>Ga0256783_1000536_pt1 | contig 9465 bp, 6 predicted proteins | sample MC6MC0934MT_FD_189995 | JGI IMG/M metagenome (GOLD analysis project Ga0256783, IMG submission 189995) | Metatranscriptome of enriched soil aggregate microbial communities from Iowa State University, Ames, United States - MC6-MC0934-MT... | ecosystem: Environmental > Terrestrial > Soil >... | reverse complement strand
GGCGAGTCGAGCCGCGCTGAATGATGCCGGATGATGGCGAATGACGTTGAAGAGCGCGGCATCGCGCCGCTTGAGCGCGATCCGGCCGTTTCGGTCGCTGTTTGCGCCGCCGGCGCGGTAACATCGAGGGTTGAACCGCGGCGGCGTGAGCACCATGCGCCGCGCGGCAATGCATTTGAACGCAATGGAGGCACAGTGATCAGGTTTCTGCATACCGCAGACTGGCAAATCGGCACGCAGTTCGGCCAGTTCGAGCCGGAAGAGGCCGCGCATCTGGCACAGGCGCGCTTCGACACCGTGCGCCGCATCGCCGACGAAGCAGCCGCGCGCCAGGTCGACGCGGTGCTGGTGGCAGGCGACGTGTTCGATCTGCAGACGGTGTCCGATACGGTGATCCGCCGCCTGTTCGCCGCACTGCAAGCCTTCGCGGGCCCCTGGATCATGCTGCCTGGCAACCACGACGCCGCGCTCGTGGAAAGCGTCTGGACGCGTGCGCAGCGCCTCAATTGCGTGCCGCCGAACGTGCGCCTCGTGCTCGTGCCTGGCGTCGTGTTACTGGACGCATGCCGTTGCGCGGTGCTGTGCGCGCCGCTCACGCAGCGTATTACTTACGACGACACCACCGGCTTTTTCGATACCGCCGAGACACCGCCGGGGTATCGCCGTGTGGGCCTCGCGCATGGCAGCGTGAGCGGCATTCTGCAGGAAGGCATCGACTCCTCGAACCCGATCTCGCCGACGCGCGCCGCGAGCGCGCGTCTCGACTATCTGGCGCTTGGCGACTGGCACGGCCACTTTCGCGTCGACGAGCGCACCTGGTACGCGGGCACGCATGAGCAGGACCGTTTCCGCGCGAACGATCCCGGCTTCATGCTCGACGTCACGCTGAGCGAGCCCGGCGCACAACCCGCGGTCGAGGCGGTGCGAGTCGGGCAATACCAGTGGCATCGCTGGGACGAAACGATTTCCGTGCCGACCGATGTCGATTCGCTGAAGACGCGCCTCGCCACGTTGGGCAGCAGCGACGTGCTGCGCGTTTGGGTGAGCGGCACGGCCGCGCTGGCCGACGCCGAGGCGCTTCATGTCGCCGTCGAAGAGACCCGCGCGCGCGTGCGTGCCTTGCGTGTCGATCTGAGCGGTTTGCAGGTGCTGCCCACTACAGAGGATCTCGCAGAACTCGGCGCGCAAAGCGGCTATCTGGCAAAAGTCGTCGCGCGTTTGCGAGGCATGCAGGAGGACCCGCAGTCGGACTCGCAACAGGTCAAGCTCGCGGCAGAGGCGTTATTGCTGCTGGCGCGGTTTCAACGTGAATTGCCGCGTGAAGCGAGGTCCGCATGAAGCTTCAGAGCATCGCAATAGAGGAATTCAAACAGTTCACCGGGCGTCTTTTTATCGACGACCTGCAGCCCGGCCTCAATCTTTTCGTGGGACCGAACGAGGCCGGTAAGAGCACGATTGCCGAGGCCGTGCGTGCGGTATTTCTCGAACGCTACAAGGCCTCGCATCTGAAGGAATTGCTGCCTTGGGGCAAGGCGAGCGGGCAGCCGTCGGTCGAGGTGAGCTTCGACCTCGACGGCGTTGCATGCCGCCTGTCGAAGCAGTTCGTCACGCGTCAGCGCTGTGAGTTGAAGATCGGCCAGGCCGTTTTCGGCGAAGACGAAGCGGAAGACAAGCTCGCCGCACTGCTCGGCTTTTCGCGTGCCGCGCGCGGGCCGTTGAAGGCGGAAAACGCGGGTGTTCCGGGCCTGCTGTGGGTGCAGCAGGGCGGCACGCAGGACATGCGCGACTCGACCGGTCACGCGGCGCAGTATCTACGCGATGCGTTGTCGCAATTGTCCGGCAGCCGCGAATCGGCGGGCGAGGATGCGTTGATCGCCGCCGTGCAACGCGAGCTTCGGCAACTGCTGACCGCACGCACGCAGAAATCCACTGGGCCGCTGGCGGAAGCCGAAGCCGCGCTCGCCGCGCTGATCGCGGAGCGTGACGATCTAAACCGGCAGCGCGAACAGTTCGATGAAAACATCGCGCGGCTTGCCGCGCAGCAGCAGGCCTTCGAGGAAACCGAACGCAAACGGCCGTGGGAACTCCACGAGGAGAAGGCCGTGCTCGCGCAAAAACGCGCCGATGCGGCTGCGGAACTCGAGCGCAGCGTAGGCCAACTCGCGCAGGCGTTGAAAGTCAGTGAGGCTGAACTCGCGCTGCCGTTGCAGCACGAACAGGCCGCGGTGGAACTGGAAACAGCGGTGACGCGCGATCGTCAGCAACTCGACACGGCGCGCGCGAACGTGGCGTCGGTCGAGACCGGATATGCGCAGGCGGCAACCCGCGTCGCGCAACTTGAGCAGGCTTTTACCGATGCAAACCGCGCGCTCGAACTGGCGAACGCGGCGGTGAGTGCTGCGGATCTGCGCAACCAGATCGGTCTTCATCGTGCTGAACTGGAACGGCTCGAAACGGCGATTGCCGCCGCGAGCGAAGCCAACGAAGCGCTCGTAGCAGCCGCGCGCGCTGCAGCCGCCCTTGAAATAGACGAGGCGAAGCTCAAGCGCCTCGCATCGCTCGATGCGTCGCTGACCGTGTTGCGTGCGCGCACCGAAGCGGCGATGACGCGCATCGAATACCGGTTGAGTGGGCCGATTACGGTGGGCGATGCGTCCATCAGCGGCACGGGCGTATTGCGTGTCGACGAAGAAAAGCGGATTGGCCTCGGCGAGCTTGGCGAACTGCGCGTGATTCCGGGCGTTTCGGATCTATCCGCGCGAATCACGGAACTCGCCGCGCTCGAAGCGCAGCATGCGCAGTTGTTGCAAGCGCTCGGCGTCGCTTCGCTTGCCGAAGCCGAATCGAGGCACGAACAGTGGAAGGCGCTCGTCGCGCAGCAGAAAAGTCACGCGAAGGTGCTGGAAGCGTACGCGCCGCAGGGTATCGACGCGCTGCGCGCCGCGTTGGCTTCTGCCACCGCGCGCTCGCAGGCCGCCAACGAGCGTTTGACGAGTTTGCCCGACGTCTCGGCCGCGCTGCCGCTCGACGAAGCGCGGCGCAGCGCCGAAATCGCAGCCTCCGCGCTGGAGAGTGCCCGCAAGATACTGAACGAGGCAACCGAGAAGCGTTCCACCGGCATTGCGACGGCTGAATCGCTCGCGCTCCAATTGCAGCGCAAGGAAGCGCAACTGAGCGACCCGGCGTTCTGCCGCAACCGCGCGCAGTGGCAGGCGAAGATCGTCGAACAACGTGTGCAGGTCGAGGCGCTGACGAAGCAGCGCGAAGCGCGGGCGCGCGAACTCGAAGCCGTGCGTCTGGACGACCCGGCGGCCGAGGCGAAGCGCTATCGCGCTTCGGCGGAACTTGCGCGTCAGGACCAGCACGAGCGGCAGGTCAGCATCGCGCGTTTGCGCAGCCAGCTGGAGACCGTGGGCGCGTCAGGGCTCGGCGAGCGTCTTGCAGCGCTCGACGCAAAAGTGGAACAGGCCACCCGCCGCAAAGAGGAGCTGAGCTTGCGCGCCGGCGCGTTGAGTCTGCTCGACGAAGTGCTCGTCGCGGAACGCGATGCGGCGGTCGCCCAGTTGCGTGCGCCGTTGACGGAACGGCTCGGCCACTATCTGAAGCGGATCTTTCCGCAATCGACCATCGCGCTCGGCGACGATCTGAGTCCTGCGACGCTCGATCGTTTTGGCCGCGCAGACACGCTCGAAGCGCTGAGCTTCGGCACGCGCGAGCAACTCGGCATTCTCACGCGGCTCGCGTATGCCGATCTGCTGAAGGCGTCCGGCCGGCCGACGTTGCTGATGCTCGACGATGCGGCCGTGCATACCGACGCCGCACGGCGGGATGCGATCAAGCGGGCGCTGATCGACGCTGCCACGCGGCATCAGATTCTGGTGTTCACCTGCCATCCGGAACTGTGGGACGACCTGGGCGTGAGACAGCGCGCGATCGACGATATGAAGGCCGCGGCGTAACTATCCGTCGGGGCTTACTCGTACCAGCGCGGCGTGTAGACCCACTGCGCGCCCCTGGTGAAGCGGCGCGTGGTGGAGGAGCCCACGATCAGCATTGTGCGCATATCGACATCCGCTGAGCGCAGTTCGCCTAAGGTCACCGTGCGCAGCGTTGCGCCCGGCCTGCCAATGTCGCGGCCGAGCACGACCTGCGTATGCGCCGCCCGATATTCACGAACGATATCGAGCGCCTTATCGAGTTGCCACGGACGCGCGCGCGAAATCGGGTTGTAGAACGCCATGACGAGGTCCGCTTGCGCGGCATGTCGCAAGCGTTTTTCGATGATGCTCCAGGGCTTCAGATTATCCGACAGCGACAGCATGCAGAAGTCATGGCCGAGCGGCGCGCCGGCTTGCGCGGCGGTAGCCATCGCCGCCGAGACACCCGGCACGATGCTGAGCTCGACAGCGGCCCACGCACTGTCCTCGGAGGCGTCGAGCGCTTCGAGCACAGCCGCGGCCATCGCGAACACGCCGGGGTCGCCGGACGACACCATCACCACTGACCGTCCCGCGCTCGCGAGTTCGAACGCATGGCGCGCGCGCTGCATTTCCTCGCGATTATCGGTGCCGTGCACGCGTTGGCCGGCGCGCAGCGGGCCTGCCATTTTCACGTACGTCTCATAGCCGAGAATATCGGTGGCCTGGTCGAGCGCCGTACGTGCCGCGGGCACCATCAGTTCCGCGCTGCCGGGGCCGAGGCCGATCACCGTCAGCCGGCCGCGCGCCCGTCCTATCGTGTCGGGATCGACCGCGAGCGGCGATAGAGCGAGGGCGACGCCTTGCACATGATCGTCGTGCAACGTTTCGTAGGGAATGCGCAGGGCGGCGCGTAAAAGGCTGGCCGGTGCTTCGCCGATTGCTGCGTCGCAATCGGTAAAACGCAGCGGCACGTTCAGCAGCGCGGCCGCTTCGGCAAGCGCCGGTTCTGCCATGTGTTCCGATGAGCCAAGCAACGCGGCAAGCGAAAGAGACGCGAGGCCGTGCGCTTCGAGCGAGCTGCGCACACGAGCCGCGATTTCGGCGGCGGCGTTCTTGTATGCGGTTGATGTCGCGGCGCTGTTTGCCTGTGCGGGCGTTGAAGCAGCCTCAAGCGTCACCGCTGCGACCACACTGCGAGGATGAATCACAAGCTCGTCGTCGCGTCCATTCCACGCGCGAGGCGTGATGCGAATCGCAAGCCGCGCGGATGGCGAGCGCGGCAGTTGCGCATCGTCGAGCCACGGCGCGTCGCCTTCGACCCGCGTGCTTTCGCCCGCGAGCAGGTCCGACACGAAACGCTTACCCTGGCCGATATCGGCAAGCGCATAACCATCCGGCGGATTGAGCACACAGGTGCCGAACCGCAACTCGCCACTCGTGGTAATTGCAGGCGATATGGCAAGTGCGGCGGCAATCTCGCGCGCCATCACGTTGACGCCGGCAAGGCCGCCGAGTAACGGCACGACGGCGCTGCCGTCTTCGGCGACGGCGAGCACCGGCGGCTCGGCGCCCTTGTTCGACAGCAGCGGCGCCACGCAGCGAATCACGATGCCGGCCGCGCACAGCGCGACAATCGGCGTGCCGCGTGCATACAGGTCGCGCAGATGCGGGCTCAGTTCGGCGTACGCGACATCGGCTTCAACGCGGCCTTGCAGCGCATGCACCTGCGAATCCGCATACAGCGTTTGGATGCGCCGCGCGGTATCCAGCGCGCCCGCGCCGAGAATGACGATGGCGGGCGGCATCATCCTTGCCATTTTTCCCCCGGCACGACGAGCAGCGAGAAATACGGCGACGCCATCGGGTCCACTTCGGCGAGCGGGACGATACGCTGATTGCCCATTGTCGCCCGCTCGACGTACAGCGCGCGGTGCGCGAGTCCGAGTTCGCCGAGCACGCGCCGCACCTTGTCGAAATTGCGCCCGAGTTTCATCACGACAGCGGCGTCTGCATCCGCAAGACGGCGGCGCAGTTCGTCTTCCGGCAGCACGCCCGAGAGCACCGACAGGCTCTGGTTGCGATACACGAGCGGCGCACCGAGCACGGCCGCGCCGCCGAGCATCGAGCAGACGCCCGGCACCACTTCGCTCTCGTAGCGCGCTGCGAGCCGGTCGTGCAGATACATGTACGAGCCGTAGAAGAACGGATCGCCTTCGCAGATCACGGCGACGTCGCGCCCCGCATCCAGATGTGCCCCGACTATGTCAGCCGCGGTGTCGTAGAAGTCGGCAATGATCGCTTCATACGACAGCGGCGGCTCCAGCGCTTCGGTCGTGACGGGATACACGAGCGGCAGTTGCTGCTGCGTGTCGTGCAAATGCGCCTCGATGATGCTGAACGCGTTGCCCTTCTTGCCCTTCGCGACAAAGTAGGCGACCACGGCCGCTGCCTTGAGCAGACGCAATGCCTTTAGCGTGATGAGTTCCGGGTCTCCTGGACCGACACCGAGTCCATATAGACGCCCTGCACGTTGTTGCGCTGTCATTTATTCGATCTCCGTTGCCAGCGCGTTGACAGCGGCCGCAGCCATCGCACTGCCGCCGCGCCGGCCATGCACGATGACATACGGCACGCCACGGCTATTCTCTGCGAGCATCGCTTTCGATTCCGCCGCGCCGACAAAGCCGACCGGGAAGCCCAAAATCAGCGCGGGCTTCGGCGCACCGGCGTCGAGCATATCGAGCAGATGGAAGAGGGCAGTCGGCGCATTGCCGATCACGACGACGCTGCCGCCGAGAAGCGGGAGCCACAATTCGAGCGCGGCGGCCGAGCGCGTATTGCCGAGTTCGCGAGCGAGCGCGGGCACTCGTTCATGTGTGAGCGTGCAGATCACGTCGTTGTTCACCGGCAACCGCGCGCGCGTGATGCCTTGCGCGACCATGCCAGCGTCGCAGAGAATCGGCGCGCCTTGCGCGAGCGCCGTGCGGCCTGCTGTGCCGGCAAGTTCGGAGAACGCGAGATCGTCGATCACATCGACCATCCCGCACGCGTGGATCACGCGCACCGCGAGTTTTTCGAGGTCGGCAGGAATGCGCGACAGGTCGGCTTCGGCGCGGATCGTCGCGAAAGACTGGCGATAGATCTCCTGACCGTCGCGAATGTAATCAAGCATCGGTGTCACTCATGTGTCGCTTCGAACAAGGCGCGCGATCGTCTCGGCGGCCTGTTCGACTGTCAGTAGGCGCGCGACGCATTGACCGAAGCCGGGGCCCTGGTCGCGTCGAAAAAGGTCGTACAGGCCGGGCGCCGCGGCGAGCAGCGTGAACGGCGCGCAATGCGCGGCAGCACATGAGCGCGGGCATCCGCTCAAATGCACGTCGACGCCGGCGGGCAGGCGCTTCGCGAGATTCAATGCGTCGGCTTTGGTATCCGCGAGGCTTTTCGCGCAGCCAGTGGAACCGGCGCACGCGATCAGGTGCGTGATGGCTTCGGCGCAATCGCATGCGAGGCCCAGCGCGTTCAGCGCGGCAAGCACAACGGGCACTGAGAGCGTCCGGATATCGGGCAGCAGCACGCTTTGCCACGGCGTGATGCGCAGCGTGCCGTCGCCATGTTGTTGCGCGAGCGCGGCGAGGCCGTGCAGCGTGGTCGCATCGATACGGCCGAGCGGCGGTTGACCGCCGGCATGCCATGTATCCGCGGCGCGTTGCGCATGTGCGCCGAGGCGCAGCGAGGCATCGGCAGTCGTGCTGCGACGCCAGCCGGCGAGCTTCGCGTCGCGTGTCAATGGAAAATCCACGTAGGTTTGCGCATGCTGCAATATTGCGTCCGCCGAATGCGCGCCGAGCAGATGACGCATACGCGTGGCGTCGGCAGCGGCAAGATCTAGAAACGTATGCAGCAGCGCGCGCACGAGCGCCGGAACTTGTGACGGCAGCACCGAGGCCAGCGCGCCTGTCGCATCCGCATGCGATCTTTCGGACGAGTTCGCAGCGTTGCCTGATGATGATGGTGACTTCCCGCCGATGTGCGTGTTTGCGCTCGCGTTTGCATCCACGGTCGGGCAGCCCGCGAGCCCGAACACGAAGCGCACCGCACCGGCCGAATCTTGCGCTGCCGCGAGCCACACGTCATGCGGGTGGTCCACTCTCGCGAGCCGCTCGCCGCCGTCGAGCAACAACGCGAATTTCGGCGATAGCGCCGCAAAACGCGGTTCACTTTGCAATAGCGTGAGAAGGGCGGTGCACAGAGGTCTGGTGTCGAACAGTGCGCACGGGTCACGTCCGGCAGTCGGGCTGATCATGACGTTGCGCACGTCGTCAGCGGCGGCGGCATCGAGGGCGTGCGCTTTTCGATCGTGATCGCGATCGTGACCGTGATCGTCTTCGGCGGAATCGGTCGGCGCGCTACCGCCCGCTCCTGCGGAGCCGCTTGCAGCGCCCGGTCCGAGCCCCGCATCAATGAGCTTGGCGACCAGCGCACCTTCATGTCCGGCCCGAACACCGCGCAATTGCAGATTCGCGCGATTCGTCAGTTCGATCACACCCGCTGTATGCTGCGCGCTCGCGTTGGCGATCGCTTCGGCCTGAGCCGCGCTCAATTCGCCGCCTGGCAGCTTGATCCGACAAATACCGCCGTCGCTCGCCGCCACGATCCGCAGCAGGCCCGGACACGCCGAGGGCCGCAGCGCAGATGCCGCGTCGGGCAAGACAGTGGAGGGCGAAGCTGGATTCAAGACGGACACCGGGTTAGCGTCGCGCGACGGCCCGAGCAAGCGGTCAAAACGGCATTGCTGCGGCATCGGTACACCCCGCCCGATGTTGGCTGGCACGAACAGTCTGGCCGGCAGGTCTCCTGGCTGGCAGGTCGTCGTCCGCCGCGGCCTTCCCGGTTTAACCAGTGGCGCCAAGCGCAGGCGGACTCGCTGCATACAGTTGCGGGGGCAGCCACAGCGGCAATCTTCCCGCTGTGTTCCCTGTTAGGCCCCGAAGGGCACCGGCGGCTGTATTATGCCTTTTTTCGGATAGCACAACGAGGCTGGACGCTTTGACCGGCGTGGCGCAGTGCATTGTTTGAGATACAAAATGAGGAAGGGTGCATGTCGGCGTGGCTGACGGTGGTGGGCATTGGCGACGACGGCTTCGCCGGTTTGGGGCGGCCCGCACGGCGTGCGTTGCTCGAGGCGTCGGTGATTTACGGCGGCGAACGTCATCTGTCGATGTTGCCCGCGCGGCTGGCCGCGCGCCGCGCCGAGTGGCCGCGCCCATTCGATCTCGCGCCGCTTCTGGCCGAGCGCGGCGGTTCGGTGTGCGTGCTGGCGAGCGGCGATCCGATGCTGTTCGGCGTCGGCGCGACGCTGGCTCGGCAGTTGCCGGCCAGCGAACTGCGCGTGTTGCCCGCGCCGTCGTCGTTATCGCTCGCGGCGGCGCGGCTCGGCTGGCCGTTGCAGGATGTGGCCACGGTGTCGGTGGTTGGGCGGCCGTTGCCTACGCTGAACGCTTATTTGCATGACCGCGCACGCGTGTTCGTGCTCAGCGCGGACGGG
>Ga0256783_1000534_pt1 | contig 9509 bp, 6 predicted proteins | sample MC6MC0934MT_FD_189995 | JGI IMG/M metagenome (GOLD analysis project Ga0256783, IMG submission 189995) | Metatranscriptome of enriched soil aggregate microbial communities from Iowa State University, Ames, United States - MC6-MC0934-MT... | ecosystem: Environmental > Terrestrial > Soil >... | reverse complement strand
GCTGGGTAGAGCGGGTCTACGCATACGGCTTGGCATACGGCGTGGGCGAGCACTCGGACGCGCGCTGGGGCGACCGTTACGGCGAAGGAAACTTCGCCGGGAAACGCGCGATGCTCGTAGTCACGACGGGCGGATGGGAATCGCACTATAGTCCGCGCGGCATCAACGGTCCGATCGACGACCTGTTGTTCCCGATCCAGCACGGCATACTGTATTACCCCGGTTTCGATGTACTGCCGCCGTTCGTGGTGCATCGCACGAGCCGCATCGACGAACAGAAATATGTCGAAGTGCGCAACGCGCTCGGCGAGCGCCTCGACAATCTCTGGAACACGGCGCCGATACCCTTCCGCGCGCAGAACGGCGGCGATTATCGGATTCCTGAGCTTACGTTGAAGGACGACATTGCACCCGGTCGCGAGGGCTTCGGTGTCCACGTCAAATAGTTGCATTGCGCACGCATGCTCGACAGCATGCGCTGCGCATCGCGTGATACCAATCTTAGGGTTTACTGAAATTTGGCTGTAAGTCGCCGTTGCTAGAGTCGTCGCTGGATATTGCCGCCCCGTATGGCTTGCGTCGTTGGTATGCCCGCTGGGTTCCCGGACACGTAGAAAGGGAGAGCGACAACATGAGCAAGGCGCGTCTTTGCTGGCTGATCGTGATGATGCTTGTCGCCGCTCCGGCATGGGCCTTTCAGTCCCGTGTCGTGACGATTCCGAGCGCGGCCATGCACAAGTCGCTGGAAGCGACAGTCGTACTGCCCGACAGCTATGCGCGCGGCAACGCGGCTGACCGATTTCCGGTCGTCTATCTGCTGCACGGCTCGGGCGGCGACTACACCGACTGGACCGCCAATTCGCCCATCGGCAAACTCGCCGACCGTTACCACGTGATACTCGTGATGCCCGATGGCGGCCGCGAAAGCTGGTATATCGACAGTCCGGTCGACTCGCGCAGCCGTTACACGACCTACGTCGGAACCGAGGTCGTGGCGTACATCGACATGCATTTCCGCACCATTGCAACGAAAGAAGGGCGCGCGATCACCGGCTTGAGCATGGGCGGGTTTGGCGCGCTTCACATTGCGCTGGATCGGCCAGACGAGTTCGGGGCGGCGGGAAGCATGAGCGGCGCGGTGGATCCGCGCGGTTGCGAGGATGAACCGGGCATCGACCAGGTGTTCGGCGATCCTGCGAGGCATGCGGACTTCTGGAACGACGAGCCTATCGTCGAGCATGCGCACAGCTTTGCGAGCGCGCATATTGCGCTGATGATCGACTGCGGAATGAACGATTCACTCGTGCAGTCGAACCGGATGCTGCATGCGCGGCTCATCGAACTGGGCGTGCCGCATCATTATGCGGAGCGGCCGGGCGGTCACACGTGGAAGTACTGGGCCAACGCGGTGCAGTATCAGGTGCAGTTCTTTGCAAATACCTTCCGGCGCAACGGCGGTAGCGCGATAGCCTGACTCTTATGCTTCGTGCCGCGTGTTTGCTTGGATTCGATTTTGATTCGGTGACCGAACTAATCTTTTCGTTGCGTCAGTCGATGCCGTGAAACACTGCATCATCGGGGCCGAGGTATGCGGGCGGACGCCATGCAGCGTCGCGCATGGAATGCTGCACCAGTTTTTCGACGCCGAGCAGCACCGCGAAGATCGCCATCCGCACTGGAATGCCGTTATCGGTTTGCCGGAAAATGGCGAGTCGCGAGTCGTGATTGAGATCGACGCTCAGATCGTTCGCGCCCGGCCGGCTGTCGCGCGGAAGCGGGTGCATGATAAGCGTATCGCTGCCGCACACGCTGTCTACCAAGGCCTGGTTGATCTGGAAGTCGGGCGTGTAGCCTTCGAACGATTCGTCGGTAAAGCGCTCTTTCTGAATGCGCGTGGCGTACACGACGTCGACGCCGCGCAGTCCGCTTGGCAGATTGTGAGTCTGCTCGATCACATGCCCGTTACGCGAAATCTGCTCGATGATATAGCCCGGCATTTCCAGCATGGGCGGCGAAATCAGCGTGAACTTGATGCCGCGATATAGAGCCAGCAGCTTGACCAGCGAATGCACGGTGCGCCCGTATTTGAGGTCGCCGACGAGCGCGATATGCGCCCCGTCGACGATCTTGCCGAGCCGCGAGAACTCGCGCTGAATGGTGTAAAGGTCGAGCAACGCCTGGCTCGGATGTTCACCGGGGCCGTCGCCGCCGTTGATCACAGGCACATTGGTCGCGCGCGCAAATTCGGCCACCGAGCCTTGCTCGGGGTGACGGATGACGAGTGCGTCGACGTAGCCGCTCATCACGCGGCTCGTGTCGTAGATCGACTCGCCCTTGGCCATGGAAGAGAACGTGAAGCCGGTGGTGTCGCACACCGAACCGCCGAGCCGGCAGAATGCCGCGCCGAAACTCACGCGAGTCCGCGTACTTGCCTCGAAGAACAGATTGCCGAGTACCGCGCCTTCGAGCACCCGCGAGATTTTGCGGCGCCGTGCGATGGGCTGCATGATGTCCGCGACGCGAAACAACGCCTCCACCGAGTCGCGCGAGAACTGGTCGACCGACAGCAACTGCGGCTTGCCTTCCCACAGCATCTGGCTCGCGAGCCACTGCGAATCTACGCTTTGCGTATATCTTTCGCCCGGCTCGCCATGCACCACGATTTCCGACACGAAGCGCTCGACGATCTCCGGCATGGCCCGCGATTCCTGGGAGTCGTCGGGCAACAACCACGTATCCAGCGCCCGGCGGGACACACCGATGCGGCCCGCGAAGGTCTCGCGAGTCATGTTCAGGCGGCGCATGGCGTCGCGGAGAAAGGCTTGTTGCGGGACGCTCATGAAGGCACCTGTCGGAAAATGGCTGCGCCGGATATACGCGGTGCGTATATTAGTTCGCTTGTTGTAGAAGTCAAGCCATTTTGTCGGTGAGCGGGATTGGTTGGACTAGCGCGCGGTTTGTTGTCGGGAAGGGGTGGGATTGCGTGGACTATCTGGAACGGCAGCGACAGCTAGCAACACCAGCCGCCGCCCTTGGCCGTCGCTTTTCTTAAGGCAGGTATCAGAGTGGAACGGTCATTCGACACCATAGCTTGACGACCTGTCATCGGCCTTTGCGGACTCTCGACGAGCTTGAAGTGGTGTCCCAGCATTACGGTGGTGTCTGACCAAAGCGGCGTCGAGCCGCGGGACGGGCTTCCTGCATCCGCCAACTCACGGTTTCGGCCGGCAAGAGACAGCGGCCAATGCCCATACGCACCCTCGGAGAGAATGTCGCCCGCCGGCATCCTCGCTGCCACGACACTCAGATCGCCCTCCGCAGGGATCGTGTTGATCACAGGTGCAGCAAAAAATCAAGCGACAGCATGGCCGATCCTAGCTTTACAAACTACAAAACTCCTGCCTGATCCTCGTCTAGGCCCGACGGCCCGTTCTCTGGAGGCGATATGTTCTTTCCGAGCGTATCCTCCGAATGTAGTAGACCAGCACCACGATTCGCGATGCCGAATGGGATGTGGACCATAGGGATATCGCCCGCGGCAGACTGAAGATGACTGAGTTGGTCGTCAAAATACATATGAGGCTTCAAAACATTAAGTATGCGGGCCTTCTCCATGCCGCCAAGAAAGAACGACTCGTCGGGCGATACGCCCCAACTCTTTAGCGTGGTCACCATACGCTCATGCGCCGGTGCGTTCCGTGCAGTGACAATCGCGATTCGAACAACCTTTTGATAGCCGGGCTCGTGTTTCATTCTTTTCTCTTCGAGCTTTTGAAGGAAAGATAGTTTTTTGAAAAGATCGGCGAGAAGCCCAGGTTGATGCGGGATAGTTCGTTTCTTCAGTTCGTGCGCCTGAAACTCGGTTAGATCGTTGTTCCTTTTATATACCGATTCCGCTTCATCGTCGGCGATAACTCCGTCAAAGTCAAACGCGACGCGCAGTTCCATATCATGTTCATCGTCGTAGACTTTAGACGGCAAAACCAGACCAGCGGGATAATTGGCGTCAATAGCGTTTTGCACATCGGCTTCGTTCGCCGTAAGGAAAAGAGACGCGTTGAATGCAGGAACATATTGATGTGGTGACCGACCGGCCATGAATGCCGCTCGGGTGATGTCGAGCCCGTAATGCGAAATGGATCGAAATACGCGGAGGCCCGTCTCCGGTGAGTTCCGCGATAGAAGCACTACCTCAACCGGCATTTGCTTGGAGAAGGTCTGATTGATCCCGAGAAAACGCTTGATGAAAGGAAACGCGACTCCTTTCCCAAGCGGTACATCAATGTGTCTTTCTTGATGGTCCCGGTAGTCGTCTATTCCTTTAGACCTGTAGATCTCGTCGGACTCTGTTAGATCGAATAGTGCACTTGAGGCAACTCCGACAACCAGTTTGCGTTCTATTGGGTAAGCCATGACTTTGTTTCTTCTTTTCTTTCTTCCACCAGACCAAACCGCAGTCCCGTGCAGCAGTTGTTGAAGCGCTCGGATGAAGGGTCTATCGGGCGCTACGAACGGAATGACATCATACGCGACATATTTACGCGGCTGCTTATTCCAGTGAGTCTCATTCTAGAACGACAGAGAGCCACGGTTGCAGCCTACGTGCGTTCTTCAAGTTTCATCCTGGCGGCGGAGGCGATGGACTCGTTAGAGCGGTGTTGGGTTGCCTTCCTTACACAGGCTCCTTCAGAGCAACTGCAAATTCGCGCTTAACACTCGCAAGGATTTCGGCTTCCAACCTGCCGCCCAGACCCGCGTCAGCATCGTCGTAGAAGATGCGGTGGATACTAAAGCGTGCTGCGCTGGCGACGATCGGCGAAATCGACGCGATATCAACAATCTTTCCTCCCACCTCGACGTTTATCTGCTGCGGGTGGCCGCCCTCGACGTTCCGTGGCTTGTAGATATCTCTCGGATACTTATCGTACCAGCACGTTTCGGTCCAAAGTCCACTTTGGGTTTGCAGGTGCTCCGACACCTGCGTGCAAACCCTGTTCAGCACTTCTAGCCGTTGACTGGCATCAAGCTGCTTCACCTTGGAGTCTCCGGCGGCCGCCTCATCCGCGAACTTCCAAATGTCGTGCATCGGGTAAAATCTTCGCAAGGCGATCCGTTCGGCCAGTGTCTTGATCAACTCGTTATCCGCTTGCTGGAAAAGATACAGCGATCCCCAGAACATCGTGTCATCAAGAAGAAGCACGTGCGAAAGCTCCATCGGATTCTTGAAGAACAGCACCAAGGGATGGTTCGCTGTTAGGCCAGCTTTTGCTTCCTCCCCGGCAGAGATGCACTCAAACACGCGGCTCAATAACAACGAAAACATGTACTCCACGCCGCGGGTTCGCTTATGGAGGTACAGAGTCGGATAGAGCTGGAACAAAGTGACGGTGAACTGTTCTAGCGCGATGTAGGCTTTACTGCCGACATATAGAAAGTGACCGTTCGGTCCCTCCTGAGCTTGCAAGTTGCGCATCAGCCAATCGAGGTCGATGCCACCTGAGGAAACGCCTGCGAAATAGGAATCCCGTTGAGCGTAGTCCAAACGGTCCGCGTCAAGCTGGCTCGACACTAACGAAGTATAGACACAAGTTTCGTCTTTTTTGGCGATCATACTCGCTACCATGCTGGGAAATTCGGCGCCACCCATCGCTTCGAGAATCCTCGTGATCGAGGACTCTTTGATAATCCGTAGGCTGATGTTTTCATGGTCGCACGCTGATGCAAGTGGGTCGCTCTGCGCATCCGGATTGCGCTTCCTATACAGCGCAATCGCGTTTTCGAACGCGTGGCTGAACATGCCATGTCCGATGTCGTGAAGCAGCGCAGCAGCGAGGCAAGCCTTGCCCTTGGGTGACCAATCTTCGCCCTGTGCGTTAGGTTCCACTACCTTTAGCATGCGCTTGGCGACTGCATAGACGCCGAGGGAGTGCGCAAACCTGGAATGAGTAGCCGAGGGGAAGACGAAGTCGGAAAAACCCAGTTGCTTAACGCGGCGCAGACGCTGGAAATACGGATCCGATAACATCGACTTTAGGTGTAGCTCGGCCGTTCCCTCGAATTCGATCGCCCCGTGAATCGGGTCCTTGATTATTTTGCTCGTCATTAGTTTTCCTCAGCTTATCAGCATACGATTGAAATCGCGAATATGGTTGCACAATGTCGTTGTCCGGTTGACGACTATAAATGGCAACACGGACGGAGGGGACACTCTTATCTCGCGCTCGAAGTCGGCCCGGCCATTGTCGCGCGGGTAATAGGAAAAACTTTGAGCGCGAAGTAATGGCTTTTGACAGTGTTTACGACATGCCTTCAAAAATCTTAAGCGCACGCTGCATTGCGGCTTGTGGCCCGCTTCGCTTCCTGCTCTGCTGGAACGGCCATGGATGCGCCATATCTTCGGGGGGCGTTCACCGGCATCCATCACTCCGCGTGGCAATTGCTGGCCGCACGTGTGAAACCAACGATAGAACCGACTAGTCGAAAAGGTCGAAAGTCCGAGTTGCGAACCGGAAACCTGCCGCAGCGGCATGACACCGCCAACGTCAGCGAATCGCCGCAACCCTCCGGACGCAGAAGGCCGATAAGCGCGCGTCGTGGCCCGGGCGGGTGTCGAAGTGGACCTGCCGTTCAAATGACACCGCAGGGCTCAGGCGAGCGGCAGAAACTGGCCGCACACAGCCTTTCACCAACCGGCGCAACCCAAGCGCTCTCAAACTCCGGCAAATCCAATGAATTCACGTCACAAATCCGGCGAGTCCAGGTTATGGGTTCTGAGTCACCAACCTATCCCGTTTCCCTGCAGTTTTGAGCCGCGCTTTGCCAAGCCGCAGTGAGCGCGGTTACACTCTGCTTCATGCGCCTTCGCCAAACACTCCGACTCTGCTCGTCGACCGCGACCCAGTCCGCTTTCGCAAGCGTTGCGAATGCACGCGCGCGCCGTTCGCTCTTTGCCTCGCAGAACGGCGAGCAGTTGAGCCGTGAGTTCAGCGTTAAAGCCAAAAAACAGCCGCTCATCTGACCGGAGCACGCTGTTCCGTCAGATGCGACGGAACGGCGGATCAAGCGCTTTAGCGGTCCTTTCTGTCTTTCTCCTTCGCATGCTGCCGGAATCGATACGGTCGCTCATCGACGTAAGAGGAAAGACATGTCCATTTTTTCGGGTATCTGGGTTCCACTTATCACGCCTTTCGCCGACGCCGCGGTCGATCACGCCGCCCTGCGCGCGCTCGTGCGCCGCTATGCCGACGCAGGCATAGCCGGGATTGTCGCGTTAGGCACGACCGGAGAGCCGGCTGCGCTCAGCGCGGCCGAGCAGGACGCCGTGCTGGCAACGATCCTCGACGCGGCGCAAGCGGGCGGCGTGCGTGCCGACGCAAGCACCGATGCCAAGCCACCATTGCCCGTGGTCGTCGGCGTATCCGGCAATAACACGCAAAGCATGCGCGAGCGCATCGCGCAGTTGAATTCGCTGCCGATTGCCGGCGTGCTGATGGCCGCGCCTTATTACATCAGGCCGTCGCAGGCAGGCATCGTCGGTCACTTCACGGCGCTTGCCGATGCGAGCGAAAAGCCAGTCGTGCTCTACGACATTCCGTATCGAACCGGTGTGCGGCTAGAACTGGACACGCTGATGACGCTTGCCGCGCATCCGCGCATCCAGGCGGTGAAAGATTGCGCGGGCTCGCTCGACACCACGCTCGCGCTGATTCGCGACGGTCGTTTGCAGGTGCTTGCAGGCGAAGACATGCAGATGTTCAACACAATGTGCCTTGGCGGCAGCGGAGCGATTGCCGCATCCGCGCATGTGCAGCCCGAGCGGTTCGTCGCGCTGTATCGCGCGCTCGCGGCCGGCGCGCTGGAGGAAGCGCGTCACATTTTCCACGCGCTCGCGCCGCTGATCGACGCGCTGTTCGCGGAACCGAATCCCGCGCCGGTCAAAGCAATGCTCGCTTCGCAAGGCCTGATACGCGACGAACTCCGCCTGCCGATGACGCGCGCGAGCGAAAAACTGGTGGAGCGCCTCGCCGCATTGGAAACAGCCTGAGCGAAGCGGGCCGCCGCGGACCGCGTATTTGAGATGCTTCTTGCGGCGGCAAGGCGATAATCGGCGCCCTCTATCGATTACCGCCGCCGGCATCTGCCCGGTCGATGCCGAATGCAGTCAGTTGAGTTCGCCCGTTTCATGTCCGCTTCACATACGACGCCAGCGCGCGCTGCGCTGGGCCATGCGCGCATTGCGCTTAGTTCGCGGCGGGGCACGCGCTGATGTTGTCCGTGTATCGCGCACGCACTCGGCTCGCGAGCGGTTCCGTCGGCCTCGTCACCCGCCGGTTTGCGCTGACGCGCGCGCTCGGCGCCGCCAGTGCGGCCGCGGTTCTTGCGCTGGTTGCGGGTATCGCAATCGGCGTGCGCTGGTCCGCGCGCGATGCGTCTGGAATGCAGACCGCAAACCGCATCGAGCGCGATTATGCGATCGACCAGCTCGGTAAGCTCAATGCGTCAATGGCGCAAATCGAGCCGCGCATTGCGCGTCTCAGCGCGCAAGTCGGTGCGTTGCGGGACTTCGAAGCGCGTCTGAATACGCCGCGCGCGGCGCCGGTTGCGCAGGGCGCGCCGGTTCCTGCATCGCCCGCTTCGGGCGGCGATGGCGACGCAACCGATAGCGAAGGCGAGGGCGGTCCGTCTTTGCCGCCGCGTCGATGTAGCAGCGTCATGCGGCACCTGGGTGCGCGCGCGGATGCAAATGACACCGGCGAGCAGCTCGATTGCATGGCCGCCACGCTGCGTGCACTCGAACGGCAGACCGCCGCGCACGCGATGGCCTATGCTGCATTTCCCGGCCGCATGCCCGCCGACGGCGCGCGTTTCGGTTCGCCGTTCGGCAACCGCGTCGATCCCTTCACGCATCGGCTGAGTTTTCACCCGGGTCTCGACCTGGTCGCCAGAACCGGCGTGCCGATACTGGCCGCGGCAGGCGGCCGCGTGGTCCTCGCGGGCGAGAAGTCCGGCTATGGCAACGCGGTCGAAATAGATCATGGCAACGGACTCATGACGCGCTATGGCCACGCGTCGCGCATCGTCGTGCATGTCGGCGATCTGGTGCTGCCGCGCCAATATATTGCCGACGTCGGATCGACCGGACGCTCGACGGGTCCGCATCTGCACTTCGAAGTGCTGGTCAACGGCGCGCCCGTCGATCCCGCGGCCTACCTCGCGCTCTTCGCCCCTGCATCTCATGGCTGATCCCATTCGTTCCCGCCATGCAGACGCTCTGACGCGTCGCGCTTACACGCTTGCGCCGGCGCGCTCTGTGCGTTTTCGCATCGCCGTATGGGCGCTGGTTTGCACGCTCAGTGCGCTCGCTGGCGGAGCGGGCGTGGTCATCGGCGAGACGCGCGGCAGCGGTAGGCCGCTCACTCAATGCCCTCCGGCTTCCGACGATCAGCGCGCAGAGCAGATCGAGCTGGCCCGCGCGCGCCTTGCTTTAGCGCAGGAGTCGGCGGCGCGCG
>Ga0256783_1000527_pt1 | contig 9591 bp, 15 predicted proteins | sample MC6MC0934MT_FD_189995 | JGI IMG/M metagenome (GOLD analysis project Ga0256783, IMG submission 189995) | Metatranscriptome of enriched soil aggregate microbial communities from Iowa State University, Ames, United States - MC6-MC0934-MT... | ecosystem: Environmental > Terrestrial > Soil >... | reverse complement strand
TGATTATATATTTTAAAAACACCCATAAATTAGTAAATTTAAAAAAATTTAAATAGTATTATAAAATATATTCAAAACATTTTAATTTATTTTTTTTTAATTAAAAAAAAATAAATTAAAATAAAAACTAATAAAATAAAAAACCATAAACAATATTATAATAAATAAAAAATTAATTTTAAATTTATTAAAATATTGAAAAGATATGAAATAGGTCTTTAAAATATGAAAAATTTCCTTCATCACCAAGTTTTACCAAAATAATAGTACAAAAATAACATAAAAACTAACTAAATAATTTTAAAAAAAAATATAAAATTATTTAACTATTAAATAACTTTTTTTCAATTATACAAACGTTTTTGATAAAAATTTAATAATTTAAAAAACATAAAATTATATTCACTATAAAATAAAGGTTTATATATAATTTTTAAAGATAAAGTTAAAAAATCTAATTCTAAATAATTAGGGACATCCTCTTTTAAATTAGTGGTATTTACTAACCATAACGGTAAAACATCTAATTTATTTAACTGATTTTTTCTAAACACATAATTAGAAATTTTATTATTATTATAAATCTTACTTATAGTATATTTATAATAAAAAAAATAATATTTATTAAATAATAATGTTAAAATATCATTTGAATTTAAAATTTGATTAAAATTTTTTAACAAAGAACCATTTAAAAAAAAATAATTATTATTAAAAAAAAACATAACATCTCGTTTATTAAAAAATAAAGAAGATCTTAATAAAATATTCGACAAACCAAATTCAAAATTATTTAAAAAAAAATTAAAAGGTAATTTAGTTAATTTACTAAAAAATTTATTTTTTTTAAATTGTCTTTTTAAATTAAATTTAAAAAACGATAAAATTAATTTCCTATTGTCATTAACATACTTATTAATTTTATATCTATAATCAAAACTAGCATACTCAATATCTTTATTGAATGAATTTTTTAAATTTATCGTATTTAAATTATGTGTAAACAAAATTTTATTATTAAAAACATTAACTACATTTTCATCAATAAAATTGTGATCTTCATATTTAAAAACTTCTAAAAAATTTAATATAAATAAATTTTTATTTATTGTTTTTTTAAAAAAAATAGATTGTTTTTTAAACATTAAAATATTACTTAAAATAGTATTTTTATTAGAAACAGCTAAATAAGAATTATTATAAAATTGTGTAAATTCTAAATTAAAAAAATCATTATAATTAACATCGAAAGTTCTCAATAAATCATTTTCAAAATTAGTTCAACTATATTTAAATTGATAACTAAAATTTAAACAAAATTTAATTTGTTTTTTATATTTATTAGTAATTAAATTAAAGAATATTAAATTAAATTTTAAAAAAAATAAATAAAAATTAATATAAAAATTTTTTATTAATATCTTTTATAAAAACCTTAAAACAAATAAATTTAAAAAAAAAAATTATCTTTTTTTTTTTCTATTCAACCTTTCATCTCTTAAAACTAATGAAGAACCGGACAAATCAGATTCAGAACCTGATTCGTTTGAATGGAACATAGTTTTAATTAAAATTTTAGTAAAACCAGGATCAAAACCTAAAGAAAAATAATTTTTTTTAAATGATTGTTTTTGTTTTTTAGATAAATTTTTTAATTTTAATGGGTGCATAACTTGGTAATTAGCCATAGAATATAAATCTATTTTCATAGTATTTTTGTGACCAGAAAATTTTAATCTATTATTTTTTGCTAAAATTCATTCCTGTTCTCATTGAACACGTCATAATAAATTTACGTATTCGGCAGAATAAGCTATGTTAGATTCTCTTACGGGAACATTACCATAGAATTTTTTGGCCATTTTAACTTTAAAATTTCTCAAAGTATTATTAGATTTATAAACAGACCAAGCATTAGTTCATGTTCGTTGACCTCTAACAGGTAGACCTTTTACATGTCTCCACCCCCTATAAGTAGTTAATAAATCTAAAAAAGCAATATTTAATATTTTTTTTTTTAAAAAACTAGAACCAAACGGGATTACAGAATAAGAAATTTTTAAAAAATGTTCCCATTCATTTTTATTTAAATCTTTTATAATAACGTTACTATCATTTTCTATACGTTCTTCTACCTTAGATAACATTTTTTTATTAAAACCACTACTATTTAATAAAAATATGTTTAATTTTTCATCTAAATCAATTAATTTATTATTTAATAAATACCTATAAAACAAAAAAATAAAACTAAAAAAAAAATTTTTTATTTAAATTAAATGAATTTTGAAACAAATTTTTGTAATAAGAAAAAAACCAATTATCAAAATCAATATCAATAGTTTTTTTTAACTTATTGTTTTTAAAAAAAGATAAAACAGAAATATTTAAAATAACTCAAGATTGGTATCTTAATAACCACAATTTAGAAAAAAATAAATCATTATTATTATCTACATCTCTTATAAAATTATAATAAGAATTAAAATTAATATTTTTTTTAAATTTTAAATCACTAATTAAATATTTTTTAAAAGATTGACGAGAATTTAACTTTAAAAAAAAAAATAATTTATCTGAAGAATGATCATTTAAAAATAAAATTAAAGATGACTTAATAAAAATATCTTGTTTTAAAAAAACACTATAATTATGTTTAGAATCTCACATAGAATTTCAAAACATAGAATAACCAGATTTATTCGCTGCTGGTATACTTATTTGACCCATTTAATTTAAATATATTAACTATTTTTTAAAAAATATATTTTTTCTTTTAGATGTTTTTTTTAATGGGAAATGGTAAGGTTTGCGTGTAAAAGAAAACTCACCTAATTTATAATTAACATTATAATCATTTATAAATAAACGTCTATATTTTTTACCTTTATGAACTCTAATCATTTTATATAAAAAACACTTTGGAACAGACGATGATCTATCGTAAAAAATTATTTTTTTTTTAAACAATCTTTTTTTTTTAAAAAGTACAATTTTTCTTCACATAGAATTTGTAAAATAAGTTAACTTTCATTTTGATCGAGCCATTTATTTAATAAAAAATTATTTATTTTTTTTAGCAATTTTACCTCACGGGGTAAATTCAGGTGATGATGTTTTTGTTCTACCTCCGTGTGGATGATCTACAGGATTCATAGCAACACCCCTAACATTAGATTTAAAACCTTTGTTTCTATAAAAACCTGCTTTTGTATAAAATTCTAATTTGTGATTAATATTAGATGAGCGGCCTAATGTTACAAAACAATATATAGATATAGTTTTAATTTTTCCTGTAGGTAAAACAATTTTAGCAGAATTTTTTTCAAAATTTAAATTTAACAAAGAACAAAAAACACCTGCAGATCGTGCATATTTACCACCAGTATTTTCAATAAGCTCAATATTAAAAAAAACTGAAGAATAATTTAAATATTTTAATATAACAGAACAACAAATTTTTTGTAAAAAAATAAATTTTAAAGGTTTAATAGAAGAAAATAAAAAATTACCTGGTTTTAATTCATGTGAAGCTAATACATAAGAATAAGAACCGTTAGAGTATTTTATTAAAGCAGTATAACAAGATCTATTAGAATCTTTAGAAATATGTAAACATACTGCAATATTACCAGACCATTTTCTGCTAAAATCTACGATAGATAAACTTCTTTTATTTAAAAAATTTTTATTTCCAACAACTTTTTTACCAGAAAAATTTCTACCTGACTTAAAAACATTACCTATTACTAATCTTTTAAATTTACAATTATTTGTGTAAAAACTAACTACTCTATTTTTATTTCTAGTTGAATTATTATAAGGTTTATATTTACGTATATATATTTATTAATTAATTAAATTTAATAACATTAAATAAATTTAATAATATTATTATTTTATAAAATTCTACAATATTATTTAAAAATAAATTAAAATTTAAAAAATAAGAAATTGTTAATACCTCATTATTATTACTAAAATTATAATTATTTTTATAAATAATATCAATATTTGAATCATTTTTTAAAATATTAATTTCTTTTAAATCTATATTATTACATATTAACAAAAAATTATTACCATATAAACTAAAATTGTTTGAAATTTTATTATTTAAATATAAAAATTTTATGTTATTTTTTTTTGTAAATTTAACAAAATTTTTAAAATCAAAAAAAATTTGTTTATTAAACAAAAAATTAGGTATAATATTATACTTATTAATATTATTTTTTAAAAAATAAAATATAATTAAATTTTTTTCTAAATTTTTTAAAAAAAAATAAAAATTATTATAAAAATTATGATTACTTATTAAATTTAAATTATAAAAACGTTTGTATTTCATTAATTTTGAACTTTCTTGAAAAAAACGCTTTTTAAAAGTTAAACTATTTACTTTACCAAACAAATTGCTCATTAATAATTTTTTTTTCATTCAATTTTTCCTCCTCATCTATTTGTCTATAAACAGTTTTTTGTAAATGTAAAACCCCGAATAATAAAGCTTCAGCAGTAGGTGGGCATCCAGGAACATAAATGTCAACAGGGATTACACGATTACAACCCCTTACAACTGAATAGGAATAATAATAATAACCACCTCCATTAGCACAGCTACCCATAGATAATACTCATTTAGGATCTAACATTTGTTCATATAATCTTCTTATTGCAGGTGCCATTTTATTAGTTAAAGTACCGGCAACAATCATCAAATCAGATTGTCTAGGACTGGCTCTAAAAATAACACCAAATCTATCTCAATCGTATCTACTAACAGTAGTGTGCATCATTTCAACAGCACAGCACGCTAAACCAAAAGTCATAGGTCAAAATGAACCTTGTCTAGCCCAAGAAACCACAGCATTTATAGGTGTAATTAAATAATCTACTCGCACTTTTTTATAAAAAAAATAAAATTTATTAATACATAAAAATTAATTAAATCTAAATCTTTTTCTAACTTTTTTAATTTTATCATTAGGTCTTTTTACTCCGTAAATAGATCTTCGTCTTTTTTTACCAGCAAGACTAGCAAAATCATAAACACCTCGTATACATGTATATCTAACACCTGGTAAATCTCTAGAACCACCACCTCTTACTAATACAGAAGAATGTGCTCTAATATTGTGGCCTACACCAGGTAAGTGGGCAACTACTCATCTATTATTAGTTAATATAATTTTAGCTGCAGGTCTTCTAGCTGAATTAGGTTTTCTTGGAGTAACAATTCTGGCTCTTTTTACAGCACCTTTCGCTTGTGGACAATTTTTTAAAGCAGCAGCTCTGTGATGAGCTTTTTTTTTAAGATTTAATTTACGATCTAATTGCAAAAAAGTTGACAAAATAAAATTAAAAAAACATAATATTAAATATAAAAATTAGAACTTATATAGTTTAAAAATATTAAAAAATCTTCAAAATATAATATACTACTTATATTAAAAAAATTTAATAAATTTAAATAAAACATACAATTACTATTAAAAAAAACTTGATTATTTTTTAAACATAATTTGTTAGATAAATTTTTAGAAATTAAAAATCTTAAATTTTGTAAATAAAAATAAATAATAAAAAAATTAGAGAAAATAAATAATAAAAACATTATGATATTGTTTTTAGAAAAAAAATAAATAAAAGTTAAAAATTTACCTAAAAAACCTATAAACGGTGGTATACCAGCAAAAGATAAAAATAATATAACTACATACAAATATAAAAAAAGGTAAATTACCAAAAAATTTTAATTCATTTAATGTCTTAAAATATTTTATATCAAAAATAAAAAAAATTAAAAATAAATTTATTAACATAAAAATATAAGTAATTATATTAAAAAATATTAAAGTAAAAGTATATTCATTATAAAATTCAAAATAAAAATTAAACATAATATATGTGAATAGAAGTATATTTCAAATATGACAACCTAACAATTTTAAAGATGAAACAACATTAAAAAAATTAAAAACAATGAATTTAAATGTTGGTCCTCAACACCCAGCTGCGCATGGTGTTTTAAGATTAATAGTTCAACTAAACGGTGAAATTATAGAAAAAATAGATCCTCATATTGGTTTATTACATAGAGGGACTGAAAAATTAATGGAAGACAAAATATATTTACATTCTTTGCCATATTTTGATAGATTTGATTATGTTTCAATGTTAATACAAGAACATGCTTATTGTTTAGCTATTGAATCATTATTAGGTACATTAAATTACAGTGCAACATTTGTACAAATTAGAACTTTATATGATGAAATAACTCGTATATTAAATCATTTATTAGCTATAGCTTGTCACGCATTGGATGTTGGTAGTATGTCTCCAATTTTTTGAGCTTTTGAAGAAAGAGAAAAATTAATGGAATTTTATGAAAGAGTGTCTGGTGCTAGAATGCATGCTGCATTTTACAGACCTAATGAAGTCAATTTAAAAGCTATATCTTCATTTTTATTAGAAGATATTTTAGATTTTAGTAAAAATTGTTTTACAACTTTAAACGAAATACATAATACTTTAACATACAATAAAATTTGAAAACAACGGTTGGTTAATGTAGGTACATACTCTCATGAAACATGTATAAATTACGGTTTAACTGGTGTTATGTCTAGATCAATAGGTATTAAAAGAGATTTAAGATTAGATAAATTAGAAACTTACGCTAATTATTATTATTTAAATTTTAGAAGTTTTGTTGGACAAAACGGAGATTCTTATGATAGGTTTTTAATAAGAATGAATGAAATGACAGAGAGTTTAAATATTATAAATCAAGTTATTAATAAAATTACAAAACATAAAACACAAAAAAAAAACAAATAAAAAAACCAACCAATATCAACCCACATCAAATTTTGAAATTTATAAACCCAAAACATCTAAACCAAAATAATTATAAAAATGAATACATATCTATGGAGCAATTAATTAAACATTTTAAATATTGAAGTGAGGGTTTTACTGTAAAACCAAATTGAACGTATAGAGCTGTCGAATCACCAAAAGGAGAATTTGGAGTATCTATTATTTCAAATAATACAAACATACCTTACAAATGTAAAGTAAGATCACCTGCATATCACCATTTACAAGTTTTACCAAAAATTTCTAAAGGTCATTTTTTAGCTGATTTAGTTGCTCTTATGGGTACAATTGATATTGTTTTTGGTGAAATTGATAGATAATTTAAATAATTAAAATTAAACAAAATGAGAAAAATTAAAACTAATAAAATTAAAATATACAAAAATTTATTTTTAAAAAAAAAATTAATAAAAAATGAAATAAAAAAAATTATTTTAAAAAGTATTTTGCAAAATAAAACAACAAAACCTATTATTAGAGCTAATGCAAGTTATTTTTTATCGAAAATAAAAAATAAACATCACATATCTAAACAAAAAAATAATATATGTTTAAAAACAGGTAGAATAAAAGGTACTTTTAGTAACTTAAATATTTCAAGACATTTTTCCAAAAAATTATTAATAAATAATAATTTACAAAATATAAATATTAATGCATGATAAATGGATTTTAAATTAATTAATTTAATAAAACTTAATTTAATATATAAAAAAAAAATATTAAAATACAATTTTAAAAAAAAAAATATAAATATTATAAAAATTTTAATATCTTTAAATATAATAAAATATATCAAAAAAAATAATAAAAATATTTATATATATTTAAATAATATTATTAAATACAATTATATAAAAAATTTATATAAACCTAGTAAAAAAATATTTTTAAAAAATGAAATAATTAAAAAATTAACATTAAAAAAAAAATGAATTTTTTTATTATCTACTAACAAAGGTATAATAACAAATTTTGAAGCTATTAAAAAAAATTTAGGAGGTATTATAATTTTAAAAATTAAAAATGGTTAAACATATAAATATAATTTTACCACCACAATTTAATTTTATTATACTAAAAAATAAAAATAATATAAAAATAAATCTGTATAATAATAATTATAAATTTAATATTTTTTTAAAAAAAAAATAAAAGTTTTATTTTTACTAACAAAAATAATAATATATTAAAATTAGAGCATAAAACAGTAATAAACAACCAAAATTTAATAAATTCATATGTAAATACATTTTTAAAATTTTTGGATATTTATAAATTTATAAAAATAAAATTTAAAGGTAAGGGTTTTAAAATTGGGTTCTATAAAAATAAAAATATTATGAATTTTTTTTTTGGTTCATCACATATAAATATATTTATGGTAACAAACACAATAATTAAAAAAATTAACAAATATAAATTCATTTTAAAAGCTAATAACATTAAAACTTTAAAAGAATTATCAAAAAAAATTGTAAATATAAGAAAAATAAATTTTTACACTTTAAGAGGTTTAAGACAAAGTAGACAGTATGTAATAAAAAGAAAAGGTAGAAAAGGTACATTTATTTAAAAAAAAATTTATTTTATATTTTATAAAAATATTATAGAACCTTAATAATATAAACTACGTTAAATAAAAAAATTAATATGATAAAAACATATTTAAACCTAAAACACCGTAAGTACTTTTTATTACTCCTTGAGAATGCTCAATTTTATTAATTTTTTTTGATAAATTAACTTTACCAATTTTATAAAAAAAAACTTTTTTTTTAGCATTACCTGCCACACTTAATTTACCTCTAACTTTTAAAAAAAAACCATCAATATTTAATATAAATATAAAAAAATAACGATAATGAAATAAAAAATGTTGAATAACATTTAAAAATTTTTTATGATTTCGAAAATTAATTTTATTCATTTTATTTAAAATTCAATTGTTTAAGATAGATATATCTCTATTTATAAATGAAAAACAAAAAATTTCAAACATCTCATCAATTGTATAATTATCTTGTTGATTATCCATCATAGAAAAAGGGTAAGTTTTATAATAATTTTTATAATAGTTTTTTAAATTTTTATTTAAATTTAATTTTATAAAAAAAAAAGAATTAAACATTTTTTCATAAAAATTTAAAATAAACAAATTAAAAAATTTATCAAAATTAAATTTAAATTTACTTATAAATTTATTTTTAAAAACAGTTGTTTCGTTATTAAAAACAGGGTATAAACTATTATAAATCATAACAGAATTAGAAAAACGTTCGTTAAAATGAGTTAAGAAATTTAACTTAAAAAAATTTAAAAAATAAATTTTTTTAAAAAAAACCAATGAATAAAAATTATTAAAAAAATAATTAAATAAACTTTTATTAAAAAAATTTAAAACTAAATGTTTTTTATATTTATATTTTTTATTTTTAAAAATAACATTTAATTTATACAAATAATTATAATTAATTAAAAAAATTAAATTAAAAAAAAAATATTTTAAAGTAAAATATTTTTTTTGTTTAGAAATTTTAAAAAAAAAAAATTTAAAATTGATAAATTTATTTTTTTCAACAAAAATAATTTTAAACTTTTTAGAAAAAAAACAATGTTTTTTTTAAAAAATTGAAATTTTTTAAAAAAAAATTAGAATAAAAAATATTTACAAAAAAATTATCTAAATTGTTAAACTCTAAC
>Ga0256783_1000519_pt1 | contig 9696 bp, 8 predicted proteins | sample MC6MC0934MT_FD_189995 | JGI IMG/M metagenome (GOLD analysis project Ga0256783, IMG submission 189995) | Metatranscriptome of enriched soil aggregate microbial communities from Iowa State University, Ames, United States - MC6-MC0934-MT... | ecosystem: Environmental > Terrestrial > Soil >... | reverse complement strand
CGCGAACCGACGGGTCGTCGTGGGCGGTGATGATGATGACCGGCATCCCCGAACCGGACAGTTGGCGCTGCACTTCGACGCCGCCAACGCCGGGCATCAGGACATCGAGAATCACGCAGTCGGGCCGGTAAGAAGCATCGGTCGACAGCCTGTTCAAAAATGCCTCGCCGCTCGAGAACGCCTCCGCGTCGATGCCAGCAGATCTCAACAGGCGCTTGATCGCCCGTCCGACCGATTCTTCATCGTCGACAACCGCTGCGGTCGGAGTGAGATTGGCCATGTGGTACGTTCGGGCTCGTTAGGCGATGTCGCAACGCGATCATGCAGTCCGAGCCTAACGAATTCACTTGAGATATGAAATAGGACTTTGGTCTACCAGACCAATCAGGTGTGCCGGATTACGACTGGTGGTTACGCGTCAGCGGCACTGCGCGCGATGTGTGAATGCCAGCAGCGCTGGCATACAGGACGTCTGAAATTTCGATTCGCACCAGCACCGACGAGGTGCGACCTCATCTGCATGGCGCCTGCTCGAACGCAGTCAGCGATACGCGACGGTCGTGTCCGTCGCGGTCGCCGATTCAGCTTTTTCGGCGAGGCGGACGAGTTCTGCAAGCGAGCCGGCTTTCATTTTTTCCATCACACGTGCACGGTGAATCTTGATGGTCTTTTCTGCTGCGCCCAACTCGCTCGCGACCTGCTTGTTCAGGTAACCCGCCACGACGAGCGTCATCACCTCGCGCTCGCGCGGCGTAAGCTGCTTGACCCGGCTCTGAATTTCCTGCAGTTCGCTGCGCCAACCGAATAGCCGTCGCGCGCGTTCGAGCGCGCGTTCGATTGCGTCGAGCAAGACGCTGTCGGTCACCGGTTTTGGCAGGAAGTCTGTCGCTCCTCCTTTCATTGCGTCGACGGCGGAACTCATATTTCCGTGCCCCGACATGAAAATAATCGGTAACCACTCATGTAACTGATGCTGCAACGCTAATCCGCTGAGTCCCGGTAATTGCAGGTCGAGCAGCAGGCAGGCAGGACCGCCCTTCGGGTCGAAACGTTCGATAAACGTCTCCGCACTCTCGAAGGTCTGCACGGAATAACCGGACAGCCGGATCAGTCGCGCCAGAGCAGATCTGACGTGCTCGTCGTCGTCGACGACGAATACCATCGGAGTGACTTCAGTCATGGTGTTTGAACAGGTTGTCATATGTCAGCCTCCCCCGCGGATGGCAGCACGAGCCGGAACGTCGCGCCCCGCTCGCCATTGCTTTCCGCCCACAGCCGTCCGCCGTGCATCGAGATGATCGAGATACTGATCGACAGGCCGAGCCCGAGACCTTGCGGCTTCGAGGTGGGAAACGGCGAGAACATCTCGCCGAGTTGCTCCGCCTTCAGACCGGGGCCGCGGTCGCTCACGGAAATACTGACCCCTTCTCCTTGCGCTGCAGTATCGACTTTCACCGACACGACGCGGTGTTCCGCGCAACATCCCTCTACCGCGTCGAACGCGTTCTGCAGCAGATTGATCATGACCTGCTGCAACTGAATGCTATCGCCCCGAACCAGCGGTACACGCCGCCCGATATCGAGCGTCACGCTGACTCCGCGCACCACCGCATCGCGACGCATGAGGTGCATCGCTCCGCTGACCAGACTTCCAATATCAATCGACCGTGTCTCGGGTGCGGCCCGACGGACGAACTGCCGCAGCTTGCGAACGATCTCAGCGGCTCGAAAACTATCCGCCACGATGTCCGCAAACGCCTCCCGCAGATCAGTTGAACCGCTTCTGGTCAGATGCAGGAATCGCTGTACCGCCTGTGCGTTACTCAGGATCGCGGTGAGCGGCTGATTGATTTCGTGAGCAAGGACGGCCGCCATTTCCGCCAGTTCGAAAACGCGCGCAAGATGAGCGTGCTGCGACTCGTCGCTGACCATCTCTGCGTGAGCTTGCACGTCGTCGGCAGTGACGACCCATACGAATGCGTCAGCCGGTCTGTAGTGCGTACACTTCACGCTGACCGACCGTTCGCTGCCGTCCTTACATCGTGCAACGGCTGTTCGTCGCGCGGTCGAGGCTGCATAGTCTTCTGGTGCGCCGCTTGAAGATGGATGTCCTCGCCGTGCCACCGCGTCGTTATCCATGCGAGGAAACAACTGGGCGAAAGAGAGGCCGCTCATTTCCTCCGTTGTATAGGAGAAAAGCGTTGCGGCAAGCTGGTTGGCCTGTACTACCTTGTTAGCGTCATCGACCACGATCATCGCCGCAGGCATCATTTCCAGCAGTGGCTTCAGCGCTTCTCTCGCGCGATTAAGCCTCGTGTCTTCAGCGCGACCCGTCGGCCATGACAGATATCTGACCAGCGCACTCTTTAACTGCCCCATACGGTCGGAGCGCGCAGTGGATGGTCGTCTGTATGCCCGGGGGTGCAACTGCTTTCGAACGAAATTGTCCTGTCCGCTCCCCGCTTTGCGAGGTGCCACGTCAGGTATGTCGACCCGCGGCCTGTCATGCGCTCGATTTGCCGTAACCATCCTGGCAGGCCTGCCTGACGGCGTCGGGTTCTGTCTCCTTACGCTGGCTCCCCATGAATGTTTAAGCCGCTCAAGGGCTGACGCAATCCCCGCCATCATCGTGCGGGGGTCACGTGTGGGCATATTCATGACTGGACTCTCCGTATTGGCCCTACGGTATCGAGCAGCAACGTGCGCCTCTTCGCGGGAATGTGCTCGAACATGCCGCACTACCCGCTCAACAGATCGACAGATGAGCGAACTCTTCGGTCAATCAGCAAAATGAGATCTAGTAGGTTATTGGTCGGCTCACCTAATCGCACGAAAGCCGTATTTGTTTGGTACCTTTGAGTACCATAGACGGGAAGATAGCCGGATGAAAGGTAGCAACCTGTTTTTTTCAGAATTTTTTTCGAGCGAGCTTGAGCATCGGAAAAAATGGCGCAACGCGCGTTCGACCTGGCGTTCAATAGCCTGTTAATAACATCGTTGCAAGTCGACGATGGAATTGGGAAGTACCCTATGGACACATTTCAGCCTAAAGGCTCTTTGTGTCCGTTCGTCACCCGTAGGTGAAATGAGAACGGCGAAGACTACCGGGGTACGGCTTTCTCTGCTGCATCGCTTGCATTCCGCTTCAAGCTCACCTATGCAAGAAGCAATCGAGTTCGCTTATAGCGTACAGGCAGTGAGAATTCAAAACGTTTCCGGTTTGGAATCGCGTTACGCGCTCTACTTCGGCGCGATTATGCTAACTGCGACCAAATAGCATAGTTTCGCGCGCTGTCTAAAGCTGAGTCAGATAGCGATAAAGTGCGTGAATGAGATGGTTCGCGATCGAAGTCAATCAGGCGACATTGCAGCATGAACGGCTGAAGCATTCCTGATCATGTTCGGATTCCTGACGTTTGACGACATCCAGACTCTATTTCCGAGCGAGTATGCGTCCCGCGCGTCGTGCCGACCTTTAACGACACGACGCCGGATGCGCTGCGTGGATCGCCGACATGTCCCGAAGCGATTGAACCATCGTCGTCCAGGTCACGCCGGAGCGCGACGACGTTAAGATCGAGCAAACGCCCGATACATTGCTATCACATGCTTCAGGGCCTAAAGGTTGAGCTTCGTCACCTTCGCACCGTTAACCGAAGCGTCGGCCATCAGTCCGACATTGGTGAGCACGAGGGCGACTACCTGCGAGGTTGCCGATGTCGTATCGATTGCGCCATTCGCACCTACCTTCACGACCGATACCCCAACATCACCTCCGGCCGACCAGCCAGACGAACTCTGAAATTTGGCGAGCGCGTCGCTTGTCATGAACATGAAAATGACAGCGGTGGATTGTGCCCCCGCCTGAAATCCAAATGACGCCGCCGCCGTGCTGTAATAGCCAGCCGTAGTGCCGCCCACACGCAATGCGCCTTCGCCATACTGGGCGCCCACAATGAACGCAGCCTTCTTCACGTCGGGAAACACCAGAATCCCTTGTGCCTTCGACGCAAGTTCCCGTGAGCCTTGCACCGTTGAGAACAGCCGGCTCAATGTACCGTTCACACTCGCATCAATGGCCTGGCGCTTGGACGCGTCGGTCTCAGCGCTTTTGCCGCCGCCTGACGTCATGGTGCAACCGGCAACCGCCAGAGTGGAAGCAGCCATCGCAGCCGCAGTTCTTAACACGAAGTTCCGTCTGTTCATTGTTGGCCTCCGTTAGCGCTCCGGCCGAAGGACCGGTACGCGGGTAAACACATCGTTCTTAAATCGTTGAATCGTTGCGGCAGCAATCACATCACTCGGTCGGCCGCAGTCACATGACGCGGTCAGATGAGTACTCAGGTAGTAACGTTAAGGGCTCGTCCCGGCTTGACCAGTTCAGTGATGTCATGGCGACGAGAGGAATGAGACTCTCGCCTTAAAGCTCGCCGCTATCTGCGGGCCAAGGTAGACTTCCGGCCACCGTTGCGTCACGCGGCCATGAAGCACTTCGCATCCAGCGGAATCGCGCGCGCGCCGTTTCGCTCAGTGGCGGCATCCAATAACACGTTCCGCCTGACTCCAATCTGCAGCGGCCTGCCGATTGTTGCGAGCCTGCGCTCCGCAAACCATCGTGCCGCCAACCGCGCCGATTGCAGCGCCGATTTCAGCGCCCTCGCCGGCTTGGCTAGACCGCAACGCTCAGGAACACACCGCTCAACGCGACGTCGCAAAAGCGATGTTTCCTGTAAACATCCACAACAGCTCCCAGGGTGTTCCCGACGACGCATAAGCTCGCGTCGTGAGTACATGATTGCGCTGCGTATCTGTTGAGGACAATCGGACCAAGGTCGTATGCGATCACTGCGGCCGATGCCGCATTGCAAACATCGGTGAATGGGCGTGCGCAGTGATCATGCTCTTCTGTCTCGCGATTCTGTCTTTTGAGCCCGCCACGGGTGATCAAAGTGCCCAGTTCCAAAGGCGTAATATAAAATCATACCCATCCATTTTCGCGAGTCGCCCATGCCGAGCAAGCACGCGCTATGCGTCAGTCTGACGGAGCGACTGGCGTCGTTCATAAAGGCAGAAATTGTCGTAGGCCGCTACAGCACGGCAAGCGAGGTCGTCCGTGCCGGACCGCGGCTGCGGCAGGAGCAGTCCATGCCTTCGCTGGACAATAGCGCGGACGGTACGCCCCCGAAGCGGCAGGCCCGTCCCAACGGTGGCAAAGGCGCGGCGATGCGGGACAAACGATGACGCGACCCACCACTTTTCCGATTGTCGGCATAGGCGCGTCCGCTGGCGCCGTCGAAGCGCTTGAGGGCTTCTTCCGCGGCATGCCGCGAAACCCCGGCCTCGCGTGCGTGATCGTCACGCATCTGAGTCCCGATCGCGACAGCATGCTGCCGGAAATCGTCGCCCGTTTTACCGACATGCCGGTGCACGCCATTGCAGACGGCACATCCATCGAACCCAACAATGTGTACCTGTTGCCCACCGACGCCGTCGTGAGTGTCAAGGACCGCACACTCCACGTGCAGTCTCAGGACAAGCTCCGGCGCGAGCGCAAACCGATTGATGTTTTCTTCAGCACGCTCGCGGCCGACGTCGGCGAACTGTCAGCCGGCGTGATTCTCTCGGGCGCCGATTCCGACGGCACACTAGGCATCAAGGCCATCAAGGAGCGCGGCGGGCTGACACTCGCTCAGGCCGGCGACGGCTTTGGCCCGCATCATCCGAACATGCCGAGAAGCGCGATTGCAACGGGCCTCGTCGATTTCGTGGTGCCCGCCGAGGCAATGGGCCAGAAGCTCGCGAGCTTCGCCGCGGGCGTCTTCATGCTCGACGGCTTTGCCGGGAAATCTGGAGCGCAAACCAATGCAAGCGAGTTCGACGAAGCGCGCACTGCGATCTACGCGATCCTGCGCAGTCAGGTTGGACATGATTTCAGCGGTTACAAGGTGAACACGTTTGTGCGCCGCGTGCAGCGGCGCATGCAGGTCCTTGAAATCCACACGCCGGAGGCATACGTTGCGCGTCTGTCGAAAGAGCCGGAAGAAGTCGCCGCTCTGTTTCGAGACCTGCTGATTAACGTGACCAGCTTCTTTCGTGATGCGCAGGCGTTCGAAGCGCTCGCGGAAATCGTGATTCCCCAGTTGCTGGAGGGACGCGGCGCCGACGACACAATTCGCGTGTGGGTGCCCGGTTGCGCAACCGGTGAAGAAGTCTATTCGATCGCCATGCTGCTGCGCGAGCAGATGGATGGCCGCCAGCCGGCGCCGCGCGTACAGATTTTCGCCACCGACATCGACGACGGCGCGCTCTCTGTCGCCCGCGCGGCACGCTACCCGCTAGCGATGCTCGACGGAGTATCCGAAGAACGACGCGAGCGCTTCTTCATTCGGGACGGCAGCAGCTATGTCCTCACGAAGGAAGTGCGCGACTTCTGCATCTTCTCGCCGCACAGTGTGATTCGCGATCCGCCTTTTTCGCGCATCGACCTGGTCTCCTGCCGCAACCTGCTAATTTACTTCGGTACCGAAATCCAGAATCAGGCGATCCCGACGTTTCACTATGCGCTGCGACCGGACGGGTACCTCTTCCTCGGTACATCGGAGAACGTCAGCCAGTTTGACGAACTGTTTCTGCCGGTCGAGAAGAAGCACCGCATTTTCCGGCGCAGAGCCGATGTTTCGCCGCAGATCCGTGTACCACTGTCGGTCTCTTCGTTGAAGATCGGGCAACCCGGAGGACTGGCGCCAAGCCGCCCTGCTCTCGGCGGCGCTGCGCTGCGGCATGTGGTGGATAACCATATGCTGGAGCGCTTCACACCGCCGCATGTGCTCGTCACGCGCGACGGCGATGTCGTCTATTACTCGGGCCGCACCGGCAAATACCTGGAGGCCGCGCCCGGCGTGCCGACGCGTCAACTGTTTGCGCTCGCACGCAAGGGACTCGGCCTCGATCTGCGGTCGGTGTTTCGCGAAGCGGTCGAGTCGGGCCGCACGGTCACGCGCGAAGGCGTCGTCGTGGAGGGCGAAGACGGCCGTGTGCAGATCACCAGCCTGACAGTGGAACCGCTCACAGGTCAGCCACAGGGCGAGCATATGTATCTCGTCATCTTCGAGGACGAAGGTCCGCTAGCGGCCCGCGAGGAAGCGCTTGCGCGCGCGCAGTCCATGCACGACGGCACCGCGGCGCAGATCGAAAAGGAGTTGCGCGAGACGCGCGAGCGTTTGCAGTCCATGATCGAAGAGTACGAGACGGCGCTGGAGGAATTGAAGTCCTCCAATGAGGAACTGGTCTCGGTCAACGAAGAATTGCAGTCGTCGAATGAAGAGCTGGAGGCGTCGAAGGAAGAACTCGTTTCGCTCAACGAGGAACTGCAAACCGTCAACATGGAATTGAGCGGAAAGATCGACGCGCTCGACCGCTCGAACAGCGACTTGCGAAACCTGTTCGAGAGTACGTCGGTGGCAACGGTGTTTCTCGACCGCAACCTGGTCATCCGTTCGTTCACGCCCGCAATGGACAGCATCTTCCATATTCGTGCTATCGACCGAGGCCGTCCCATCACGGAGCTCGTCAGCCGGCTCGAGTTGCACGGTCTCGAGCACGATATCGAGACCGTCTTCAACACGAACCAGCCGAGGGAGCGCCACGTCAGCGGCAGGGATGGGCTTGCGCATTTCCTGGTGCGCCTTGCGCCGTACCGCAACGGCGACAGGCAGATCGACGGTGTGGTGATTGCTTTTGTCGACGTCACGGACATGGTCCACGCCGAAGACAGGCAGAACGTGCTGATCGGCGAGTTGCAGCATCGCACGCGCAATCTGCTGGCGGTGATTCAATCTATTGCTGAACAGACGCTCACCGCCGATCAAAAGCTGGAAACGTTCACGAGCCGCCTCGCGGCGCTGGGACGTCTGCAGGGATTGGTCGGGGAAGCGGACGGCAATCTGATCAACCTGAGCGATATCGTGCGGCTCGAGTTCGATGCGCTCGGCGTTGCAAACGGCGAACGGGTCAAGATCAATGGCCCGGTCGTGCCGCTCGGATTCCGGAACATACAGATCATCGCGCTCGTCCTGCACGAGTTGGCGACCAATGCGCTCAAATATGGCGCGCTGAAGGAGGAGCAGGCACGACTCGACGTGCGCTGGCGCGTCGAGGCGGGCACCGCCGAGGCTGCATTGCTCGTATTCGAGTGGGTGGAAAGCGGGGTTCGCGCCAGACCGGATAGCAGCCGGACCGGCTTCGGCCGGCAACTCATCGAGAAGGCGCTGAAGTTCACGCTGCAGGCACGCACCGAACTCACGTTCAACTCAGACGGCATCTCGTGTCACATCGACATACCCTTACCTGCAGCCGGTTCGGCGGGCGGCAATGCGTCGAATGCCACACCATCGCAGCAACCGCGAACGCGTTGAACGGTCAACGCATCATGGTGTTGGTCGACTGCCTCACGTAACCGACGACGCCAACGCAACCGCCTTCTGCAGGAAGTTCGCTGTCTTCGCGGGCGCGGCCTCGATGCGCGAGGCCAGCACGAGCCGGATCGAGATGGCGTTGCCGAGCACGTCGGTATAAGCGACGCCTTCGACCTGTATCTGACATACCGAAGCCGGCACCAGTGAGACGCCGAACTCGGCAGCGACCAGATTCACCACGGACGAAAGCTGCGGCGCCTGCTGTCCCGCGATCGGCTCGAAGCCGGCTTCCCTGCATGCTCCGACAATGACGTCATGCAGCGTAGGGCTCGCTTCTCGCGGAAGCATCACGAACGGATCTTCTGCCAATGCGGACAGCGCGATCTTGCGTTTCTTCGCGAGACGATGCGTTGCGGGCAATACGACCCGCATCGGCTCGATCGCGATGTGATGGAACTGCACGCCCGCTGGCGACTGACTGCCGAGGCGCACGAAGGCGACGTCCACACGGCCGTCGCCGAGATAGGCGAGCAGTTGTGCAGTGTTGCCTTCGGCAAGCGTGAGGGTGACGTTCGGGTAGTCCTGCCGATAATCGCGAATCAGCTTGGATACGACAGGATTGAACGCTGCGGACCCCGTAAAGCCGATGTTGAGCTGCCCGATTTCGCCGCGACCCGCGCTCTGCGCCTTTTCGACCGCGAGCCGCGTGTCGTGCAGGATGCGCTTGGCGTCGGCGGCGAAGGCCTCGCCGGCCTCCGTCAACACCACGCCGTGGCCGGTGCGGCGAAACAGCCGCACGCCCATTTCGTCTTCTAGCGCGTGGATCTGCTGGCTGAGCGGCGGCTGACCGATGCCGAGTCTTTCGGCCGCGCGAGTGACGTTGCGCTCTTCGGCGACAGCGAGAAAGTAGCGAATATGACGCAGTTCCATCTGATATCTGAAAAAACTATTTCAGTAAGACGCGATAGATATTGGACAGTATATCAGCGGTGCGACAAAATATCGCTATCGCGCGGTCCGTCCTAAATATCTTCCCGCAATACAACGCCGTTCGATCAAAGGATGAGGTGGGACGATTCGCGCCTATATCGGAGCGAGCGGCGGAGTGCGCCGTTGTGTTTATCTAAAGAGGCAAAGGGGGTCTACTGTGGCTGACACATTAAAAAAACCGAGGCCGGAATTCCGGAACATCGGTATCGGGCAGATATTGACGGCGTATCGCCTGCCGCTTGCAGGGCGCGTGTCGATTCTTCATCGCTTGAGCGGTGGTCTGCTGTTTGTT
>Ga0256783_1000514_pt1 | contig 9742 bp, 8 predicted proteins | sample MC6MC0934MT_FD_189995 | JGI IMG/M metagenome (GOLD analysis project Ga0256783, IMG submission 189995) | Metatranscriptome of enriched soil aggregate microbial communities from Iowa State University, Ames, United States - MC6-MC0934-MT... | ecosystem: Environmental > Terrestrial > Soil >... | reverse complement strand
GCGCGGGTCCATGACGGCGCCCGAGAGGATGTGCGCCCCGATCTCCGAGCCTTTTTCCAGCACGCAGACGCCAAGCTCGACGCCCCTGTCGGCCGCCAGCTGCTTCAGGCGGATCGCCGCGGACAAGCCAGCCGCGCCGCCGCCGACGATCACGACGTCGTATTCCATCGACTCGCGCGGGCCGTATTGTTCGATAAGATGCTGTTGCTCAAACGGTTTCATAAATCACGCTGAGTGAATCACGGCGCCGCGCAGTTTGCGCTTATCTACCTACCCCGCACATATTGCATGCGGGAGTGCGGTATCAATGCTAAAGGGATCGCCAACCAACACGGACCGTCCAATTAGATGATGCCCCTCTCGCGATATGGTTCGCCGCGCTGCACGCGTTCGTATCCAAATCGAGCCACGTCAAGCGTCTCAAGGCGCCCTTTTACGATCAACTCCGCCACTGCAATACCCGCGGCAGGGGCATGCATCAATCCGTGACCCGAGAAGCCTGCCGCGACGATGAAGTTGTCGCGTCGCCCCGTCCATTTTCCGATGATGGCATTTCCATCGAAATCGCACTGCTCATATAGCCCTGACCAGGTTCTGGTCAGTTCGAGACTCCCCATGCCCGGAAACCGCCATTCGACCGCGGGACGGACGACGTTATCGAACCATTCGCCGTCTATTGCTAACGAATATCCACGTGCGACCTTCGTATTTACGACACCGCCGGAGAAACCACCACCCTCAGAGCGGATCGCAAGGCCTTTCATATCCTTTACGTAGGGCATGTCGCATTGCGCCGCCCGCGCGGTAAAAGTATGTTCAAAACGACGCATTGGGTTTACCGGCAATGGCATGCCAATCATTTCGCTGATCTGTTGTGCCCAAGGTCCCGCTGCATTGACAAAGTAATCCGCGCGCAGAGTTTTCCCAGAACGAAGCTTTGCTGCTGTTATACGCACGCTGTTTTCGTCGAAACCCGTTACCTCATCAGTGACGAAGCGCACGCCTGCGTCGAGTGCGAGCTGCCTGGTCACGGCGAGAAACTTCGGTGCATTGAACCACCCATCGTCTCGCGAATGGACACCCGCGCCTAAATCATCGACTCGCAGCAACGAGAAGCGGCGCGCGATCTCCTCGGGACCCAACATCTCCGCGTCCACGCCCATTCGCCGCTGGATTTCCAAATTCGACTCAAGCAGGTTGATGCCCTCGGGTGGCACGATGAACAGATAACCCCTTGCGCGCCAGTCAACCTTATATAGGTCGTTACTCGCATTTGCGTCCAGCTCCTCAATGAACCGGATACTATAGTCAGACATGGCGATGTTCTCGGGACAACAGAACAGACGCCTCGATCCGCCTGACCCCGCTGTCGCGCTGGATGAGAACCCGCCAAGAGGCGCGGGATCAATAACCGTGACGGTCATTCCGGGTGCAAGCCGCTTACAAAACAGGGCGATGCTTGAGCCGATCGCCCCCGAACCGATCACGATCACGTCGTTCATACGTTATCCTCACAAGATCAAATCGTGTAATTCGTTGTGTGCACAATCGGATCTGGTTTTTGGTCCCTGTCCGCTTTTCACTGCTTCGACATCCCATGTGAGTCGAAGAAGCGGGCACGGCCCTTTCTTGGGCAACTTCCCAAAGCATGAGCCGCATGAAAGGGTGAGCCAATTCCAGATACACGATAAGTGCTTCGCTGGCGAGACCGCATCAGCCACTCGACAAAATTGAATGGTGACTGACCTACTCTGACCCTCGCTCAACTTAAATCGAGCGAGCGACGTTCGCTGTCTACCCGCACTATTAGAGCGGCTGAAATACGTGCCAATTTCCTGCCTTCCGATTCTCGCCTCAGAGAATGCCTACCTCGCGGTAAGGTTCGTTCGCTTCCACCCGTTCGTAGCCGAGCCTTGTAAGGTCGATCGATTGATACGCGCCATGGACGATCAACTCGGCAATACCTCTGCCTGCCGCAGGTGAGTGCATCATGCCGTGGCCGGAGAATCCCGCCGCCGTATAGAGATTTCTAAGCCGCGAATTCCAAGCTCCAATCACCGGATTGCCATCTAGTTCGTGCTGCTCATAGAGCCCTGACCAAGTGCGGTGACACTTGGCGGCTTCAAACGGAGGGAAACGATACGCAACGGCAGGCCAGACCACGTTCTCAAAATAGTCGTGATCGACGTCGAAATTGAAGCCGCGGAGTTCGTTACTATCGACCAGACCGCCAGAAAAGCCCTGTCCTTCGGATCGGAAGGCGAGGCGACTAAGGTCCTTGACATATGGCAGTTGTTCTATCGGGTTGCCGGCCGTGAAGTAATGCTCAAAACGGCGCATCGGCACTACGGGCAGATCCATCCCGAACATCTTTGCGATGAGGCCGGACCATGCGCCACCGCAGTTGACGAAGGCGTCCGCCTCAAGCGTGTCACCGCTCTGAAACGACACACTCTTTGCACTGATGGCGGAAACCTGGGCGGCGACTACCTTGTCTTTGATGTAGACCGCGCCCAACTCGATAGCCTTACGCCGGAAACCCCAAAGCAGACCGTTCGGATCACACCATCCGTCGCCCGGTGTATGCGCTCCGGCACCGAGATCTTCGACATTGATCGATGGAAACCGCGATTTGAGTTCGCTCGGCGTGAGCAGATCGACGTCAGCGCCGTGTTTGCGCTGGATCTCGACATTCACTTCAAGCAGACCGATTTTTTCCGGTGGCACAAGAAAGAGATATCCACCTTGGACCCAGTCGACCGGCGCGGGACGACCATTCGCGGTCATAGTTTGCTCGAAGCTCTTGATGAAATCGATACTGTACAGTGACATCTCAATGTTTTCCGGCGAGGAAAACTGCATTCTACATCCGCCGGAAGACCGCAGCGCCGAAGCGAATTCGTAGGTCGGATCTGGTTCAACAACGCACACCCGCGCTGCCGGCGCCTGTACAAGGATGTTGTAGGCAACGCTGGACCCGAGGATCCCCCCGCCGATCACAACAACGTCGAACTTTTGTGAGTTAGTCATGCTGGGTACCTCGGATTGAACGAGCAAAGACTAAAGCAATGCGCGCCCAGAAGGACTCAAGAGAGTCCTAAGTTGTAAAAAAGTACGTTGCCTCTTGAGCAAGGTTAAGGAGTAGCTCACACTTTCCATTTAGTATACGATGCTTGTTATATGAATACTATATTACTCGGACAAGCATGCGCAACCACTTCGCAAAGTTTGATGCACTTCCGCCGCACATTGCAGATGAACTGACAAACATCCGGAGTCCCAAGCATGGATGCGACTACATTGTCGTGAGAGGGTTGCCTGATCTCCGTCCCCTGTCTGAAGATGTCAATGTGCGGTTTTGCAAATTGGGGCGGGCGATGCTGAGCGCTCACTGTTAGTGCATATGTGAAGAGCCCTCGAACTCGCCGGCGCCAGCGGTCGCCTTGGATAGGCTTCCACGCTTGCCGCGACCTTTATGGCGTCGACGCATGGACCGTGGCGTGCGTAGTGAGCAGCAATCTGTGCGCTGGCATTTTCACGACGGCTTAGAGGGACTCGGAGCGATTGGGAACAACGCCGTACTTCCACCTTCAACGACGCGATGGTGTAATCCCGCAACGGAAGCGCTACCGCCTAATGCCCTACCGAGCAGCACTCAGCGTGTCGCTCGTCAACTAGCGAGATCGTTTATGTATACCGAAAATCTGCAACTCCTGATCGATGGCCAATGGACTGCCGGCAGCGAAGGCAAGGTCTCGCCGGTCTACAACCCGGCGACCGGACAGGTGATCGCGTCATTGCCGAATGCGGGCACCAAGGACCTCGACCGTGCACTTGAAGCGGCTCAACGCGGCTTCGAGCAATGGAAGCAATTGCCCGCAGTGGAGCGATACCACGCGCTTAACAAAGCCGCCAGCCTAATCGACGAAAAGAAGGTGGAAATAGCGCGCACAATGACCCAGGAAAACGGTAAGCCACTTGGCGAAGCCTTAGCCGAAGTAGAGTTTTCGGCCGACGCCGTGCGTTGGTATGCCGAAGAAGCGCGCCGCACGTATGGGCGCGTCATTCCTGCACGCACTGCAGGCGTGCGCCAGCTTACGACCAAAGAGCCGGTAGGGCCAGTCCTCGGCTTCGCTGCATGGAACTTCCCGGCTGGCAACGTGGCCTTGAAAGTCGGCGCGGCTCTCGCCGCTGGCTGCTCAATCATTGTCAAACCCAGCGACGAAACGCCGGGAACGGCGGTCGCGATCGGTCGTTGTTTCCAAGATGCTGGCCTGCCACCTGGCGTCTTGAACATCGTCTTCGGCGACCCCGCACCACTGTCCCAACACCTCATCCGGTCGCCGATACCGCGAAAACTCTCACTTACCGGTTCGACGCCTGTAGGCAAGCTGCTCCAGGGCTTGGCCGCCGAAACGCTCAAGCGCTGCACGATGGAATTGGGCGGACACGCGCCCGTTCTCGTATTTCCGGACGCGGCGCTCGATTACACGGTCAACGCCCTCGTGGCCGCGAAGTTTCGTAACGCCGGTCAGGTGTGTACTTCGCCCACGCGCTTCTACGTTCACCGGACAATCTACGAGCAGTTTATCGAGAAGTTCACTGAACGTACGAAGCAACTCACGATCGGAAACGGTCTGGACGACGGTGTCCAAGTCGGGCCAATGATTACCGAACGGCGGCTTGACGTAATGGACGCACTTGTCCGCGATGCAGTTGAGCACGGAGCGAGAGTCGTGACGGGCGGCAATCGACTTGCGGGTTCCGGCTATTTCTACGCTCCGACTGTGCTACGGGACGTCCCTGACCAAGCCCAAATCATGCGGGAGGAACCGTTTGGCCCCCTTGCCCCATTCACGCCTTTCGACACATTTAACGAGGTTATCACGCGCGCTAACTCACTTTCGCTCGGACTCGCCGCATACATTTTCACTAGCAATGGGTCGACGGCAGCGCGCGCCAGTGACGCACTGAATGCAGGACAAATCGGCGTTAACGGAACTTCCGTGCACGAAGTTGAAACTCCGTTTGGCGGCGTCAATGAATCTGGATATGGACACGAAAGCGGTGTTGAAGGTTTAGAGGCGTATCTCCGTACCAAGGTTATCACGGACCGCCAGTTGCCGATCGCCAGCGAATAAAGCGACCAAGCGCTGCGAATCACCGTATCAGGGCCTCCAACGAATTATGTCCGGCAGTCCAAAAAGATACGGCGTAACGTAGATCAAATTTGCCCCGAATAACATCTCACTACTTGCGTGTGCAACATGCACGCGTTAAGGACGCGCCCGTGTCGAGTACGCCTTCTGGGCACGTCCCGACAATCACCAGTCCTGTCTATCGTCAAACACCACGGCACTCGCGCTATTCGGCCTATGCCCGCGGTACCTATGTCCAGCTCGATGTCTAAGAGCATAGAGTGTGTCTGAAGCTTCTCTCACATGCGAACCATTGAGTATGCCACGCGCTCCGACATTGCGATCATCGGCGCGCGGACCCCTTCTTGGGCGCGGATGGCATCGTCGCAAGAGGCGCCGACAGCGATCAAACCGCCTCGTGTTGCGTGCGATCTTTTGCGGCTGTGCGCACAGCCCAGAAGGTGACGCGGCCCTCCGTTGAGTGACGCATTCAATGGTTTTTACGAACGAGGCTTCTGGCCCGCTTTGCGTTCTCGCACCTGCAAACTCTCGTCTGGGCGCAGGCCCCTGCTTGCCCGGACGCTATGGGCGCAGAACGCCCTATCGAGCGCACTCCGGAATCTCGGTGGCATGTAACGACGACCGCATTGCCTTTCCGTGCGCATTCGGTTCGGCAACGATGGCGTTCTACGCAATTCCACGCCGGCTTTGATAGACGATCGCTTCGGCTTCAGGCGCCACATGTATCCGATAGTACAATATCGTATATAAACCACTATCTCTGGGGATGTCGAGAAGGCCGATTTGTGCATCGCGATCGAGGAGCTCAACGTAACCGGGGAACAGGATATCGATATGACCCAGATAAAGACAGTGAAGAGAACGACGTCCGCGACACAAAGCGCGTACGCCCAGCTCAAGCGAATGATCCTTGACAGTCAGCTTACCGAAGGTTCGCCAATTCGGCAGGACGAAATCGCCGCACAACTCGGCATTAGCAAAATACCTGTAAGAGAGGCGCTGATGCGCCTGCAGTCCGAGGGGTTGGTGAAGTTTACTCCGAACGTGGGTGCAACGGTGGCAACTCTCACCGTGATGGACTACATCGAAATGCTTGACATGCGTCTCGCCCTCGAGTGTCGTGCGTTGGAACTGGCTGTGCCCAATATGTCGTCAGTCGACGTTGCCCACGCCCGCAAGTTGCTATCCGCTTACCATTCAGCGATCACCAACGAGGAATGGAGCGACCTGAATGTGCAATTCCACGACATCTTGTATGCCCCGTCGAATCGCCCTCGCCTATTAGCGACGATCCGCTCGGTTCAGGAACAGATGGGGCGACTGCTGAGACTGCGCGTGACTATGGCCGCGCAGCACGAGCGTGCACACGATGAGCACGTGAAACTACTCGAAGCCTGCGAGCGAGGCGACGCAAGAGAAGCGGTCCGCGTTCTGCGCAAACACATTGAGCAGACGCAGCGCGAAGTGCAAGGTTATTTCCGCAATAGCCATCGCAACGCGAAAGAATCGTGATTCCCAACCCGAACGAGCGGGCGGCAGATCGCCACCTCAGCTCGTCTCCTTTGACGTGCGAATCACTCAGGCTGCGCGTAAAACTTGCCTCCGTGCGCCCAGTCGGTTGGCGGAATTTCCACGAAGACGACATCGATAGTTTCCACCGCGCATTTTAGAACTTCCGATGTTAATCGCGTCACTTCCTTAACGTACTTCGATTTCTGATCGTGCGTGCGACCTGGGGACAGCTCGATTCGGACGATGGGCATGGGCACTCCTTAATAAAGCCTTGAGCACGTTCGCTAGCGTGCAGGTCAACTCGGTCCCCGGAATTGCAGGAGGCCGCGCTATGGGTCATCCGTCAAGTTTGGGTCCCGTATGCGTCGCCGCTCACTAATATGTTATTGCCGATTTTACTTGTCAAAGTTCATCACTGTAGCGGTGAAATGCTTGACCGCCTCGACTTTTGGCACGCACATGCGCTTCTAATCCAGAGCAGCGTTATTTGCCACCTAGCACTGTCTCCGGCACCCATTGTCCGTTAACGCTTTTATAGACGGTGATGATTGTTTCCTTTAAGTCTCCGTTTTCGTCATAAGAAAAATCGTTTGTTGTCACGCCCCGCATACTCACTTTCTTCAGGTCTGGCAAATATTTTTCAGGATCAGACGAATTTGCATTCTGCATGGACCTCATCATCGCCATCGCTCCGTCATAACTGTAGGGCGAATACGTAGTCGGTGACGTTCCGAACTTCGCCTTGTACCGTTCGGCATAGCCCGAGCCCCCGGGCATTTTCTCCAACGGCAAGCCCGCGAGAGATACAATTACACCATCCGACGCCTTTCCAGCGATCTTAAGGAACTGTTCGGTTTTTGACATTTCTCCGGACGCGAAGACTGCTTTCACTGCCAATTCGCGCGCCTGCTTAACCATTGGCGCCGACTGGGCATCAGCACCGGCATAGTATATAAAATCCGGATTCTTGCTTTTTACGCTTGTGAGCACTCCCTTGAAATCAACCGATTTGTCGGTCGTGAATTCATGTGCTACTACATTACCTCCTGCCGCCCTAGCTGATTTTTCGAACTCTTCCGCCAAGCCCTGCCCATACGCGGTGCGATCATCTATGATAGCAATGCGTGCCACCTTTAACACCTGAACTACATACCTTCCCATCGCTCCACCCTGCTGCGTGTCCGACGTGAGCATTCGGAACGTTGTCTTATATCCCTGCCGCGTGAACGCTGGAGCAGTCGCAAGCGAAATCTGAGGTATGCCGGCTCGTGCGAATAGCGCGGATGCAGGGATCGCAACGCCGGAATTGAACGGACCAAACATTCCCTTGATGCCGTCGTCAAGCAGCTTCTGTGAAACAACCATGCCAGTCTTTGGATCCGCCTGGTCATCGGCGCTTTCGAGGGTGAATCGAGTTAGCTTGCCATCAATGACGGGTTTGGTCGCGTTAAAATCGTCGATGGCAAGAAGCACCCCAGATTGGAAATCTTTCCCGTATTGAGCTTGCGGTCCTGTCATCGGGCCAGCCAAGCCAAGCTTAACCGTCTGCGTCTCACCGTGCGCCGTGGAAACCGCGAGTGCCGCAGTTGCACACACGGCAAAAACGTCACGAGCGAATTTCATATAGTTCTCCCATTATTCCGTTGTCCGATAGATATATTTCGACTGATCAGTTGGAATGCAGGCGCTACGCCCATTCGGTAGCACAGATATACGCTATGTGCTTGTTCTTTATTTAGCACATGCTACCGGACGATAGCCAGGTCCCCAGTTAGCGCGGCAGCTCGACGCCAATGTTTTTTTCGATAGATATTTGATAGGCAAGCACAGCCGTCACGAGATCTTCGATACCAATTCCAAGATTCAGCGCGACTACTATTTCCTTTTCAGTGAGACGGCCGGCGTGCTTCCCTGCTGCAACTTCTCCAAGCTCGGAGTCTGGATCGCGGCAGTCCGTGAAATAGTCGGATTCCTTTATATGACTGAGCTGATGCCGATCATCGGTGATTAATCGTTCGATCTTGGACAGCTCCCCCGCCTCCCAGTAGCAATCGAAATCTATCGATATACCGGTCATCCCGTCTCGTAGCCAGTCTCTAGCTATTACCTTCGTGGTATTGTGATCGATGGGCCCACTCGTAACGAACACGTTAGATGAGTCAATTGCCTCACGTGCCGACCGGACTATCGAAGCTTTAATACCGCTCTTCACGACGTGCTTTGCGAATTTTTCGGCTGCCGCAGGATTGATGTCGTATATCACCACTTCTTGCAACCCCGGCATGACAATTCGAAATGCATCGAAATGGCTATACCCTTGGGCGCCGGTCCCCAGCATGGCATAACTCGTCTCGTTGGGGTTCGCGAGATGCTTCAAAGCAATCGCTGAAGCGGCTGCGGTTCGTTGTTCACAAATCCAGCCTACGTCCATTGCCGACACGATGAGCCCTGTATCCAACTCTGTGAGCAAAAGCATGCCGGTGAGATAAGGAAGCCCCATCTTCGCATTGTTGACAGAACCGCTTTGAGACTTGAGCATCGCATACCCTGAGGCCTCGATCAGACTGGCCATCCCGTCAAACCAGCGATCGCCGTGCTCCATCCACTGCTTGCTAGGCATCAAGACTCTTCCGGCGGCTTTGTCGACCAACGCAGTCTCAACGCTTTCGATTATTCGGCCCATCGGTAGCTGCAGACTCTCAACGTCGCTTCTCGACAAATATCGGATGTTCTGGTGAGTACTCATACATTAATGCTCCATTGTTCCAGCCGCTAATCAGCCCGGACGCACGCGCCAGCCTAAACGGAAAACCGATCAAGATCGTAGTTTCTTGGCGATGCCTTATCGGAAAGCATGCGCGGACCGGTTTGTTCGCCCGTCACACGCTGTTCACATGGGACCATAAAGTGTACGATATCACTTAATCGTATACGAATCAAACGAAAGCTGCAACGGATTGGGCGATTGCCCCGCAGCCAGTTCTGCTCCGCCTTTGAGGCGGCAATGTCATGCAACACTGTGCGCCGCGGTATATCGCGAGTCTCGGTGAGGACGAAGTATCACATCGCTG
>Ga0256783_1000513_pt1 | contig 9745 bp, 2 predicted proteins | sample MC6MC0934MT_FD_189995 | JGI IMG/M metagenome (GOLD analysis project Ga0256783, IMG submission 189995) | Metatranscriptome of enriched soil aggregate microbial communities from Iowa State University, Ames, United States - MC6-MC0934-MT... | ecosystem: Environmental > Terrestrial > Soil >... | reverse complement strand
TTTCATAATTTTCATAAAAACATACATTTCATTTGTATTCTCAATTTTAACAACTAAAATAGATAATTAAAAACAAAATACATATTTAGAGAGCATTTTCATCAGGGACAATTTGTTCGAGAGGACGATTTAATAAAGCACGGAAGAGTTCTTTACCGACATCATGATTTCGGATAGTATTTCGTAGGTCTTCCATGAAGCGAGTATTTAGAGTGAAATCATTGAAGTTTAGCTCTGAGAGGCCACGTTCATCCTCAAGACTGAGTTGAACAGGTTGACCAAATGTGTCAATGTAGATATCCTTTGTGGGCTCTTCCATGTTGTATGGAGAGTCGATGATATTCCAAATTAATTGGAACAAGTCCAAATACATCGAGGCTCCCATATGGTACTTGACTGCATGAGCATTCAGATTTCCTGGAGCATCCTCGTTTCGACCATGACATCCTCCCATACAAATCACATCCCCGCAAATCATGCACACAGCCATGTACATATCTTTATTATATCTCTTGCAAAGACTACATTTACTCCTGTAAAATGTATTGTTATATTCTGCATACACTTGTGGAAGCTCAACATTCCTTGGGGCCAACTTTACCACTCTTGATCTGACGGCATCATGTGGGAATTCATCCTTCATATACAAGAAACTATCAATGATTCCATATACCACTGGCTTTGATTCATTATCGAAATTTCCTATACATTCTTCCATCAAACTCTCAATCGTATACGGTATCTTTGTCACAGCCAACAATTGATTCAAATATTCTCTCTCAGGTCGAGGATTGCATAAAGCTATACATATCTCACTTAAATTCCAGTCGTTACCCTCTGAGATTAACAGGGATTGATTGAAATGGTAGGCGAGAAGGATTTTTTGTAATGGGAATAGTAATTCCTTTAAGATGAAATTGTCAATCAATCCTCCAATATCTCGACGCAACCAAATAGCACAATCTTTCAAATTCGATAATTGATTCTTTTGTTCAGTGATACAATATTGAAGCATTTTAATCTCCAAATATTCCTTCAATGTCAATAATTGCGTCTTCATCAATATTTCTAGTTCACTCTGACCGAATAGACCTTGGAGAAGAATTTCAGTTAAATGATTTTGAATCAGGGGTTCAAGTTGATATTCCAAAAATCCTTTTAATGCTGATTTCTGAGATGAATCCTGAGCTTTAAGAGCAAGTTTTCCAAAGATCACAGCCAAAATTGGAAGATCCACTGCTGAGCTGCCAGTTGTAAACTTGCTCTTTTCAGTAGTTTTGTCGAAATTTCTTAATACGTTTTGATAAAATTCAAATGCTTTTTTTAACATCAGAGGTTTTCCTTCTTTGAGATGGGAGGTTTCAATGAAATATTCCAACAGTCTTTGAACAATCACAGTCATGGTGATAGGTTTAAAACTTTTAAAATCAGACAAGACTCGCAGTCTCAAATCTCCTAGCAAAACGTCTAATTTATAAGATAATTGCTCTTCTTGCTCCTCTTGAGGGGGTAAACGAGCTTCTTCTGTTGTGCCCTCATGAACTGTAACAAAGTGATTGCATAAAGTCTTGCACAAAACACAATAACTTTCATATTGACTGGTGAAATACAGGTTTTCAGTAGAATTTTGAATGCCCTCAGCACAGGCGGAAAAACATTTTTTATGATAATAATGGTGGCAACTTGACAAGACTGGCCACCATTTAGCTTGCTCGAGATCTCCATAATCCTGGAGATAAAAAGCCTCCTCCTTCGATTTTGTCACATCATACAGGTTGTTTGTGTAGCATAGATAAATTGGAACTCCATAAGTATCGTTCACTTCATCAATTTTGCCCAAACAATATTGGCATGTAATCCCACTTTTTGCCACATCTGGGCTTGAGCTCTCTTCTGTCATTATCATTGAATTCTCTTCCTTGTTCTTATCAGCGAATAATGCCTGCTTTCTAGCAAATTCCTCCTTGATTCTTCTCATCTTATCTTGTGCTTGCTTCTTCTTCCTTTCTGCTTCACTCTCATCTTTAAGGTGGAAAATATCAATTTTATTCTCTGAGTTCTGTAATCTCCTTAATAAATCTTGGATTTTATGGACACATCCTTTACAGTCCTTTAAATCCTCTTCATTTAGTATATCACTCAATTTCTCGACAAATTCTTTCTTCAAGTAATTTTCTTCCACTCTTTGATAAATCTCCTTGTCTTCTGAAAATTCGACTGCAACTTGAAGATTTTGAAGAATTAATCTCAACACTGATGCCACTAATGGGACGTTCTCCTTAGCCAAGAGGGTGATGAACTTTCCCAAAAACACAGGTAACCCACTCTTGTACATAGTTTTTTGAATTGATTTCAAATGTTTTTGGAGATTGCTATAGGTTTTTCCAGCCACGATATCAACATTGGGGTTCTTTTGAATTCTTGCAGCTGATTCGTTAATGATATCTCCTTGCAACAAAGGCATCTTGTAGAATAAATAAGGATCTAATTCCACTTCATATTCTTCTTTTATTCTAATTTTTCGATCATTCTCATTATGGATCGTCACTCTTGGAATAATTCTATTGACCTTGGAATCGTCAATCAAGATACAGTTCTTCAAGTTTTCTTTCACAAAAGCCAAATCTGTCCAATATTCACTCAACAATAGGTTTACCGTCGCTTTCTCAACCACTCTTTCTGTATTCGGGTCTTGGTTCACTCTATCGGCAAATTCAGCTCTGAAATTCAAATTCAATAAACAAATCTCATCGTTCATCAAATATACCATAAAATTCAAGAAGTCCTTCATTATTATCATCCTCTTTTGTATATTATCGTCTGAATTTCCGAAGGCTGGATTTGCAAGACAGAAATTTTTTAATTCCTCATCATAATGAAGAAAACTCTCTGTCAAGGTTTCAAATAAATCCCCTCCTTCAGAGAGGAGAATCATCATCTGAGTGGTGACAACATCAACTTCAAAGAAAATGCAGCCAAAAATATAATACCCATTGCTAAGTTGCTGCCAGTCAGGTTGTAAAACTGTACTGAAAAATCTAATCAGTCCAAAACTCTTTAAAATACGATTCATCACTTTCTTTGTCAACTCTTTGATATCAGCTTGAGGCAAAAATGTCTTGAAAAACTCTTCCAGTCCTTTAGGTGAAATCTCATATTCATAACTTTTCAACATATAACACAATATTCTTTCCATTATCGGATAAAAACTCACTCCCTCATCTTGAGGTAAAGATTGATAATTCAAAAACCAATTATGCGCAAATTCTTTTAAAAGAGCAGTTTTTTCTTCAAAAGGACAAGTAGAGATATATTTGAGGTTATTTTCGAGACTCCTAGAAATTCTTTTTTGGATACGTAAACCATTTCCCATCAAATTGTAATGAACTTCATGATCAAATGTTTGAATTGACAATTTTTCAGGGTAAACATATTTCATCTCCAATTTTGATAAAGTTTCCAGAATGTACTTTGGAAAGTTTATTTCTTTAAGCAAATGACTGCTGGCTCTCTTATATGATGGATTTGTAAACCAAGTCGACAAATCTTCGAAATATTCACACGCATCCAGCATTTCTGTAGTCGTATTCTCAAAATTATTCACTGTGCTTTGATAGACATCAATATAGTTTTTGAAATATTCACTTTCCACTATTCTCAGCACTGAAGCCTCATTTCCACTAAATTGGAAATTCAGGGTGAACAAAACGGGATTTCGCTCAAGCGGCAACAGTGGTATATATGTTTTTGGAAACAAAAATTTAGCATATTTAGCCAGCTCCACTGAGAGAAAAGCATGAAATTCGCCTTCTTTTATACTCTCAGCCAAGACTCTCTTGATTCTTGGCTGCTCAGTCGATTCGATGAAAATACAAAATCGCGCAAGAACTCCAGCTATTGTACATCTACATGAATGGACCTGTCTTTCTTCATAAGTCGAAACCAGTCTGGGCTCAAAACTATCACAATCATGCCATAATTGATTCTCAGGGGCTTGCAACTGATTCTCAAACATACTGCTGAAAATCATCAAGAGAGAATTGTTGATCTCTGTATAACTCTCTTCAATAAAAGCCAAAACAGCATCGCTGAATTTCTGGCCAAAAAAGATCATTGATCTTCTCTCAGGTCCACTCGGCAGTCCTTCCACTATCTCAAAAATACTGATCATTCCATAAAAGGCCTTATTCAGCACATCCCTGCAATTCTGGACAAATTCCTTTGGAAATTTTCTCATCTCTTCTTCTCGATCTACTTCACTTCTTTGATGATCGGGGCAAAAGCTCTCTTGTTTCAGCATTTCAGCATCTCCACAGTCGCAATATCCTGTATTGTCGTCAGTCAGCTTCACCATCACAAGTCGGTGACCATCGTGATTGGATTTGTCAAAGCATTTTATACAAATAATCGGTGTCTGTCCTGAATTATTATATGGCATGTCACAATCCAAGCACCTAAAACACACTGTCGATGCCGATATCAACTCTCCACATGCGGTCTTGTTATTCAATCCCAACTTCTTGAATTCTCTCTTCAATTCTGTCACCTTCTTCTTTTTTCCAAACACCAAGTTAAATAAAATTTCTTTAAATCCTTCAATCTCCTTCTCGAGAGCTGCCTTATCTATTTTTGAATTTGACAACAATGGAGTGAATAGGTTGATTAATTGACCAAGCATCTCATCTTGTTGCTTCAAAAATATTGGATGGCTTTCAGCATATTTTAATATCTCGGGATCTGATGGCTTATTCTCTTCAATCTCCTCAAGAACAACCTGGCCATTAACGACAGGAAGTTCTTCAATAATTATAGTTAAATCCCTCTCTTCATAATTAAGATCAGGATCCATGTTGTTATTAGTAGGATGTTGATTATCAGACATGTGGTCTGAAGATTTATCTCAATTAATAAATTTATTTATCTTATGCGCAATTTATTTTTTTTCTTTTAAATATTGTTTTTTGATTAAAGTAAAACACAACATCTTTTATAAAATAAGAAATTATATTTAGAGAGCACCATTTTCAGGGATTTCTTGTTCATCATCGAGATTAATCATGGTCTTAAAGTATTCTTTTTCGATATCTTGATTCATTACAGTTGTTTTTAATTCTTGGACAAAGTTTGAATTCAACACAAATTGTTTAAAATCAATCTTGAGCAACTCTTTTTCATCTCCTTCAAGAGCTTCTTCGATTGTTTGGCCAAAACTGTCAGAGTATAAACTTTTACTGACCGTCGATACATTATATGGAGATGCAACGATACTCAACACGTTTTCAAAGAGGTGATAATACATTGAAGTACCCATGTGAACCAAGGTCGCATGGGCATTCATGTTGCCTCGACCTTTATGATTTTTCATACTCAGACAATATCCTTCACATACCACTATACCACAAAGAAGACAGAAATGCATATTCTTTTCACCATCATATTGCTGACAAATAGTACATTTTCTTCGATAGATCGTCTTGTTAAATTCATCAAACGTTTCTGGTAACTGCAAAAATCTTGGTGCCAATAATCCTGGTTTCGCCATGACCTGGTTCTGGGTGACATTCATATGCTTTTCAATCCAACTATCCAATAATAGATACCCTGACTTCTTTTCAATACTTTCAACACACTCTTTTAATAAAGATTCGATTGTATAAGGAATCTCAACTAACTTTAACAATTCATCTAAATTCATTTCACAAACCAATAAATGACTCAGATTTCCGTGATTTCCTTGAAGGAGACATTTGTTGAAATAGATGTGTAAAATAAACTGGCGAAGAGAAATACCAAGAGTATTGTGAACCAACTCTTTTGCAACATCCATGTTATTTTTATAATAAAGAGCACAATCATTCAGCCCAGAAAGCTTAGTTCCCTCAGTTAAAATGCATTGTTGAACCAATCGGATTTCAACATATTGACGTAGAGTTTCAATCTGAATTTTGATAAAATCTTGTTTTTTCACTTCATCATTGCAATGAATAGATTGGAGAGTGATTTGAGAGAGTTTTTCGTTGACGAGAGATTCAAGTTCCAGTCGAACAAAATTAGCGAACGCAGCTTCAGCAGATTCATCTTTCTGATGGGTGCCAAGAATCATCAATCGTTGGATTACCAAGGTAAACAATGGATCATTCACAAATTCAGTGAATCCCAATTGTCTCGCATCAAGTTTCTTGAAACTCTTGTAGAAATTCAGATAGAGTTCAAACACTCTAACAAACTCGTTGCTTTTCTCATTCATATGTAAAGTTTCCATAAAATAAATCGCCATCCTCTTTAAAATCACTGGAAAACTGATTGGCTTTTTTTCTCCAGCTGCTGGAGGCTTTAGTGCGATTCGAATTCTGTGATCCTCTAATAAGTTCAACATCTTTTGACAAATATCAAAATAATACACCGCTGGATGTGGTTTCTCAGGGGTTTCAAGAGCCTCTGCTTCTAAACCCTCATTGAGAAGCAAGAAATCATTACATAAGGTTTTGCACAGCGAACAACAAGCTTCAATGGGGTTTTTGAAATTCTCCGCATCATCAGATTCTCTCACACTGCGCCAAGCTTCTCCAAAACATTTTCGATGGTAATGGTGATAACAGCTAGATAACACAGGCATCCATATAGCATGCTCCAAATCATTATAGGAGTCAATCCCCCATTCCTTTGAATCTGGCTTCTTGGTAAAGTTATTCGTATAGTTTATAAACACAGGAATCCCATATGTATCTTTCTTCTCATCTATTCTCACCAAACAGTATGGACACGTCATCATATCATGCTCTCCTTTCTCCTCTTTACCTTCTTCGAAAGCCTCTTTATTCTTATCAGCAAATATTGCTTGCTTCTTTAAAAAACTCTTCCTTCATCTTATTCATCTTCTCTTGTCCTATCTTTTTCTTCATTTCGCTCTCGTCTCCTCCCTCTAAAACATCTCCTTTGATTTTTTTAATACAAGATCTGCATTCTTTGAATTCTTCTCTCTTCAATATTTCTTCTTCAATTTGGTAGCTAGCATTTGAGTCTTGTTGAGTATGTAAAAGAATTAATTTTAATGTTGTTGGAATCAACGTGTGAAGATTTGAAAAATTCTTGAGAATTTCTCTCAAAAACTCCGGAAGGTTGCTTTGGAAGAGTACATCTCTGATAACCAAGAGATGCTTTTGTAAGTCAGTATAAGATTTTCCAGCAACGATATCGATGTTTTGGTTTTTCTGAATTCTTGCTGTCGCTTCATTTATGACATCAGCTTGCAATAAGGGAGTTTTGTAAAACATATAGGGGTCAAGCTCAGTTTCAAGCTCGTCTTTGACTCTAATCTTTTGTTCTTTTTCATTATTTATTGATATCTTTGTGATAACTCTGCCAATTTTACTTTCATCCAGCAATATACTGTTTGACAGATTTTCCTTCAAATATCCATATTCTGTCCAATATTCACTCAACAATACGTTGGTTGCAGCCTTTTGTATCACCCTCAGATTATTTGGATCACCTTCAATCTGTGCTGCAGAAGCGGTTCTTGTATTTACATTCAATAAACACAGTTCATCACTCATTAAATACACCAAAAACATCAAAAAATCTTTCATCACTATCATCTTCTTCTTCTTCATATCCTCGTCATTTTTCGAAATTAGACTGTTAAAATCTTTCCATTCAAGTTTTATTTCATTATCATAAGAAAAGAAACTATCTCCGATTGTCTCGAGCAAGTTCTTTGGATTCGCAATCATCACCATCTTTTGAACAGCCAGGACATCCGTTTCATAGAATAGGCATCCAAACAAGTAATAGCCACGAAATAAGTGCTCCATCTCTGTGTCCACTACACCTCCCAAAAATCGGATAAACCCAAAACTTCTCAATATACTCTTGATCACATTTTCAGCCAATTCCTCCACCGAAACTTCTGGTAGATATTTAGCAAAGAATGATAAAACTCCTTCTTTAGTCAACTCATATTCATAACTTCTCAATATCTTACATAACATTCTCTCAAAGATTGGGGTAATCGAGAATTTATCAGAATTTTCTAAAACTCCTTTTCTGGCTGTCTCGTATCTAAAATACCAATCTTTAGCAAATGATGTAAAGAATTTATCTTTTTCTTCTTCACCACAGACAGAGATGTATCTCAGAATATCTTCAATCCATTTAGAAATTCTCTTTTGGACCCTTAATGTATCTCCCATATTCTCATAATCAACTTGGTGATCATGCAATTTCATTGAGACCTCACCAGTATAGTAAAATTTCGTCTGGAAAATTACCAAAATGTCGAGAATCTCGTTGATCGTGTTTGTTTCGTAAATTAGAGCTCGTGTAGCAACTTTGAACAAAGGATTAGCAAACCAAACTGTTAAATCTTCAAATAGAGTAGCTGCCTCCGTTACAATAGGTGAGACATACTCGTAATTCTTCACTGTCTCTCTCAACACTTCAATGTAATTTTTGAAATGCTCACTTCGAATCATTTTTACCACCAAATCCTCGTTACTGCTCAAGACGATATTCAACGTCAACAGGTTGGGGTTTTCAAGGATCTTTGTCTGATTGGGTAGGTAAGACAAGGGGAATAAAAACCTACAATATTTGGTCATTTCCAGACCACCAAAGTCTCGAAATTCTACGTCCTTCATGCATTCAGCCAGCACCTTCTTTATCTTTGGCTGCTCACCATGATCGGTAAAGATGCAGTATCTCAATAAGCTGCTGTAAACTGAACACTTGCACTCATGAGTTTCATTCGAGTGATCCAAAGTGTGCCTGAGGCAGTCACAGTCATGCCAAACTTTGTTAAAAGGAGCTTGGAACTTTGACTCCAAAGCATTATTCAGCACCAAGAGAAAAGAGTTGCTCACTTGAGTGTACCCGTTCTCAAGGAAACCCAAAACCAGGTCAGAAAACTGCCTTCCAACTTCTAATAATGCTCGATGGGCATTTCCCACCTCCACTCTTTCGACCAGCTCAAAGATTGCCATCAACCCATAGAAAGCCTTGCACAGAATCTCTTTACAGTTTTTCACCAGCGCAGCTGGAAACTTTTTCAGCTCAGTTTCTCTGTCCACTTCTGACCTTTGATGGTCCGGGCAAAACCCTTCGGGTTTCAGCATACCGCTATCGCCGCAATCACAGTAGCCAGTATTCTCATCATTCAGCTTCACTATAATCACTCTATGTCCAGCATGGTTCGAGTTATCGAAACATTCAGCGCACATCAAAGTCGTCAGGGCAGCTCCGCTTGCGAGAATCTCGCAATCCAGGCATCTAAAGCAAATCTCCTCCAATGAGATCAAATTCCCGCAAGAAGTCTTGCTTTCAAGGCCCAGCTGCTTAAACTCTTTCTTCAGTTGAGAAATCTGCTTATTCCCGAAAATAGAAATGAACAGAAACCCCTTCAACATCTCCATCTTCTGTTGACAATCAATCGTGTTGGGAAAAGGCACCAAAAGTGACTTGACATACTCACCCAACGGTCCTAATAAGCCATCCTCCTTAAAAGAAAAGATCGGATGCTCAAACACCTCTCCAGGTATCAAAGATTCCTCATGTATCTTTAAAAGAGCTGGATCTTGAACTTCTTGATTCTCTTGCTCTCCACTCTCTTCTAAATTTTCATCTTCAGATCCAGAATATTCTTCAAATGATTCTTCCTCTGACTCCTCTTTTTGAACAGTTTTTTTCTTGTTGTTGTTGCCAAACATTATTCTCTTCAAAAGATTTTATTATTAATTGTCTTATTAAA
>Ga0256783_1000511_pt1 | contig 9775 bp, 7 predicted proteins | sample MC6MC0934MT_FD_189995 | JGI IMG/M metagenome (GOLD analysis project Ga0256783, IMG submission 189995) | Metatranscriptome of enriched soil aggregate microbial communities from Iowa State University, Ames, United States - MC6-MC0934-MT... | ecosystem: Environmental > Terrestrial > Soil >... | reverse complement strand
GGCTTCGACGATGGAGCGCTTGCGCGTGTCGGCGGCTTGCGGCTCGGCAGCGGCGGGGGCCGGCTCAGCCTCGCGCTTCGCGGTCTCGCGATGTTGGGCGTGCAGCTTGTAGCGCTGCAGGGCGGCCTCGGCCTGTGCCTGCGACCACGCCTGCCAGCCGCTGCGGCCGGGTGTTTCGACTTCGAGCGAGATGCAATCGACCGGGCAGACCGGAATACACAGTTCGCAGCCCGTGCAGTGCGCCTCGATCACCGTGTGCATGCGCTTGTGGATGCCGATGATCGCGTCGGTCGGGCAGGCATCGAGACAGAGCGTGCAGCCGATGCACCAGGCCTCGTCGATGACGGCCATGGCGCGCGGGCCTTCGGTGCCGAACTGCGGGTCGAGCGGCAGCGCGGGCCGGCCCGTGAGTTGCGCAAGGCGCTCGATGCCTTCGGCGCCGCCCGGCGGGCACTGATTGATGCCGGCCTCACCGTCGGCGATGGCCTGCGCGTAGCCTGCGCAATCCGGGTAGCCGCACCGTGTGCACTGCGTCTGAGGCAGTGCGTCGTTGATGCGTGCGGCCAGCCCGTTCACGGTGGGTGATGCGCGTGGCTCAGCGCGCGGCGCTGGCGCGGGGCTTCTTTGTCGCAGCGACCGGCTTCTTGACGGCCGGCGCGGCTTTCACGGCGACGGCCTTCTTGGCGGCGACCGGCGTCTTGCGGGCCGCGGCGGTTGCCACGGCCTTCAGCTTCTGGCCCGGCTTGATGCGGTCTTCGGCCGGCAGCTCTTCGCGGGCACCGGCGCGGCGCTGGGGCTCGTCGCTGGCCGCGATGAAGTTGCGCACCTTCGGGTAGACCAGATCGCGCCAGCGGCGGCCGCTGAAGATGCCGTAGTGGCCCGCGCCCTTGACCTCGTAGTGCTCGCGCTTGGCATCGGCGATGCCGGTGCACAGACTGTGCGCGGCCTGGGTCTGGCCCGAGCCGGAGATGTCGTCGAGCTCGCCTTCGACGGTGAGCAGGGCGGTGGCGTGGATGTCCTGCGGACGCACACGCTCCACCTGGCCGGCGGGGCTCTTCACGTCCCAGGTGCCGTTGACCAGGTCGAAGTCCTGGAACACGGTGCGGATGGTTTCCAGGTAGTAGTCCGCGTCCATGTCGAGCACGGCGTTGTACTCGTCGTAGAACTTGCGATGGGCTTCGGCGCTGGCGTCGTCACCCTTGATCAGGTCCTTGAAGTAGTCGTAGTGGCTGCTGGCGTGGCGGTCGGGGTTCATGGCCACGAAGCCCGTGTGCTGCAGGAAGCCCGGGTAGACCTTGCGGCCCGCGCCCGGGAAGCCTTGCGGCACGCGGTAGATCACGTTGTTCTCGAACCACTCGAAGCTCTTGTTGGTCGCGAGGTTGTTCACGGCCGTGGGCGATTTGCGCGCGTCGATCGGGCCGCCCATCATGGTCATCGTGAGGGGCAGCGGCTCGCCGCGGCTGGCCATGAGCGACACGGCCGCCAGCACCGGCACGGTGGGCTGGCACACGCTCACGACGTGGCAGTTGCCGTACTCGGCCTGCAGGCGGCGGATGAACTCCTGCACGTAGTTGATGTAGTCGTCCAGGTGGAACTCACCTTCGGACAGCGGCACCAGGCGCGCGTTCTTCCAGTCGGTGATGTAGACCTTGTGGTCCTGCAGCATGGTGCGCACGGTGTCGCGCAAGAGCGTGGCGTAGTGGCCCGACAGCGGTGCCACGATCAGCACCACGGGCTGGCTCTTGAGCGTCTTGAGGATGTGCGGTTCGTCGGTGAAGCGCTTGAAGCGGCGCAATTCGCAGAAAGGCTTGTCGAGCTCGACGGCCTCCTGGATCACGACCTCTTCGCCGTCGACCTTGACGGACTTGATGTTGAACTCGGGCTTCTCGTAGTCCTTGCCCAGCCGGTACAGCAGGTCATAGCCGGCGGCCATGCGCTGTGCCATCGGCAGTTGGCTCCAGACGGCGCCGGGGCCGTAGAGCTTGGAGGCGGCCTGGGCGAAGTCCGAGAAGGGCTCCATCAGGGAACGCTGGGCTTCGTAGAGTTGATAGAGCATCGCGGGTCTTTGAGTGGATGTTGCAGTGCAATATATCAGTGCATTTGCCGCGGCGCAGGGGGCCGAACCCTAGCCCGCAGCGGGCTGGATTCGGCTTCTGTGGCCGAATGTGAACGAATCGTCAAAAAGTCGATTCACTCACACCCGGTTGTCACCTAGATGACCTTCGCAATCGACGCGCAGACGTAGTCGATGTTCTTGCTGTTGAGCGCGGCGACGCACATGCGGCCGGTGTCCGTGCCGTACACGCCGAACTCGTTGCGCAGGCGCACCATCTGGTCCTTGGTCAGGCCCGAGTAGCTGAACATGCCGATCTGGGTGGTGATGAAGCTCATGTCTTCCTTCACGCCGGCGGCCTTCAGGCCGTCGACCAGCTTCTGGCGCATGGCCTTGATGCGCACGCGCATCTCGCCCAGTTCTTTTTCCCACAGGGCGCGCAGCTCGGGGGTGCCGAGCACCGCGGCCACCACGGCGCCGCCGTGGATCGGCGGGTTGCTGTAGTTGGTGCGGATGGCGATCTTGAGTTGCGACAGCACGCGGCCGGCTTCTTCCTTGTTCTCGCACAGCACCGACAGGGCGCCGACGCGCTCGCCGTACAGGCTGAAGCTCTTGGAGAACGAGGTCGACACGAAGAAGGTCAGGCCGGCGTCGACGAACTTGGCAACGGCCGCGCCGTCTTCCTTCAGGCCGTAGCCGAAGCCCTGGTAGGCCATGTCGAGGAAGGGCACGAGGCCCTTGGCCTTCACGGCAGCAACGACCAGGTCCCACTGCGCGGGGGTGATGTCGTAGCCGGTCGGGTTGTGGCAGCAGGCGTGCAGCACGACGATGGTGCCGGCCGGTGCCGCGTTCAGGGCGGCCAGCATGCCGTCGAAGTTGATGCCGCGCTGGGCGGCGTCGTAGTAGGGGTAGCTCTCGACCGTGAAGCCGGCGTTGGTGAACAGCGCGCGGTGGTTTTCCCAGCTCGGGTCGCTGATCAGCACGGTGGCGTTGGGGTTGAGCTTCTTGAGGAAGTCGGCGCCGACCTTCAGGCCGCCGGTGCCGCCGATGGCCTGGATGGTGGCCACGCGGCCGGAGGTGACGGGCTCGCTCTCGGGGCCGAAGACGAGGCCCTTGACGGCGTTGTCGTAGGCCACGATGCCGTCGATCGGCAGGTAGCCGCGGGCCGAGGGGGCCTTCATCATGTTCTGCTCTGCGGCCTGCACGCACTGGAGCAGGGGCAGCTTGCCGTTGTCGTCGTAATACACGCCGACGCCGAGATTGACCTTGAGGGGGTTGGTGTCGGCTGCAAATTGCTCGTTGAGGCCGAGGATCGGGTCGCGCGGCGCCATTTCGACCGCGGTGAACATAGACATGGAAAGGTCCTTTGGGATGAAAGCTTCGCTGGCAACCGGAGGAGGCTTTATCCTTTCCGGTTGCCTTGAATTTTACCGGCGCCACGCCACCTGTCGGGAACAGCCATGCCAGAGAACACCGAAGCCATAGCAGACCTGAAGAAAGTCGACCCGATCGGGCCGGCGAAACAGGGCGAATTCATCCGCTATCCCGACTCGCCGTTCGAGCTGTTCCAGCCCTATCCGCCGGCAGGCGACCAGCCCACGGCCATCGACGGCCTGGTGGCCGGGGTGCTCGACGGCGAGGTGTACCAGACGCTGTTGGGCGTGACGGGCTCGGGCAAGACCTTCACCATGGCCAACGTGATCGCCCGGCTGGGCCGCCCGGCCATCGTGTTCGCACCCAACAAGACGCTGGCGGCCCAGCTCTACAGCGAGTTCCGCGAGTTCTTCCCGAAGAACGCCGTCGAGTACTTCGTGAGCTACTACGACTACTACCAGCCCGAGGCCTACGTGCCGCAGCGCGACCTGTTCATCGAGAAAGATTCCTCGATCAACGAACACATCGAGCAGATGCGCCTGTCGGCCACCAAGAGCGTGCTGGAGCGGCGCGACACGGTCATCGTGGCCACGGTGAGCGCCATCTACGGCATCGGCACGCCCGAGGACTACATGGAGATGCGGCTGATTGCCCGCGTCGGCGACAAGGTCGGCCAGCGCGACCTGATCTCGCGGCTCATTCGCATGCAGTACACGCGCAACGAGCAGGACTTTGCGCGCGGCACGTTCCGCGTGCGCGGCGACACCATCGACGTGTTCCCGGCCGAGCACAGCGAGCTGGCCATCCGCTTCGAGCTGTTCGACCCACTCACCGGACGCATCCGCCAGAAGGTGCCGCGCTTCACGGTGTACCCGTCGAGCCATTACGTGACGCCGCGCGACAAGGTGCTGGCGGCGGTCGAAACCATCAAGATCGAACTGGCCGGCCGGCTCAAGGAGCTGACCGGCTCGGGCAAGCTGGTCGAGGCGCAGCGGCTGGAACAGCGCACGCGCTTCGACCTGGAAATGCTGGCCGAGATCGGCCACTGCAAGGGCATCGAGAACTACACGCGGCACCTTTCGGGCGCGGAGCCTGGCGACCCGCCGGCGACGCTCACCGACTACATGCCGAAGGACTCGTTGATGTTCCTCGACGAGAGCCATCAGATGATGGGCCAGCTCAGCGCCATGTACAACGGCGACCGGGCGCGCAAGGTCACGCTGGTCGAGTACGGCTTTCGCTTGCCGAGCGCGCTGGACAACCGGCCGCTCAAGCTCGAGGAGTTCGAGAAGCGGGTGCGCCAGTGCATCTTCGTGTCGGCCACGCCGGCGCAGTACGAGAAGGACCACGCCGGCAACGTCGTCGAGCAGTTGGTGCGGCCGACCGGGCTGATCGACCCCGAGGTGGAGGTGCGCCCCGCCACGCACCAGGTGGACGACGTGTTGGGCGAGATCCGCATCCGCGTCGAGAAGAACGAACGCGTGCTGATCACCACGCTGACCAAGCGCATGGCCGAGCAGCTCACCGACTACCTGAGTGACAACGGCGTGAAGGTGCGCTACCTGCACAGTGACGTCGACACGGTGGAGCGGGTCGAGATCCTGCGCGACCTGCGCTTGGGCACCTTCGACGTGCTGGTGGGCATCAACCTGCTGCGCGAGGGGCTGGACATTCCCGAGGTGTCGCTGGTGGCGATCCTCGATGCTGACAAGGAAGGCTTCCTGCGCGCGGAGCGCTCGCTGATCCAGACCATCGGCCGCGCGGCGCGCAACCTGAACGGCAAGGCCATTCTTTATGCGGACCGGATGACCGAGTCGATGAAGAAGGCCATGGGCGAGACCGAGCGCCGCCGCACCCGGCAGATTGCCCACAACGAGGCGAACGGCATCACGCCGCGCAGCATCGTGAAGCAGGTGCGCGACCTGATCGACGGCGTCTACAGCGAGAAGACCGGCAAGGAAATGGCCAAGCTCGACCTGGAACGCGCCAAGGTCGAGGACATGAGCGAGAAGGACATTGCCCGGGAAATCAAGCGGCTCGAGAAGCAGATGCTGGAACACGCCCGCAACCTCGAGTTCGAAAAGGCGGCCCGGGTGCGCGACCAGCTGGCGCTGCTGCGCGAGCAGGCGTTCGGGGCGTCGGGCGGCGACAACATCGCCGGTTTGGCGTCCTGATTTCAGCTAGGTCATAAGTTCGCTTTCTTCAAGCGAGCCGCGCTGGGGTTTACCCGAGCAGATCTCAGGGGCTTCTGCTATACTTGACCGAAATACTCAACAACAAAGAACTTCGCGATGAAGGACCGACTCCTACCGGCTGGTTCACCAGCGTCGGAGTCGGGCAGGGCGGAGACGAAGTCACCGCGGCCCAAGGCTGTGGTGTCATTTCAACGGTAAGCACTTGAAGGAGCTTGCGATGCGTCTCACTACCAAAGGCCGTTTTGCGGTCACAGCAATGATCGATCTGGCGTTGCGTCAGAACACCGGTCCGGTCACGCTGGCTGCGATCAGCCAGCGGCAGCAGATTTCGTTGTCGTACCTCGAACAGCTGTTCGGCAAACTGCGCCGCCACGAGCTGGTCGAGTCGACCCGCGGCCCCGGCGGCGGCTACAGCCTCGGACGCAAGGCTGCGGACATCACGGTCGCCGACATCATCGTGTCCGTCGACGAGCCGATCGATGCCACCCAGTGCGGCGGCAAGGAAAACTGCCTCGGTGAGCAGGGTCGCTGCATGACCCACGAGCTCTGGGCCTCGCTGAACCAGCGCATGGTCGAGTTCCTCGACTCCGTCACGCTGCAGAAGCTGGTCGACGACCAGATCGCCAAGGGCGTGCAGATCGAGAACAAGCCGGTCGTCAAGCGCGCCATCTCGGCCCAGCCGGTGGTCAAGCCCATCCGCGTGAACGCACCGAATTCGGTCTTCGCCCTCGGCAACGTCTTCGCGAAGTCCTGACCCCGATGAGTCCGGCGATGCCTGCGGGCATCGCCCTGAGTTTGCCCTGATCCCAGAACACAACCCCCCACGCCAGCCCGAGCCAGCCATGGACGTCACTCCTCATTTCCCGATCTATCTCGATTACGGTGCCACCACGCCGGTCGACCCGCGTGTGGTCGACGCCATGATTCCCTGGTTGCGCGAACATTTCGGCAACCCGGCATCGCGCAGCCACGCCTGGGGCTGGGAAGCCGAAGAAGCGGTCGAAAAGGCGCGCGGCCAGGTGGCCGACCTGATCAACGCCGACCCGCGTGAGATCGTCTGGTCGTCGGGCGCCACCGAGTCGATCAACCTGGCGCTCAAGGGCGCGGCCCACTTCTACAAGGGCAAGGGCAAGCACCTGATCACCCTGAAGACCGAGCACAAGGCCGTGCTCGACACCATGCGCGAACTCGAGCGCCAGGGCTTCGAAGTGACCTACCTCGACGTCGAGGAAAACGGCCTTGTCGATCTCGAGAAGTTCAAGGCGGCCATCCGCCCCGACACCATCCTGGCCAGCGTGCTCTTCGTGAACAACGAAATCGGCGTGATCCAGGACGTGGTCGCGCTGGGCAATGCCTGCCGCGAAAAGGGCGTGATCTTCCACGTCGACTCGGCTCAGGCCACCGGCAAGATCGACATCGACATCACGAAGTTGCCCATCGACCTGATGAGCCTGGCGTCGCACAAGACCTACGGCCCCAAGGGCATCGGCGCGCTGTACGTGCGCCGCAAGCCGCGCATCCGCCTCGAAGCGCAGATGCACGGCGGTGGCCATGAGCGCGGCATGCGCTCGGGCACGCTGCCCACGCACCAGATCGTCGGCATGGGCGAGGCCTACCGCATCGCCAAGCTCGAGATGAAGGACGACATCGCCCATGCGGCGCGTCTGCAGAAGCGCCTGCTCGACGGCCTGAAGGATGTCGAACAGGTCTTCATCAACGGCGACCTCGAGCGCCGCGTGCCGCACAACCTGAACATGAGCTTCAACTACGTCGAAGGCGAGTCGCTGATCATGGGCATCAAGGGCCTGGCGGTGTCGTCGGGTTCGGCCTGCACCTCGGCCAGCCTGGAGCCCAGCTACGTGCTGCGCGCCCTGGGCCGCAGCGACGAGCTGGCCCACAGCAGCCTGCGCATGACCATCGGCCGCTTCACGACCGAAGAAGAAATCGACTACGCCATCTCGACCATCAAGCACAACGTCGCCAAGCTGCGCGAGTTGAGCCCCCTGTGGGAGATGTTCCAGGACGGCGTCGACATCAGCACGATCCAGTGGTCGGCCCACTGACCCAGGCCAGCCCAAGGCTCCACGATTGAACAAAGTTTGAGAGGTACACCATGGCATATTCTTCCAAGGTCATCGACCACTACGAAAATCCCCGCAACGTCGGCTCCTTCGAAAAGGGCGACGACTCGGTGGGCACCGGCATGGTCGGCGCACCGGCTTGCGGCGACGTGATGAAGCTGCAGATCAAGGTCAACCCCGAAACCGGCGTGATCGAAGACGCGCGCTTCAAGACCTACGGCTGCGGCTCGGCCATCGCCTCGTCGTCGCTCGTGACCGAATGGGTCAAGGGCAAGACGCTCGACGAAGCGGCAGCCCTCAAGAACGCCCAGATTGCCGAAGAACTGGCGCTGCCGCCGGTCAAGATCCACTGCTCGATCCTCGCGGAAGACGCCATCAAGGCGGCCGTGAGCGACTACAAGGCCAAGCACGGCGCCAAGACCCCCGAGTCGACCGCCGAAGCTGCTGTTCACTGAGATGGCCGTCACGCTGACCGAAGCCGCTGCGCGCCACGTCACCCGCTACCTCGGAAAACGGGGCAAGGGCGTGGGCGTGCGGCTGGGCGTGAAGACCACCGGCTGCTCGGGCTTGGCCTACAAGCTCGAGTACGTCGACGAGTTCACGCCTGAAGACGTGGTGTTCGAAGACCACGGCGTGAAGGTGCTGGTCGACCCGAAGAGCCTGGCCTACATCGACGGCACGCAGCTCGACTTCGTGCGCGAAGGCCTGAACGAGGGCTTCAAGTTCATCAACCCGAACGAACGTGATCGCTGCGGCTGCGGCGAAAGTTTTCGCATCTGATGCGTCGTCGCTGACCGCGACCACAGCCGCCACCATGTCATGTGCTGGCGGTTTTTTCTTGCCATGAACCTCAACGACACCGACTTCCAACTGTTCGCCGTCCCGGCGACCTTCGCGCAGGACCGCGCCGTGCTCGACGCGCGCTGGAAGGAACTGCAGCGCGAGGCGCACCCGGACCGCTTCGCCGCGCAGGGCGCCGCGGCGCAGCGCGTGGCCATGCAGTGGTCGGTGCGCATCAACGAGGCCTACCAGCGGTTGAAAGACCCGATCCGCCGCGCGAGCTACATCTGCGAACTCAACGGCGCGCCGCTGAATGCCGAGAACAACACGGCGATGCCCGGCGCCTTTCTGATGCAGCAGATGGAATGGCGCGAAGCGCTCGACGACGCCCGCGACATCGCCGCCGTCGAGGTGCTGCAGGAGGACGTCGAAACCACGCGCGCCCGCGCACTCTCGTCACTCGACTGGCTGATCGACGAGAAGGGTGACTACCCCGGTGCCGTTCAGCAAGTGAGAGCCCTCATGTTCATTGAGCGCTTCGGCGAGGACGTCGAGAAAAAAACTCGATCAGTTGGGACAATAAGCCCTTATGGCTCTTCTTCAGATTTCCGAACCCGGCCAGGCCCCCGATCCGCACCAGCGCCGCATCGCCGTCGGCATCGACCTCGGCACCACGCATTCGCTGGTGGCCTCGGTGCGCAACGGTGTGGCCGAATGCCTGCCCGACGACCAGGGCCGCGTGCTGCTGCCCTCGGTGGTGCGCTACCTCGACAAGGAGCGCCGCCAGATCGGTTTCGACGCGGTCGCCGCGCGCGCGCAGGACCCTTCGAACACCATCACCTCGGTCAAGCGGCTCATGGGCCGCGGGCTGGCCGACGTGACCCACCGCGCAGCGATGTCCTATGCCATCGGCGGTGGCGACGGCGGCATGGTGCAGGTGCACACCGCGGCGGGCGACAAGTCGCCGGTCGAGATCAGCGCCGAGATCCTCGCGACGCTGCGCTACCGCGCCGAGGACACCTTCGACGACGAGCTCTACGGCGCGGTCATCACCGTGCCCGCCTACTTCGACGAGGGCCAGCGCCAGGCCACGAAGGACGCGGCGCAACTGGCCGGCCTCAACGTGCTGCGGCTGATCAGCGAGCCCACCGCGGCCGCCATCGCCTACGGCCTCGACAATGCGAGCGAGGGCGTCTATGCGGTCTACGACCTCGGCGGCGGCACCTTCGACATTTCCATCCTGCGGCTCACGCAGGGCGTGTTCGAGGTCATCGCGACCGGCGGCGACTCGG
>Ga0256783_1000508_pt1 | contig 9782 bp, 9 predicted proteins | sample MC6MC0934MT_FD_189995 | JGI IMG/M metagenome (GOLD analysis project Ga0256783, IMG submission 189995) | Metatranscriptome of enriched soil aggregate microbial communities from Iowa State University, Ames, United States - MC6-MC0934-MT... | ecosystem: Environmental > Terrestrial > Soil >... | reverse complement strand
CGCGTGCGTCGAACGGCAACGCGAGACGAAAGCGCCAGTGACGCGGCAACACGACGACATCGAAATAATCGGCGAGATGTCGGCGCAAGGTTTTCGCGAGCAGCACGCGGCCTTCGTCGCGCAATGCTTTATTACCCGCTTCGGTCAACGCGACGACAGCGCCGACGCGCTCACGCACGCCGCCCTCGAGCGGCACGATTGCCGCTTGCGTGACATATGGATGCAGCGCCAAGCGCGCTTCAAGTTCCGGCAGCGACACGCGCTTGCCGTCGAGCTTCATCACGCGATCGAGGCGCCCTTGCAAACGGAAGCGGCCTTGCTCGTCGAATGCGATCCGGTCGTCGGTGCGATGCCAGCCGTCGTGGTACAGATGCGGCGAGCGCACGCTGAGCGCACCGTCTTCGTCGCGACGCACTTCGATGCCGGTCACCGGTTGCCAAGCATCCGTCTGATCCTGGCGGCGCCACGCAATGCCACCGGTCTCAGTGCTGCCATAGATTTCGAGCGGCGCGGCGCCGTAAGCCGCCGCATATTCGTGCGCGGCTTCGAGCGCGAGCGGACCGCCCGACGAGAAAAAAGCGCGCGGTGCGGGCGTCAATCCGGTGAAGCCAGGCAGCGCAGGCCAGCGCGATAACTGCGCGGGCGTCGACACGATCACCGCCGCGCCGCACTGCGCGAGTTGCGCTTGCAGATGCAGCGGTTCGATGCTGATCTCACGGTCGAATGCGCGGCCGGCGGCGAGCGGCCACATCACGCGAAACAGCAGACCGTAGATGTGATGATGCGGGACGCTCGCAAGCATCGTCGCGTCGCCGACCAGCGCACCCCACTGCTTTTCGAGCGTATGCACCTCGGCGTTGAACTGCGCGAGCGTTTTGCGAATCGGCTTGGGCCGGCCGCTGCTGCCCGACGTATAGAGCGTGAGCGGTGCCTGCGGGTCGATATGTGTGCCCAGAACCTGAGCGGCGTCGGCGTCGGCTTGCGCATACGGCGCCAGCGCAGCGTCGGTGAGCACGACGTCGTAGGCGTCGGCGAGGTCGGCGAGATAGCCGGGCGTCGCGTTCGCAGGAATCACCGGCTCCTTGCCGCATGCGAACAGCGCAAATAAGGCGCAGGCGAAATCGAAGGGATCGTCGATACACAATGCGTAGCGTTGCGCGGCCTGCGATTGCACCGCCGCCCGCAGCGTCGCAACGCGCGCGCGAAATGCGGCGCGATCGAGCAGCAAACCGCGATCGCGGCACACGGGCGTAGCGGCAGCCGCTGTGCTCAACGGAGTCGACAACAGGTCGTGCAACGCGATCATGCCGCCTCCGAACGCGCGGCGCGCGGCAGCACCACGAGATAGCGCCATATGACCTCGGCGATCAGCAAAACACCGATCAGCACATAAGCAATCGCGCCGTTATAGAGCGACCAGCTCGCGCGGCTCCAGTAGAGCGCGGTATAAGCGGAGAATGCACCGTTCAGCAGAAAAAACACACACCACACCTGAGTAACGCGCCGCGTATGGCGCACTGCGCCCGGTGGCAGATCGGGGTTGCCGAGGCGCGCGAACTTTTCGATCATCGACGGCCCGTGCACGAGCGTCGCGCCGAACGCGATCAGCAGTCCGAGATTGACGAGCGATGGATACAGGCGCAACAACAGCTCGCTGTTGGTCAACACGATTGCCGCCGACGCGCAGCTCAGCAAGCCGACCACCGTCCAGTCGATTGCGGAAAGGCGGCGCAGCGATGTCGCGACCGGACCGCTGCCGGCCCAGCGCTGCAACCACAGGATCGCGAACAGCATGCAGCCGACATAACGCGGCGTGTCCCAACGCCACGCGCACAGGATCAACGCCGGATAGGCGAGCTTCACCAGCACTTGCACGACTGCCTTGACCCAATGACGCCCGCCGGTGGACGAGGCGCCGGAAGCAGGCGCTTCAGCCGCGTTCGCCGGCGTTCCCGAGCGCGCTGCCGGCATCAGCCTTGGGCCGCCAGCAGGGATTCGACAGCACCGATCACGTCGCCGACCGTGCGCACCGACTTGAACTCTTCCGGCTTGATTCGGCGGCCGGTCATTTCCTGCAGCTTGATCGCGAGATCGACGGCGTCGATGCTATCCAGATCGAGGTCTTCGAACAGATGGGCGTCGGGCGTCACGCGCTCGGGCTCGATTGCGAAGTTCTCTTTGAAGATGGCGCGGATGCGTTCAAGAATCTCTGCCTCGGACACGTTTATTCCCCTTTTCTGTTAGTTTCGTTCGCAGCGTGCGCCGCTTCGCGCTGACTCTCGACCAGCGCGGCCAGCGTGCTGATCGAGCGGAAGTGTTCGCGCGTGCGTTCGTCGTTTGCCGCAATGGTCAATTGGTATTGTTTGCGCAGCACGATGCCGATTTCGAGCGCGTCGATCGAATCGAGACCGATGCCGTCGGTATCGAACAACGGCGCGTCGTCGTCGATATCGGCGGGACTCAGGTCTTCCAGATCGAGTGCTTCGATGAGGAGCTGCTTAATTTCCAGTTTTAAAGAATCCATAATCGAACAGGTGCTGAGTAATGTGTGCTTCGACGGCACTCGTCACGCTGCGCGCAGCGAGAGCCGGTGTGGTGTCGTCTGCCTTGAGCTGGTCCACGCCCAATGGTTCCAGCACGTTCACGCGCATGCGGAACGCTCGCGCGGGCACGTGGTACCAGCGCATCTGCTTCGTGAACGCGGGCGGATCGCAATCCATCAGCACAGGCACGATCGGCGCGCCGACCTTCAACGCCATATGCGCGAAACCGCGCGAAAACGCATGCAACCGGTTCGGCGCGGGGCTGCGCGTGCCTTCCGGAAATATGATCATCGTATAGCCCGCGGCCAGCTGCCTCGCGCCGGCCTCGACCAGTTCGGCGGGATCGACATTGCTGACATATTCCGCCGAGCGCACGATGCCCCAGAAACACGGATTGCTCCAGTGCGCGTTTTTCACGACGCAGCATGCATGCGGCGTGAGCGAGAGCAGCACCATCACGTCCAGATACGTGGGGTGATTCGCGACCACGATGGACGGCGTGCGTGCACGCAACGCATCCACGCCCGACACTTCGAGCTCCATCACGCCGATCCGCTGCAGTACGGCGACAAGCGCGCGGAAGAACCAGTGGATCACGCCCGTCACTGCAAACTGTCGCGACGCGCGATGCGGCCACAGCCACGCGAGCGGAAACACGAGCACAGAAAATAGCACGCCGCAAATGCCGAACACGACGAACGCCATGCCGGTGGCGAAGAGTCGCCAGGCGTAATCAAGCCGCGCAGTCATGCCATCCCCAATGCCAGAGGGCGCCGGCGCCCTGCCAGGCCGCCGGCTTGCCGGTTTCGAGACAGTGCAGCAGCGCCTGGCTTTGCGTGGCGAAGCGCGTTTCCGCTTCGGCGGTATCGGACGGTTGCGCCGCGCCAGTTGCACCCATTGCCGCGCTGTCGCCCGGCGCTACGCTTTTTTCAGCCGTCGGGCCGGGGTCGCGCTGGCCGACTGCGCGCGCGGTATCCGGGGCGACCGCCGAGGACCGCGCGCACACGAGGTGGCCCAACGCGCCTTCGCTGCTCAGCAGAATAGCGATCGCGCCGCCCTGGACTTCGTCTTCGATGGTGCCGTATGCGGGATCTGCGGGCTCGTCCGCGTAGACGAGCAATACCGGCGACGCAGGCTGCGTCGCGAATTGCGCATAGGCTTCGAGGAGCGCATAGCCGAGCGTTTCGGGCCCGGCGGAGATCGCGCTCGCCGCCGAGCGGTCGCCGCGCGCAATGCCGAACACGCCCGTCATGGCGTTGAGCACCGAGAGGCTGAAGGCGGTCGGCGAAACGGGCTCGCCGGAACTGATCGCGCGGAGGATGTCGGTAGTGCGGCGCAATTCTCCGTGCCGCGAGGCGAACACGACGCGGGCCTCGTCGGCGCCGACACAATCGTGCGCAACCTTCAGCGCGACTCTGGACAGAGTGCTGAGACGCCGCCGCACGATCGGCTCGATAAAGCCGATGTCGGGTGCGGCAGAAGCGGCGGCAGGCCAGCTAGACCAGCGAGCGACCGGAATGGTCCAGTGCGGATCGGGCATATCGGTGTTCGCGCGTAGAAGCAGGGAGAGGTTGAAGCGCCTGACGGAACACGCAGCCTTCATAGCGTATGCGCGCCGCGCGGACCGGCAACTCCAGCCGCGGGTCGATCAGTCTTTTTGTAGGTTCACCGAAATTAACGGCACATCGGCCAGATTATTTAGGTGCCTCTGACAATCGACCTTATAAATTGGCTCCGGCTCCCGCAGTGGCCGGAATCATACTGAAGATTTTCGTTTAAATCAGCCAAAAAAGACGTATCCATCTGTATCCGTGTCGCGATTGCCACGGTGCCGTTCAGGCGATATTAGATTTCGCGGACGTTTCAAGAGACGCTTGGGAATCTACCTATGGCGGTGTGTTTTCCAGTCGGATTGCAGTGTTGCGCGACGCGGCTTACGTTGAAAGTCGCTTGAAACTTTCAATAAACTTTCTGCGAAGGCTGTTGCACTTCAATACATTCATTTTGCCGGCCGATGCAAGGGCCGGCGCTGCGGCCGTCATGCCACGCCTGCTATAATCCGCCCCTCATTGGGGAGTAGCCGCCCCGCAGCGCGTTCGTCCGGCAAGCAGGCCGGGCTCGTGGAACGCGAACTCGCGGGGGCGCCTGTCAACAGACTTGGCCGTCACGGCCATGGCAGCCGCAGCCTCAGGCCTGGCGAGACCGATGACCCACACCCCGCCGCAATTGGGCCCGGCGTGTCGTGGGTCGTCGCTCGTTCAATCTCGGCCCGGGAATTCAAAACAACGTGATCCACGCTTTTCTCATTTCGACCGGAGCGGTCGCGCTCGCCGAGATCGGCGACAAGACGCAATTGCTGTCGCTCGTGCTTGCCGCGCGTTATCGGAAGCCAGTGCCAATTATTCTGGGCGTGCTGGCGGCGACACTCGTCAATCACGCGGGCGCGGGCGCACTTGGCGCGTGGCTCGGCTCGCTGCTCACGCCGACCGTGATGCGCTGGGCGCTGGCTATTTCGTTCATCGGCATGGGTTTGTGGATTCTCGTGCCCGACAAGCTAGCCGATGACGAGGCCAACACGAACCGCACCCACCTCGGCGTCTTCGGCGCAACTGTCGTGGCATTTTTCCTGGCGGAGATGGGCGACAAGACGCAGATCGCGACGGTGGCGCTGGCCGCGCGGTTTCACGATTTCTTCGGCGTGGTGGCCGGCACCACGCTCGGCATGATGATCGCCAACGTGCCGGCGATCCTGCTCGGCGACCGTTTCGCTCACCGTCTGCCGACCGGCGTCGTGCATGGCATCGCCGCCGTGCTGTTCGTCGTTCTCGGGACAATGGCGTTGTTCGGCGCGGGAATCTGAAGCGATCCGCGCGATCCGGGCGCCAGCCGGATTGCGCGCCGCGGCGCGTCACCACTGCATCACCACTGCATCACCACTGCATCACCGCTCCGTCACCGCTCCGTCACCGCTCCGTCACTGCGCGGCTTTCGCGCCGGACGCGGGCGCGGGCGCCATTGCCGATGCCGGGGCAGCGGCGGGCACAGGCGTTTCGTTCGGAGCGCCTGCGCCGGTGCCTAGCGGAATCTTGACCGTACGCACAACGCCATTGCCGAGCGGGAAGTCTGCGAGCGCGCTGCGAGCGAGATACGGCATGGCCCTCACCAGCGACGACTCGCCGCCCGAATTGCGCGCGGTCACGTTGTAGACCTCCTTGCCGGTCGCGCGCTCCGTGATCCGAACACCGAGCAGATGCGTGAAGATCGGATAGCTCTGGTTCACGTATCCGGCGGGAAACGGTCCCCACGGCCCCCACGGATCGTACGGACGCCCCCACCCCCAGTAAGGCGCCGGCCACGGGTTGTAATAGACCGGCTCGGCCACTGTCACCACGTCCGAACGAATTCCATACGAGAGTCCGACCAGATAGCGCGCCTGCGCGCCGTCCACCTGGCGAAACGCGTGCGTGGCCAGTTCATTGGCGACGATGTGCTCATACGTGGTCAGTTCGAGATTGTTCCGCTGATCGGGTTCGCGCATGAACGCGTAGGTGCGCGTCGCGTCGCCGCCGCTCCAGTCGGAGAACGCGGTGACTTGCGTCGTCACATAAGTCGTGCAGCCGGACAGCAGCACGGTCAGCGCCGCCAGCAGCAGCATGGCGCGGCGCGTCCATCGATTCGTTTTCATGGTCTACCTCGTGAAGCGTTTGGGTCGGCTCGGGTTCGTATTGTACGTAGACCGTAGGCCAGGCCTCACGTTCCGGGCCCCGCCGCGTGGCCCTATGTTTGTCTGGACGGCCGGTCGCGCGCCGGCCTTGCGGCGCGTTGGGAACGGTCGAAAGTTCGCTCCGCACGATTCCCCGAGGCTTTGTACAATGGCTCGACAAGCCCGGCTCACACGCCTTCGTGCGCCGGCCGCTCGAGTCCCATCACTACAGAACGCCATGGCCGATACCGCAACGCCCAATGTGATCCGCCGCGCCGATTATGCGCCGCCCGCTTTCCTGATCGACACCGTCGCACTCGAATTCGACCTGCTGCCGGAACGCACGGTCGTGAAGAACACAATGCGCGTGCGCCGCAATCCGGACGCGTCGCGCGCCGCGCATCTCGAGCTAATGGGCGAACAGCTTGAGTTCGTCAGCGCTACGCTCGACGGCCAGCCGTTCGCCAACGCGCATGCGCACGAACACGGGCTGGTCCTCGACAATGTGCCGGAGAAGTTCGAGCTCACGCTCACGAACATTTGCAATCCGGCCGCGAACACCACGCTCTCCGGCCTGTATGTTTCGAGTGGGAATTTCTTCACGCAGTGCGAGGCCGAAGGCTTTCGCCGCATCACGTACTTCCTCGACCGGCCAGACGTCATGGCCACTTACACGGTTACGCTGCGGGCCAGCAAGGCCGATTACCCCGTGCTGCTGTCCAACGGCAATCTGCTCGAAGAAGGCGATCTGCCGGACGGCCGCCATTTCGCGCGCTGGGAAGATCCGTTCAGAAAGCCGAGCTATCTGTTCGCACTTGTCGCCGGCAAGCTCGTTGCGCTGGAAGAGCGAGTAAAGACGGGTTCGGGCAAGGAAAAGCTGCTGCAGGTATGGGTCGAGCCGCACGATCTCGACAAGACGCGTCACGCAATGGATTCGCTGATTCACTCGATCCGCTGGGACGAGGAGCGCTTCGGGCTTGAACTGGATCTGGACCGCTTCATGATCGTCGCCGTGAGCGACTTCAACATGGGCGCGATGGAGAACAAGGGGCTCAACATCTTCAACACGAAGTATGTGCTGGCGAACCCCGAAACGGCGACCGACACCGACTTCGCGAATATCGAGGCGGTGGTCGGCCACGAGTATTTCCACAACTGGACCGGCAATCGCGTGACCTGCCGCGACTGGTTCCAGTTGAGCCTCAAGGAAGGCCTGACAGTATTTCGCGATCAGGAATTTTCGGCCGACATGGCCGCCGGCGAGGCCGACGGCAGTGACGAAGCCGCGCGCGCCACCAAGCGCATCGAAGACGTGCGCGTGCTGCGCCAGATGCAGTTCGCCGAAGACGCCGGACCGATGGCCCACCCGGTGCGTCCCGAAAGCTACGTCGAGATCAATAACTTCTACACGATGACGGTCTACGAGAAAGGCTCCGAAGTCGTGCGGATGTATCAGACGCTGTTCGGCCGCGAAGGGTTTCGCAAGGGCATGGACCTGTATTTCAAGCGGCACGACGGCCAGGCCGTGACCTGCGACGACTTCCGTCACGCGCTCGCCGACGCGAACGGCCGCGACCTCGCGCAGTTCGAGCGCTGGTACAGCCAGGCGGGCACGCCGCGAGTGTCGGTGCGCACGCGTTATGACGCCGCGCAGCAGCGCTACAGCGTAACGCTCACGCAAGGTTATGGCGACGCGGCACCGGCCGCACGCGAAACGCAAAAAGGCCCGCTGCTGATTCCGTTTGCGATCGGCCTGATCGGCAAAGACGGAAAGGACTTGCCGTTGCAACTGGAGAGCGAGCCGAAGGCTTCGGACTCGACCACACGCGTGCTCGAATTCACGCAGACCGAACAGACCTTTACGTTCGTCAATGTGGCGCAGGAACCGTTGCCATCGCTGCTGCGGAATTTCTCGGCGCCGGTGATCGTCGAATACGATTACTCGGCGGATCAACTGGCGTTCCTCCTCGCGCACGACAGCGATCCGTTCAACCGCTGGGAAGCCGGTCAACGGCTCGCCACGCGCGAGTTGCTGACGCTAGCCGGACGGGCCGCGAGCGGCGAGGAGCTACAGCTCGACGACTCGGTGGCGGCCGCGTTCGCACGCGTGCTCACGGACGAGTCGCTCTCTCCAGCCTTCCGCGAACTTGCATTGATGCTGCCGTCCGAAGCGTATCTCGCCGAGCAGATGGCCGAATCCAATCCGGCGGCCGTGCATGCGGCGCGGCAGTTCGTGCGCAAGCGCCTCGCCAATGCACTCAAGAACGACTGGCTCAAGATTTACGAGCAACATCGCACGCCCGGCCCGTACGAAGCCACGCCGGCTGCGGCAGGCCACCGTGCGTTGAAGAACCTGGCGTTGTCTTATCTCACTGAGCTCGACGATCCGTCGGAAACGGTGCGGCTCGCGTCCGCGCAATACGATGCGGCGAACAACATGACGGACCGCGCGGCGGCGCTGTCCGCGTTGCTCAATGCATCGGCGGCAAACGGCGGCAGCGCGGAAGCGCAGCATGCGCTCGACGACTTCTACCGGCGCTTCGAGAAGGAGCCGCTTGTGATCGACAAGTGGTTCGCTTTGCAAGCCACGCAGCGCGGCAGCGCGCAGCGTCCGGTCATCGACGTCGTACGCAAGCTGATGACGCATCCGGCCTTCAATCTGAAAAATCCGAACCGCGCGCGCTCGTTGATTTTCAGCTTCTGCGCGGCCAACCCTGCGCAATTCCACGCCGAAGACGGATCGGGTTACGCGTTCTGGGCGGACCAGGTAATCGCACTCGACGCGATCAACCCGCAAGTGGCCGCCCGCCTCGCGCGGTCGCTCGAATTGTGGCGCCGCTTCACGCCGACGCTGCGCGAAGGCATGCGCGCGGCGCTGGAAAAAGTGGCGTCGCAGGTCAAATCGCGCGACGTGCGTGAGATTGTCGAGAAAGCGCTCGCATGACGCTCCGCTGACGCGGTCCTCCGTACGAAAAGCCGGCACACGTTGCCGGCTTTTTTTTCGCCCTTTGTTTAGCGACGACTTCGGGTCTCAGGCGCGCATCGACGTTAGCCGTCTGGCTGACTGGTCGGCCGCGTCCCGACGGGTGAAAGTAAACGCATCCATTTAACGGTTTACGTTTAACGCGATGCGTTATATCATCCCATGATCACGACATTTGGCGACAAGTCTACGGCGAGAATCTTTCAGGGCAAGTTCGTGCATACGTTGCCGCGTCATATCCAGGCGCTCGCGTACCGCAAGTTACTGATGATCGACGCTGCAGACTGCATCCACAGCTTGCACACGCCGCCCGGCAACCGGCTCGAAGCACTGCAAGGCCAGCGCAGCGGGCAATGGAGCATTCGGATCAACGCGCAGTGGCGCACCTGCTTCCACTTTATCGAAGGCGAGGCGCTGAATGTTGAGATTGTCGACTATCACTGATTATTGGGAGACCGGCATGGTCATCAAACGCTCCGATCTGGACAGTATCGATTTCTCCGACATCGACGCGGGAGACAGCATCGAGGAGATCCATCCGGGTGAGATTCTG
>Ga0256783_1000507_pt1 | contig 9783 bp, 8 predicted proteins | sample MC6MC0934MT_FD_189995 | JGI IMG/M metagenome (GOLD analysis project Ga0256783, IMG submission 189995) | Metatranscriptome of enriched soil aggregate microbial communities from Iowa State University, Ames, United States - MC6-MC0934-MT... | ecosystem: Environmental > Terrestrial > Soil >... | reverse complement strand
GGGAAGGGCGTGAATTCAGTGGCCATGATGTCGTTCTATCCGGTGGGTCTGCGTGAAGCCGCTTACGTAACGTTTCTACATGCGGGTTCTACATGCGGTTGAAAAGCGTCGCGCGGAATGCCTCGATATGTTTCTGCACCGAGCGTTTCGCGCCTTCGGCGTCGCGCTCGCGCAGCAGGCGGAACAGTTCGAGGTGTTCTTCGTGAACGTCTTCGAGATGATGCGGCTCGGAGAGTGAAATGAACCAGAAGCGCAACGAGCGCTCATGCAGTCCGCGCAGAATGTCGGCGAGCACCGCGTTGCGCGAGGCGGCCGAAATGGCCAGATGGAACTCGCGGTCAATGTCCATCATGCCTTCTATGTCGTGCGCGGCGACGCACACGGCCGAGCGCTCCAGCAGCGTCTGCATCGCGTCGTAGTCGTGCTGCTGCGCGTGACGCGCGGCGAGTTCGACGCAGTAGCTTTCGTTGACGAGGCGCACGTCGATGATCGCAAGCACGTCGTCGAGCGAAACCGGGCGCACCATGATGCCCTTGCGCGGCATGATGGTCAGCATCCCTTCGTGCACGAGCCGGTGCAGCGCCTGGTGCACCGGCGTCCTGCCGATGCCGGTCAGCGCCATCAACTCCGCTTCGTTGAGCACCTCGCTCGGCCGCAAACGCATCGTGATGATTTCGCGCTTGACGAACGCATAAGCCTGTTCGGCGAGACTCGCGTTGGCGGTCGCTCGGGTGGGCCGTGGAGGGCGGGCGGTCTGCAAAAGCGTCATGTGAAGAAGGAGCGGACGATGTCGTCCGCGCATTGTAGAGCAAGGTCGAGCGAGCTTTTCGCGGGCGCGGCGGGCGCGGGCTTCGGTCCGATGCAAGCTGCGTGAACCTTGCCTGTCAGGGTGGCTCGAGCCCGCCACGCCACACCAACTATTGATACCTCACGCGCTGCCCGCCACCGTTGTCGCAGCGTGCTGAACCCTGACGCGCGGCATCATCAGCGTGACGAGGCCGCCCACGATCAGCGCGCCCGCGATCAACACGAGCCCGAACGTCACGCTATGCGTCGCGTCTTTCACGATACCGAGTACATACGGGCTGACATAACCGGCGAGGTTGGCGATCGAATTGATCACCGCAATGCCGGCGACCGCAGCGGTGCCTTGCAGGAAGCTCGTCGACATCGACCAGAAGATGCCGAAGCCCGCGAGAATGCCGATATACGCAATCGACAAACCGGTGACGGCAAGCGGAATCGAGTTCGTAACCGACGCGCTGCCGAGCAGGCCCGCCGCGCCGATGAAACAGCACACGGCGTAGTGCCAGCGGCGCTCGCCGGTCACATCCGACGAACGGCCAATCAGAATCATGCCGATACCGGCAGCCAGATACGGAATCGCGGTAACGAAGCCATTGGTCACGAGATTCGTCACGCCCAAGTCTTTGACGATCTGCGGCAGCCAGAACGAAAAACCCGCATTGCCGGTGACGAGGCAGAAGTAGATCAGCGTGAGCAGCCAGAAGCGGCCCGAACGCAATGCGACCGAGAGGCTATGTTCGGCGCCTTCCGCCGCAGCCGCGGCATTCTCGCGCGAGATGCGGGCGAGGATTACGCGTTTTTCGTCGTCGCTCAGCCACGGGGCCTCGGCGGGCGTGTTGCGCAACACCGCGAGCGCCCAGAAGTCGGCGAGAATCGACGGAATGCCTTCGATCAGGAACATCCACTGCCAGCCGCGCAAACCGTGTGCTTCGTGCAGCGCCGACATCAGGAAACCCGACAACGGCGCGCCGATGATGCCCGCTACCGGAATTGCAGCCATGAACACGGCGACCATGCGCGCGCGGCGGTCGGACGGGAACCAGAAAGTGAGATACAGCACGACGCCCGGCACCAGTCCGGCTTCGGCGACGCCGAGGAAAAAGCGCAGCACGTAGAACATGGTCTCGCTGCGGACAAACATCATCAGACACGACAGCAGGCCCCACAGCATCGTGATGCGGGCGATGGTGGCGCGCGCGCCGAATTTCTTCAGCAGCAGGTTGCTCGGCACCTCGAATACGAAATAGCCGAAGAAGAAAATTCCCGCGCCCAGTCCGTACGCGGCGTTGGAAAGTCCGAGATCGCCGGTGAACTGCAGCTTCGCATAACCGATGTTGACGCGATCCAGATACGACAGCACGTAGACAAGGAACAGGAACGGCATGATGCGCCACGTGATCTTGTGGATGGCGGCGGCTTCGAGCGAGGCGTCGGAGGACGCGTCGGCAGCGGATGGCAATGGGGTGCTCATGAATGCCTCATTGAACGATAGCTCATTCGACAACAGGTAACGCGCGCACGCGGTAGGCGTGGCGCAGCGTGCGATTCAGTACGGGGTCGTGCAATTCGAGTTCGAGCGCGTCGCCGTCGACCATACCGACAATGCCGCCTTGAACCGCGAGCGTGCCGCAGAACATGGCCGCGCCTTGTGCGAGCGGCGCGCGCGCGAGCAGGTCGGCGGCCGGGAGCAGCGAGGCGACGCTGCCTTGCTGATACACGCGGCGCTCGCCGTTCGCGACCGCGTAGGCGCGCAGTTCGAGCTGATCCCAATGGTCGGCGACGTCCTCGAATTGCCACGCGTCGCGCGCAACCGGCTTCGGACACACCTGCTTGGAGACGGTCACGCCGTAGGCCTCGACTTCGCGGTCGGTGTGGTCGGAGCCGACGCTGACGAGCAGTCCCGCACTGGAATGCACCAGCACGCATTCCGCTTCACCGCTCGACTTCGTGCCGACAACGTCGATCTGTTCGGCTTGCGTCAGCAGTTCGGAGCCCAGACGGTAAAAGCACGGCGTAGTGGACGGGCGTTTCACGCCGAGTTCGGCAAGCTCGGCAATGTGGTGCTCGATTGCGGCCTGATCGCGGCCTGCCCAGCCGGCGATCGTGAGGCGGTTTACATCGGTTGAAATGGCGCGCTCGGCGCCGGAACGGTCTACAACCTTGAAAGACACCTGCTGCATGAGTGAACTCCGGAACGATATGCGGCAAATATTATTGTGATATTTCACAGGCGTCCAGCGTGTCAAAAACATTGGCTTCCGATCGCCGACGGCCGCGCAAGCCGCGGCGCCGAAGATGGTTTGTTACACTGCGCTTCTTTGAACATTACTTTTTGTAAGGGAAGGACGCATGCACGAAGGCATCGGCTTCATTCAGGATCTGGCGGTCGTGATGGCGCTCGCCGGCGTCGTTACCGTGCTGTTCCATCGCCTGAAGCAGCCGGTGGTGCTCGGCTATATCGCGGCGGGCGTGATCATTGGGCCGTACACGCCGCCGTTCCAGCTGATCCACGACGAAGAGACCATCAAGACGCTGGGTGAACTGGGCGTTGTGTTCCTGATGTTTTCGCTCGGTCTCGAATTCAGTCTGCGAAAACTTTTCAAGGTGGGCGCGACCGCGATCGTCGCGGCGCTCTCCGAAATCGTGCTGATGCTGTGGCTAGGCTATGAGATCGGCAGCGCATTCGGCTGGAGCCCGATGGATTCGTTGTTCCTCGGCGCGATACTCGCCATTTCGTCGACGACCATCATCGTCAAGGCGTTGTCGGAGCTTGGCCTGAAGCGCGAGAGTTTCGCGCAACTCGTATTCGGCATTCTGATCGTCGAAGACATTCTCGCCATCGCGATGCTCGTGCTGCTGTCCGGCATCGCGCAGACAGGGCAGTTGAGCGCGGGCGTTGCAGCTGTGACGCTGGGCAAGCTGTTGCTGTTCATGACGGTGTCGCTGGTTGTCGGCATTCTCGTCGTGCCGCGCGCGCTGAACTATGTCGCGCGTGCCCGCAGCGACGAGATGTTGCTCGTCGCCGTGCTCGGGTTCTGTTTCGGTTTCTGCCTGCTGGTGGTCAAGCTCGACTACAGCATTGCGCTGGGCGCGTTCCTGATCGGCGCGATCATGGCCGAATCGCGTCATCTGCATCGAATCGAGCATTTGATTGCGCCGTTGCGCGACGCGTTTTCTGCGATCTTTTTCGTCACCATCGGCTTGATGCTGAATCCCACGGTGCTCGTCGACTATGCATGGCCGATTGCCGTCATCACGGTCGCGGTCATCGTCGGCAAGATCGTCTCGTGCGGGCTCGGCACTTTTCTCGCGGGCAAAGATGGCCGCACGGCGATGCGCGTGGGCATGACGGTTTCGCAGATCGGTGAGTTCTCGTTCATCATCGCGTCGCTCGGTTTGACGCTGAAGGTGACGAGCGCGTTTCTTTATCCGATTGCGGTGGCCGTATCGGCTTTGACGACGCTCTTCACGCCTTATCTGATACGCGCCGCAGATCCGCTCACGCGGCGTTTCGCCGACGCGATGCCGCGCACGCTCGTCAATGTGTTCGGCATGTATAGCCAGTGGTTGAGCAGCCTCAGCACAGAAAGCGGCGAGCCGACGCTTTTCAGCATGACGCGGCGAATCATCCTGCAGATCGCGGTGAATCTCGCGTTGGTTGCCGCGATTTTTCTGATTGTGTCCTACGGCGCGCCTTACATCAGTACTGTGTTGACGCGTTGGGTCAGCTCGGAGCCCATGCAGCGCGTCGTGCTGTGGAGCGTCGCACTGCTCGTGTCGATGCCGTTTCTGGTGGCGGTTTATCGCAAGACCAAGTCGCTTGCGTTGCTGCTCGCCGAGGTGAGCGTGCAGCCGGCGACGGCCGGGCGCTTTACCAGCGCGCTGCGTTATGCGATCTCCGATCTCGTGCCGGTGGTGTGCATGGTCGGCGTGTTTCTGCTCGTCGCAGCGCTCTCGGGCGGTATTCTGCCGCCCACCGGCCTGCTCGCCGCGGTGCTGATCTGCGCGGCGCTGCTGCTCGCGCTCGTGTGGCGCTGGTGCGTGAAGATTCACGCGGCAATGCAGATCGCGCTGCGCGAAACTTTTGACGAGCAGCCGGATCCCTAAGTTAGACGGAACTGCGCGAGGCGGCCCGACAATGTGAGCAATTGTGTGCGGGTTTGCCGGGTCAGGCACGCTGGCGGATAATCAGGGCATATTCATTCGTTCGCGTGGAAGGCGCCTGTCCAACAGTCATGAGCGAAAACAAACCCGAAAACGCTGGTCAACCCGGCAGTTCAACGCCGCCTGCGGCATCGCCGGAAAGCTTCAGCCAAACCCCGGCCGAGCCGACCACAACGGTACCCCTCTCGCATGAAGACGCCATTCAGTCGCCCGTGAAAGATCCGGTCGCGTCGAAGGCGGCGCCGTCGTCTGTGCCCGTTACGGCATCGGTTTCGGCGCCGGCCACTTCGTCGGAGGCGGCTGCGAGGTCATCGACCGACGACCCCGAAAGCGCGTCCACCGTTACGCCAGTCGTCAAACGGACGGCACAGCAACGCGACGCAGCCGAGGCGCGCAGTTCCGCCGCGGCTTCCACCGCGAAGCAGGAGGCCGCAGTTCATGAGCGCGACGCGCGCCCGGTTCGCGGGCGCGAAGTTCCGTCCACTCATAGCGCGACGCCGCTGACCAGTGAACCGATTCAAGGCGAACTCATCACTTCGGCCGACGACGTGCTCGCCGCCGAAGACGCCGCCGCATCCACCGCGCGTCCGGCAGGTTCGCCGCCGCCGGGCTTCGGCGCCGCGCCCGATTTCACCGCGACCAACCCGCCACCGCCGAATGCGTTGCCGCCGTCGCCACCGCGCTATCTCAAGCAGACGGACTCGGCGTGGTCCGTGTTTGGCCGCATCATCGCGGCGCGCGCGCGGCAGCTGTTCGATCGGGCCGGTCAGCGGATCACGCAGCGCACGCTGCGCATCGGCGTATCGGCGCGAATCTTTCACCCGGAGCCGGGGGCGAAAGGGCTGCGCGGCAAGACGCTGCAATATCTCGAGGAGTCAATTGCGCACTGGGTGATGTCGCGCGACGTGCTGGTCTTCATGATCCCGACCGTCGGGCACCAGGGCATGCTGCATCCCAGCAACATCCGTTTGCGCGACTACGCGAAGCATCTCGACGGCCTGTTGCTGCAAGGCGGCGCGGACGTTTCGCCCCAATCGTATGCGGAGGCGGCGACAAGTCCCGAATGGCCCGGCGACCGCGTGCGCGACATGTACGAGCTCGAACTGCTGCATGAATTCATCGAGTCTGGCAAGCCGGTGCTCGGCGTGTGCCGCGGTTGCCAACTGATCAACGTGGCGTTCGGCGGGACCTTGTATCAGGATATCGCCACCGACGTGCCGACCGCCGGTGCGCACGTGAACGAAGATTACGATCAGCATCGGCACGCCATCCATTTCCCCGACGGCTCGACGCTCGCCAATATGTTCCCCGCCCGGCGCGATGCGATCGTCAACTCGATTCACCATCAGGCGGTCAAGACGCTCGGCCGCGATCTGAATATCGAGGCGGTGTCGGCATCGGACGGCATTATCGAAGCCGTGCGCTACCGGCGCGCGCCTTTCGTGATGGGCGTGCAATGGCATCCTGAGTTCCATCGCGCGGGCGGTCCGGAACTGCTGGATTGCACGCCGCTGCTCGATACATTCCTGCGAGTGGCGCGCGAAACGCGCTTCTAGGCACGGGGTGACGGCAGTTCGGGCTTGCGTATTGCCGACGAGGCCCGGTGCTGGAAAATGTGATTCGTCAGAGGCGCCACTGCGTAAGTGGCGCCTTGTTATTTATGGGTTCGTCGTTATCACTTGCGCGTCGTGTCTGGGCGTTACGTCTTGTCGATGGACGCCATATTTCTCCTGCGTCTCAAGCCTTATCCAGATATGTTTTATTTCGTGATAGGCGGGCATGTCATGTCTTTCGGACAACGTAGTTTTATCTCAATTTAAAGTCCAATTTTGCGATGCTTCAATGCTTCGCTTAAGCGACAATCCGCGCGATAATCCAAAGCTGTTTTCTGGATCCGCATGGAGCATGCACGTATGAAGTACACCTTATTGATACGGCGCGCCATGCTGCTCGCGACTTCGTGTGCGCTGTTGCAGCATGGCGGGTTCGTGCTGGCCGCGCAAGGCGAAATGGCCGCACCTATGGTCGGCACGCGGCCGGCCATGAACACTCTGACGCCGCAGCCTGTCGTCGCTGCGTTGCGCGACGCGGCGTCGGGGGGCGCCTCGGCCTCGGCTGTGTCGGTTGCGCCAGGTGCCTCGGGTTCGTCAGCTTCATTAGCTCAGTCCGCGTCATCGCCCGAGTCGCCGATGTCTGGCGACGCGCAAGGCAACGTGGCCGAGTTAATGCAAATGATTCAGGACACGAAGCTGAGCGAATTGCGCACCACGTACAACGGCAGTTATGGCGCGAGCCTTTTCTTTTATCCTCGCGAGATGACGTACTACGTCGCGTTGTTTCAGGACAAGCATTTCTGGCGGGTAATCAAGTCGGCGGACGCGGGCCGGGCTGAAGCAATCTACGCAGGCTTCGTACAGCAAACCGCGCAGTTGGCTGAGGTGGAGATTCACCGGACGCAGTTGCAGGCGCAGAAGGCATACATAGAGGACACTATCGCGTTATCCGAAGATCGTGCGAAGCGTCTGCAAGCCGACCTCGAAGTCGCCCGCACCCAGCAGGCCAAGGTCAACGACTACCAGCGTCAAACGCAAAACGAAGCGGCCGCGTTACGCGAGGAAAAGGAGCGGGCGCAGGCGCAACTGCGGCAGGTGCAAGGTCAGGTCATGCAATTGCAACGGCAGACCGAAATGGGCTTGGCAGGCCAGAAGTAAATGCGCTTGAATGCGGAGGAAGCCCGTCTTTGGTAGCCGGGCTTTTTTATGCCGCTTTTCGCGCGGCTATTTGATGAATTGGTCTGGGGCTTCCGTCACGCGCCGATGTGTGAGACGGGCGCTCCACTGCTGCCCGGCGCTCCCGTCCAGATTCGCTGATGGTGCCTGCTGCGCCTGCTGCGTAGCACTGCCGTGGCGAATGCTCGCGGACATGTCGACAAACGTGTAGTCGCTCGTGTCTGGCTGCGTCGGCGCGGGCGGCGAGTATGAGCCCGCAACCGATGGTTTGACGAACATCCGCGTTACAGGCGCTGACGTTGCGATAGTCGACGCGCTGCCGACTGCATGCCGGCGATGGTTCACAGCGTCAGCTCTCGGGCGATGTCCATACAGGGTCCGGCGATCGCCGTCCTTCCTCTCGGCAACCGGCGTGCGTGTGCGGACGATGGTCGCTGAGCGGTGCGATCCAATCGACGCGGTTGTCGGCGGGTGTCTGCGCATGCTGCCGTACAGAAACTGCGCTTGCACCGCTCATGTTTGCTATTTCGGCGACGCTGTTCGAAACGTCAACGGTATCGCGCCGCGGAATGTGCGCGGTCGGCGTCTGGCGCTCGACAACAGCTATCGCGGCGCGCTTCGTGAGGTTGCCATTGCGCGGACCACGGACGTCGACATGACCGAACGCCGTCCATGCGAGCAGTGCCGCGCCGCTCAACGCGCAGGCGCCGCCCGCCAGCGCCCATCGCGGCAAGTGGGGCGCGCGTGCCGCGGGTCCTGCGACATGCGCTTTCACTGGCACAAAAGCATCCTGAAAAGCGGGAGCCTCAGGCGCAGCCAGACTGTCCGTGAGAACGGAGTGCCCCGAAGGCAAGCCGCCCCGAAGTGGCAACGCCTCCGCCTCATGCTCGCCCACTGCCTCCGGTATCCTGGCGCCCATAGTCATCGCCGCGTTAACGTCGGTAATCTGATGATTCGGCGCCACCCATCGACAGAACGAGCGAATAGGCTGGTCGCGTAAGTCAAATGTCTTGAGGACCGCTCCGTAAAGCCCGTGCAGCCCTTTATCCAGGCGGTGGCTTGGCGCGAGCAACGTCCACCCGCGGCCGAAGGGCGCCGGCACATCATTGAACGGGCGGGAGCGGGGCAACGCCATCGCGCCGTCAATTATGGTTAAAGGTGTGGTGGGCATCGATCTCTTCCAGCGCCTCGGGGACGGACGCCGCCTGGCGTCCCGTAGGTCGGTGAGACAATGGCCTCGGAGCAGTACGCGAAGCGGAAAACGCTTCATGCGTCCACGCGCAAAAGCGCAGGGACGCGCATGAGCCTCCGCGAATGCATCAGCACTTCAACAGGAAAGCCATCGTCGGGAAGAAAGCATGATGCGCCCGAACGAAACCGGCAACGCTCAGACGCTTCGCAACGTGAGTGCAGATCTGTCCGGGATTGCAGCGCTCAAGACGCAGTTCAACACGCAGCTCAAGACGCAACTCAAGCGCCCGACTTGTCCAACCGATAAACATAGCGCAGCGCCGTGATATCCACGCCGCCCATGCGATCCGGCTCTGCGCCGACATACTGCCAGCCTTGCCGTTCGTAGAAACCGATAGCCGGCAGATTGCCCTCTAGCGCGAACAAATAGAGTTGGGTCTCGCCTTGCGCGCGGGCCCAGTCTTCGGCGGCGCGCATCAGCAGTTTGCCGACGCCAATGCCCTGATGCTCCGGAAGTGCATGCAGGTTATCCAGCAGCACGCCCCACGCGGATTCCGGTTGACTCTCCACGCATACGAAGCCAACGGGCGCGCCGCCCAGTTCTGCAATCGCCACCATGCGACGCTCGCCGCCCGGCGCGCTCATGCGGGCTTCCCAATAGGCCGCGCGCTCCTGAGTGACTTCACCGTCCAGAAAAGCGTCGGGCAACAGACCACGATAAGTGGCGCGCCAGCTCGTGCTGTGAATAGACGCGATAAGCGCTGCGTCGGCGATGGTTGCGGGGCGCAGCGAAAGGGCAGAGGCGGTTGGCATCGGGAAGGGCATCACGGCAATGACGAGTTGCAATTCTAACGGTCGCGAGTGGCGCAGCCGGCTGTAATGAAAATGTAGG
>Ga0256783_1000500_pt1 | contig 9867 bp, 11 predicted proteins | sample MC6MC0934MT_FD_189995 | JGI IMG/M metagenome (GOLD analysis project Ga0256783, IMG submission 189995) | Metatranscriptome of enriched soil aggregate microbial communities from Iowa State University, Ames, United States - MC6-MC0934-MT... | ecosystem: Environmental > Terrestrial > Soil >... | reverse complement strand
TTGAAACTTGCCTATTGGGGCTCCGTCGATAATTTCTTCGGCATTCAATACAGCGCGGTCCTTCGCCATGTCGTCTCCTGAAATTTTCATTGGCGCACGATCTCTATTTGCGCTGCTCATACGCTGCCGCGTCGTTGTCAACCGCCTCGGTCATTTTGCCCCCGCTGTCGGACCGCTTAGCGACAAGACCACTCATCAGACCTAGCTCGATTTCGACGCTCAGATCTCACAAGTTTGTCCGCCATACAACCCCGAAACGTTCTTCTCTAAGTGGCGGGGCGGTTCTGCGACCCCTGTCGATGAAGTCTGCACAAAGTCACGAAACCGACCCTGCCACCATGGAGATTTTGCGAAGTGTGTTAGCGAAAATGCGGCGATGGCTTCCTGATGACGAAGTGTGACGTCGATATCGTCAGCCCCTGTCAGCAGGCAATCTTTCCAAAACGGCGCGATGGAGAATTGGCGTTGCATCTCCTCGCGTTGGACGGTCTGTTCAAGCAGGTTGACCTTAAGGGATGCGCCTGCAGTCGACGAAGCACCTGGCATGAGGCGTTCGATATCTTCGCTACTCATGTCCACTAACAGCAACCCGTTCTTGTAGGAGTTGGTGCGAAAGATGTCTCCGAAACTAGGAGCGATGACGCACCGGATGCCAAAATCGTAGAGCGCGTAAACCGCTGCCTCACGCGACGACCCACAGCCGAAATTCTCGCCTGCGACGATCCTGGCTGGACGATCCCTGCGAGCCACCCACAAGCGGGCAGCCATCATCAGCGCGCGCACCGTCTCGACCGACAGGCTGATGCCGTGGCATTCACGCAGTTTCTCGCACGCCAGCGTCGGGCCGAAGTCCGCGTAGCGCTCGCGAATGACGGCCAGCGCGCGTCGCGCTACACCATCGGACAATTGATGGTTTCCTGGACGACCGCGTTTGCCTGACACCAGCCCCGCAACGCCCGCGGCCTGATAGCGCTGCACGAGGCGCTCAATCTGACGCACGCTCAACGCGAGCCGGTCCGCTGCCTGGCCCGGCTTCAGACGCCGCTCGCAAACGAGCCTGTACCACCTTCAACCGGTCCAGCTCGGTCATCGACATGGTGATCGTCCCAGTTGCGTTCATGGCCAGCGCTCCTCAAGCAATGCTGGCCACCAGCCTGAACCCGCAAACACGACATTTCAATTTAGCGGAAACGCGACATCTGAACTTGGGACTCACATCCATTGTCGAGGCTTTGTTGAGATGTCCGGGTTTGGACTTTTTAGAAATGTCCGGTTTTGAAGTTCAGAAATATCTACTTTCAAGGGCTTTTAAGCACCGAGCCAATCCGCTTTCCGGCAGTTCCCAGAATCGCCTCATTCAACTCTTCACGCGTCAGTTCCCGCTGCTTGCGGGTGCCCACCTTGCGCTCCTTCGGTCGCGACGCTTCGCCCTGATTGGTCCTTGACGGCGTGCCCGACGCCCGCCGGTCATCACGCTGCACCTGGATCACCTGTGCCATCTGCAACGTGTGTCCGAGCCGCTTGTTGTCGACCACCGCCGCCTGATCGATCTCCGAGCCCCGGTCATACGGCACGCAGGGCAGGGCAGCGCCATTGACCCGGATCTCGATGCGCCCATCCGGATACTCGAACACGTCCAGATAACGGTGGATCAGGCTGCGGTTCGCCATCGTATCCTCCAGCAGATAGATCACCCGGTCGTACTGCACCGTCAGCACCTTCGACACGCGACGCGGCACGCGAACCGTCAGGATCAGATCAAGATCGTCGTCGGCACGCAGCGGCCGGTGCGCATCGAATGTGCTCCGCGGCATCTTGCCAAACCGGCCGTTAAAGTCAGCGATGAAGTGGGGCGCATAAGCGTTGGCCGCCTCCTTCGTGCTGATTGCGCGCAGCCGCAGTTCCTTCACGAGACGATCCTGCAATGTCAGATTCGCGCGCTCGACGCGACCCTTGGCCTGACTGCTATTGGCGCAGAACGTATCCACATTCAGCTCGTACAGCGCGCGCCCAAACTGCGTCACACCCTTGCCAGGCGTCACCGAATGGCTGTTGCAATGAAACACGCTGGCCTTATCGCTATACAGCGCCACCGGCTTGCCATGCTGGTCAAGGTACGCGCGCATTGCTTCGAAGTAGCTGAAGGTCGATTCGGTCGCCGTGAAGTGCAGCGCCATCAGCCGGCCCGTTGCATCGTCGATGAACACCAGCAGTGTGCACGCAGGCGCACGCTCCTCAAACCACCGGTGATCACTGCCGTCGATCTGCACCAGTTCGCCCAGACACGCACGGCGGTTTCTCGGCTGGTGCAGCTTCGGTGGCCGCTGTTTGCGAGGAATCCACAGCCCGGCTTCCCGCATCCAGCGCCGCACGGTTTCCTTCGCCAGCATCACGCCATGACATTCGGCGAGCTTCTCGCACGCCAGCGTCGGCCCAAAATCCGCGTAGCGCTCACGCACCAGCGCCATGGCCCGTGCACGCAGATCAACCGGCAGCTCGCGATTGCTCGGTTGGCCACGCCGCGCCGAAATAAGTCCGGCCGGTCCTGCCGCCTCGTAGCGCCGCACCAGCCGGCCGACCTGACGCTCACACAGCTGCAGCCGCTCGGCCGCCAGCACGACCGTCAGCCGCCGCTCCACGACTGCTTCGATGATCTTCGCACGCTCGAGCTCGTGCATGCTGATCGTGATGAATCCACGTCCGTTCATGGTCTGGCTCCGGGCTCTGCCTGTGATGCCGCAGCATGCGCCACAACAGACAGCCGGGAGCAGGAAACCGGACATTTTTAATGAGCCAGAACCGGACATTACTTATATGGTCGCCTCCCATTTGCAAGGCGATTGTTCGTGACGAGGAGGGTGGTTGCGGACTTATATCCGGACTCAATTGCGGGACATGCCCGCTGGCCCCGATGGATTTCGCCGCAAAGGTCCTAATCTAAATAACGGACTCGAGGTCCGAGTAATGTCTCAGGCTTGCCTTTGCGCGGTCCAACCTGTCTTGCCATCGTTCAATACACCTGTGCAACCGTGGATGGATTAAAAGACTTCAACACGTGGTCACTGTGCCGGCGCCGACTGATACGTTCGGCCATGCGCCAGCAGCGCCCAGATTGTTCGCGCCATCTTGTTGGCCAGCGCGACTGCGACCACGTTCGTGGGGCGTCGCGTGAGCATGGTACGCATTCGTTCCGGCAGATGCTTCGAGGCCGAGATGACGGATCGGGCGCCGTGGATCAGCAGCGTGCGTAAATACACGTCACCGCGTTTGCTGATGCTGCCGAGCTTCACCTTGCCGCCGGAGCCGTTCTGTCGTGGCACCAGACCCAGATAGGCGGCAAACTCTCGCCCCGAGCGGAACGTCTTCGCCTGTCCGATCACGGACACTGCCGCGGTTGCGGTGAGCACGCCGACACCGGGAATGTCCGAGATCCGTCTGCATGCGTCATCGTTGCGGCGCCATTCGAGAACGCGCTGTTCGATTCGCGCGATCTGCTCGTCAAGTGCCCGAAGTCGTGAAAGCTGGTCTTGCATGCTGTCTGTCAGCATGGCGGGCAACTGGTCGGCCAGCGACGCCAGTGCGCCTTTGGCTGCTTCGATAGATGGCCGTCGACCTTGCGGCAGGACAACGCCAAATTCGTAGAGCAATCCACGGAGCTGATTGATCTGCATGACGCGGATCCGGACCAGTTGCTGGCGTATGCGGTGCAGCGCCAGCATTGCCTGTTGATCCTCTGTCTTGACGGCAACAAAGCGCATGCCGGGACGCTGGGCGGCTTCCCAGATCGCTGCGGCATCGGCTGCATCATTCTTGTTGGATTTCACGAACGGCCGCACGAACTGGGCCGCGATGAGCCTCACGTCGTGGCCAAGCCGCGCCAGTACACGAGCCCAGTGATGGGCGCTGCCACAGGCCTCCATGACGACGTGGCTCGCTGGCCGGTTAGCGAAGAATGGGACAAGTTGGGCCCGCTTGAGCGCCTTGCTATGAATCGCACCAGTTGCAGGATCAACGAAGTGAATCTGGAAAACGCGCTTGGCCAGGTCGATGGCAATGGTCGTTGGTTCCATCTGATTCTCCTTGACGGCAAAACTGCCGAACCCGCAATGTGGCACATTTCGCGATGCGAGTTCGCGGCGCTGGCGCACCATTAAGGCGGGAGGCGACCATTCCATCTAAAAAGCCCTGACATCCATTCCGTTGATAAATTATGTTATGTCAAATTGTAAAGCGATTAACAGAGACTGATAGTCGTGTCGGCTTTGGCAACCAGACATAGAGAATATAAGAAGGCGCTGCACTGGCCAGTGCGAGTGGCCAGTGCCAACTAAACTAGAAGCCACGTCCCATTATCTCCGCTGAGGAGCAAAGCGTCGAGGCGAAGCTAGCCGACCACCATCGTAATCTAGGAGTGTCCGACCGTCGGCATCACAAAGAGGCGCTCGTCCCACACCACGGGTTGTCGCTCGGTCACGACAATCCGCGTCGCATCGGGGTGTGCGGGATTGACCAGCACGTTGAACTCTGCCCGGACGACGACGGAAGGTACGATCAGGATCGCAGTACGCGACTCTGTCAGCCAAGCGTCGCCAAACTCCTTTGCCGCCTGATGTGCTGGCGCATCCCATCCCCCTGGCAATGATTCGGCCGAATGGAGTTCGACGCAAATATCGTCGGGAACCGTTGCTTCAACCCATCCGTGCGTGTTCGGTACCTTGCCGATGCGCGCATGAACAAGAACCTCGAGCATCGCACCGGCGAAGGTCGACGCGGCGTAGATGACCGGTCGCCCCGGGCTATTGAAGCGGCCGCCCACCAGCATCGCGCCGGTGCCGCTCCAGACCGTATGTCGAGTGTCGGCGATTCGAAACAACTTCACGCCGGCAATCCATAAAACAGTTTCCAGAGCAGCTCTTCGACCCGGCGCGCGCCGAGTTCGGTCAGCGCAACATCGAGTGGCGCCCGCCCCTCGAGCTCCGGGTGCGGCGTCGACAGGAATTCCCGCGCGTCCTCTTCGTCGTTCCAGACGTAGGCCGTCGTCGCTACGATCCTAGCCAGCCGCTCAGTCTTCTCCGATTCGTCTGGCGTCAGCCGATCGCGACGCCGCTTATAGGTCGCTTCGGGGATGATGCGGGCAAGTAGCGCACGCCGGGCGTCAGCACCCTGCGTCGCATGTTCGACGCCCGCGCGCAGCGCAGACTTGGGCAGTCCGTCGCGGACAAGTGCCTCGAGTTCCGCGAGCGTGTGCGGGACCTGCCGCAGTTCCATAACCGCGGCCACTGCCTCAGGCGTAATCAGTGACATGCGACTCCCGGATTAAGTATCAGTTGATACCAAATTATAGCGCAATTGATACCCTCCGCAAACCCATTTTCAACCAGCAGGCTCCACCGGGGAGACTGCCGAGGCGGCCTCCTCGACATCGTCCGTGCCTGCGAGAATCGCCCACATAGCGTGACGGCACGTCTCGTGCCTACAGAAGGCTTTCATACACGAATGCTTAAGCAATTAAGCATCCGCTCGCGACGGGATGTCGCACTGGGCATACGAATAAACGTTTATAGTGCACTGCACAAGCCCGGTTTTCCGTAGATGCGAGCTGATGATTGTGTTATATTGCAACGCACCAAATTCGTCCGATCGGCAAGCGCAATCGGACGACCGCGTCCGGCGTCGCCGGGTTCCGCACCGAGATCCCGCTGAAGTTGAGTCGACACGCCCGCCAGCTGCGTCCAGCTTCTTTCTAAATGAACAAAACGAGGTCCCTGTGAAATACTTTACCCGCATCGCCGCGTCTGGAGCACTCCTAGTCGTCGCCCTCGGTATCGTCACCTTCGCCCAGATCAAGTTCGCGCCGCAATCGGCAGACAACAACCCGGTCGCACGGATCGTCCTGAACGTCGAATCGCAACTGGACGGTTGAGCGGCTCCGCCGCCGTATGTAGCTCGCGCCCCACGGGCAAAGAAAAACCCGCCAGGCCCGAAGAGAACTGGCGGGTTTGAGCTACTGATTTCGGATTCACATACCAGACGATGGTAACGGAGTTGACGCCTGCTCAGGCTCCTCCAGCGACCAGTCAGCCTCCACGGCATCCAACACCTTGGCAGGTTGCCTGATTGAGGGGGCTTAAGTTGAGAGCATTGGGCTGCGCCGGAACACGCTAACTAAAACTCGGAAATCTAGGTGGATCCACAGCATAAAAGGAAAAGGTAATTTGTCTCCTGCTGAAGCTGACCGCGTGCGGGAACTGCTGCGAAAGGTTCGCGCGGCCGATCGTTAGCCAAAAGATGCTCGGCGATCGCCTGCGCAACGAGCTTCGCTTTTACAGCTTGGATTTCACGAAATCGAACCGAGGCTTCGGCCCGAACGACTTCGATAAGATGGCGTATCCCTGATGCAGACCCGATCCGTCGGGGTCTACGCTGTCGAGTTAGAAAGCTCTCATGGCCGCCCTATTCTTGTGTGCTGTTTTGATCGAAAGTGCTGAGGAACTCCCCGCCGAGTTCGATCGTCCCTTTCAGTTGAGAATCCGTCTCCCTGATCGCTATGTGCGCGAAATCGGACTTGCCGGCACCCGTAAAGCCACCGACCACAAACGGTTCGCCGTCGTACCGGACCTGACGCGAACCAAGGCTTGTGTAACGCGAACGATATGCGAACTGACCGCCGACTTCGAGCGGTCGCGCGATCTTCCCATTCACATCTTTCATCTCTACATGCCCCTGCAGAGCGAAGCCAATTTCTACAACGGGATTGGGACTGGACTTCTCATTTTCCATTAGCTCCTTGAAGTACGTCTCGCTTGCTCCGGAGGCCCTGAAAAGGTCCGACACAAAATGGGCAATCGGGACCCACTGCTTGCCGTCGTTGACCAATACCTCAGCATTGAAGGTGAACCCGGATGCCGCGTCAGATTCGCTCATCTTGACTGTTACCGACCGCGGGTGGTAGGTCCGGTTATACACCGATAGTTCTTTGAATCGCTCGAGATTTTCCGACCAGTTTTCAATATGCGCCGAGTTGAACGTGAGCAACTTCATATAGTTCGCTTCAGCGTACGACTTCGCTGTCGATGAAAAGCCGTTTTCGGAAACGACGATGGTCATATTGATCCCGACGTTCCGATGCTTTTCCTTGATACTTTCGAGCCGGTTGACGTCCACTGGGCTCTTCGTCGCTGTGCACTCAACCCCGATGCGGATAACAGAGTTAACCTGCATGCTTTCAATCAGGATATCGATTTCGCGATTTCTCTTCGACACGTTATCGAATAGCATCGCCGACTCGGTCACTTTGGCATCTGTCGAAGCCAGTCCCCGGTTGATCAACTTTACGAGTTTCTGAAACTCGTTGGTGCGTGGAGGCATGATTTTAAATTTCCGAAAACCAATCGCGGAAATTTTACCGGATTGGCGGACGGCGCGGCCGCGTCCACGCGACTCCAGCACTACCGCACGTCAGGGATGGCGCTATAGCGTACGAAACACAGGGGCGGATTCAACCGGTGGATGCAACAGTTTGCTGGAATCGTTCGGCGGGCGTCTCGTAGCCCAACGTCTTTCTCGGACGCCCGTTGAGTCGTCTTGCCACAGCGTTGAGCTTGGCCTGCGAATATATGGACAGGTCGGTGCCTTTAGGAAAGTACTGTCTTAGCAATCCGTTCTTATTTTCATTTGATCCGCGCTGCCATGGATGCTGGGGACTGCAGAAGTAGACCTGTATGTCGGTAGCCACAGTAAAGTGTTTGTGCCCGGCCGAGATGGAATGGACACCGCCCTCCCTTCGGGACGTCGAGCGCGACAGGAGTGACGAGCCCTCCAGAACCGATCGGCATCAATGTGCCAGAGTGGAAGTTCGACACGTCCACTTGAGGAACGGAGGGCCCAAATGAATGCTACGACATACGGACTGGATGTTGCAAAGCTGGTTTTCCAGATGTACTGGGTCGATGCGCAATCCGGCGAGATAACCAATCGACGCTTCCGACGCGATGAGCTATTAGTCTTTCTAGCGCAGCGGTCGGCGGGCCGTGTGGCGCTTGAAGCATGCGGTAGTGCCCACTGGTGGGCCCGCAAGATCAAAGCGCTTGGACACGAGGTGGTGCTGTTACATCCGAAGTTCATCCGACCGTTCGTTCAGACGAACAAGACCGACGCGGCTGATGCGCGCGCAATCTGGACGGCGGTTCAGCAACCGGAGATGCGAACGGTAGCTCCAAAGACTGAAGACCAGCAAGCGATGCTTGGTTTACACCGAATGCGCTCGCTGCTGATCAAGTTCCGGACCATGCAGGTGAACCAGTTACGAGGCCTTCTGTATGAGTTCGGTGTGTCGTTCCGCGCCGGGCGCGTCGCCGGACTCAACGAGATCCGGACGCGCATGGCGGAGCTCGAGGACACCCTGCCGGGAACCATGATCAGCAGTCTGCAGGACCAGTTGAAACGGATCGACAGCATCGAACAGGATATTGATCAGTTGGAGAACAAGATAAGCGTGTGGCACAAACAGGAGGCGGCATGCCAGGCTATCGCCGCAATCCCGGGGATTGGCAAGCTCAGTGCAACTGCACTGGTCGCCACCATTGGGGATGCATCGACATTCAGGTCAGGTCGTGAGTTTGCGTCGTTCACCGGGTTGGTACCCCGGCAAAGCGGTACCGGTGGCAAGGTCTGGCTGGGAGGGATATCGAAGCGGGGTGATCCTTATCTGCGCACGCTGCTGATCCACGGTGCGCGCTCCGTCATGTGTCATACCAAGGTACCGGGAGATTGGCAGAAGGCAATCCAGGAGCGACGACCAGGCAATGTGGTGGCAGTGGCCCTAGCCAACAAGATGGCGCGCACGGTGTGGGCTATTCTCGCGCACGGAAGCACGTACGACAAACATCATGTAAGCATTAAACCCGCTTAGCCGGGCCAACATCAAGGCAAAGACGGGAGTACCGATAGGTTGCTGAGGTTGATTCACATGTGATGGCGAAACAGGTCGGACCGCAGGAACGCAAACCTGAACACGGCCTTGCGCTTAAAAGTGCGTGACCGAGATGAGGACGTTCCCGGCGAAATCCATCAGGGCCCGCAGGCTTCGGCTTGCATCACAGGCCGGATATAACACTGCAGCCGGTACCTCGTTTTAAGATCACATCAAGATCAATCTGGCAAACCGGGCGGTGTCCATATAAGGCCGTGTGAAAACGCGTGTCGAATGTGGCGCTCTCAAGAAACGACCCTTCAGATCGCTCTGTATTGGCCTGGTAACAACTCGGGAAGGGTAAAGCGACACCCGAAAACAGAGTACTTTTGCGTTTTCACACACCCTCGGCCATCTCCGTTCCCCGATCCCATGTCAGCGACTTATAGAGTTTCTGCGGCAGTTTTGAAGCGTGTTTGATGAGTGCATTGGCGACCGTCTCGCTGTCCTTGCTGGCTATCCTGACCAGCATAACGTAACGCGTCTGGCGCTCGACGAGTGTCGCAATCTGGCTGCTGCCGCTACCGCCCAGCAGATCACCCTCCCAGTGGCCCGGCACTGCACGGTCCTCAACACTCGCGGGGCGTTCGCTGATCGACACTGTGTCCTTTATCCTGCCATGTTCGTCCGCTTTCTGCGTGTGGTGGCGGGAACGACGCATGGCACGGGTACGCCGCAGGTGCTCCAGTAACTCCTTCTTCAGGGCACCACGGGCCTGTATGAAGAGACTGCGATAGATGGTCTCGTGAGACACGTGGTAGTCCTCGTCGTCTGGATACGCCCGCCCGAGCCATCCGGCAATCTGCTGGGGTGACCACTGCAACTGAAGCTTACCGGCGACGATATGCGCCAGTTTCCGGTGCCGAACCAGTTTACAGACTTTGGGGCGCTGCGCG
>Ga0256783_1000495_pt1 | contig 9918 bp, 11 predicted proteins | sample MC6MC0934MT_FD_189995 | JGI IMG/M metagenome (GOLD analysis project Ga0256783, IMG submission 189995) | Metatranscriptome of enriched soil aggregate microbial communities from Iowa State University, Ames, United States - MC6-MC0934-MT... | ecosystem: Environmental > Terrestrial > Soil >... | reverse complement strand
CGCCCTGAACAGACCGCCGGGCCGAGTGGCATGCCAATCCTTTGATAGGAAAGGAAGCGATGTCGCCCAATACATTGTCAATGCGTGCGCCCCACTTTGCGCTCAGGCTATCTGCTGTCTCCGTCATCGTCTCCCTTCTCGGTCTTTCGTGCGCCGCGCCGGTGGTCGCGGCTGGCATCCTGCCGCAAGGCGGCGCCTATGTGAGCGGCAACGGCTCCATTGCCACGTCCGGCGATACGCTGACTGTCACCCAGCCTGGCTCAACGCGCGGAGTGATCGACTGGAACCGCTTTTCGATTGGCCAGAACAACACCGTCAACATCAACAACGGCAACGGCGCGACGCTCAATCGCGTGACAGGCGGCACGCCGTCGATGATCCTCGGCAAGCTGAACGCAACCGGCAGCATCTACCTGATCAATCCGCAAGGCGTACTGGTCGGACCGCAAGGCGTGGTCACGACGGGCGGTCGCTTCGTTGCCTCCACACTCGACACCGACAACGCGTCGTTCATGGCCGGCGGCCCGCTCACGTTTTCCGGCCAGTCGACGCAACGCGTGGTGAATCTCGGCAACATCGGCTCGACGAACGGCGACGTGCTGCTGATCGCCGCGAGTGAAGTCGACAACTACGGCAACATCAGCGCGCCGAACGGCACCGCCGAGATCGCGGTGGGCAACAAGGTGCTGTTACAGGACTCATCCAGCTCGCAGCAGATGTTCGTGCAGACCGCGAGCGGTGGCGCGATTGTCAACACGGGCGCGATCGAAGCGGCGCAGGTGAACCTGCAGGCCGTCGACGGCAACATCTATGCGTTGGCCGGCAACGCCGACGTGCTGCGCGCGACCGGGACGGCCGTGCGCGACGGTCACGTCTGGCTCGTCGCGGGTCCGAAAGGACAGGTGATTCTCGCGGGCAACATCGCCGCGAAAAACGCCGACGGCAAAGGCGGCACGGTCGATATGGACACGGGTCTCTTCACGTTCTGGGGCGACTTCGCGAAGGTCGTCGCGGGCCAGTGGAACGTCACGCTGCCCGCGTACACGTTCGACACCGGCGCGTCGCGTTCTTTCACGCGCAGCCTCAACGACGGCACATCCATTTCGATGACGACCACTGGCGCCAACGGCCAGAGCGGTGACCTCATCGCGGACCAAAGCATTCAATGGACCGGCGGCGCATCACTCGCGCTGAACGCGGCACATAGCCTGACGGTGAGCCCGGGCGTCACGTTGAGCAACCAGGGCAGCGGCGCGCTGACACTGCGCGCGGACGCAGCGAGCGTGAACAACGGCGGCAGCATCACGAACAACGGCACCATCGACTGGTCGCAGAGCACCGGCACGGTCAGCGCGCTTTACGACATGAACGGCAGTTATTCGCCCGGCACCCTGCTCGCGAACAGTGCGTGGGTGGCGCCCGACTACAGTGGACTGGTTACGCAGATCACAGACTACAAGCTGGTCAATACGGTGCAGGATCTGCAGAACATCGAGAGCGATATGAGCGGCAACTACGCGCTCGGCCACGACATCGACGCGACGGGTTACGCGTTCAAGACGCTCGGCTTCGCCGGCAAGGTGCAGTTCAGCGGGCAATTCGACGGCATGTGGCACAGCGTGTCGCACATTAAGCCCGACACCGACGCGGTCTTCAGCGACATTGCCACAAACGGCGTGGTGCGCGACGTGAATATCCTGGATGCTTTGTCGGGCACCTACGCGCCCTCATACAAACCCGACGGCATCCTGGCCATGAGCAACTACGGCCTGATCGTCAATACGTTCACCTCCGGCTACGTGTCGGGGTCCAGCAACGCGTCGGGCGCGACAATCGGCGGACTCGTCGGCACGAACTACGGCATGATCGCGCGTTCCGGCAGCAACGCCACCGTCTACGCCGACTCCGGCGGCGGCGGGCTGGTGTTCGACAACGAAGGGACGATCACCCAGTCTTACGCTACCGGCATCGTCGCGGCGAACGAATCGCGCGGCTCGTCTGGCGGCCTCATCCACCACGGGAACGGGACGGTCACGGAGTCTTTTGCGAGCGGCAAAGTCTCTGCGTTCAATCTTGTCACCGTTGGCGGAGTCTGCGAATACTGCTCGGGACTCGGAGGCGACGTCTACTGGAATAAGGAAACGACCGGACAGGCGCAAAGCGGCGGCAATCTGCCCGCTTCGAACGGACTGACCACTGCGCAGATGAGTGACCCCAGGAGCTTCGTGGGCTGGAACTTCGGCAGCGATGGCGCGTGGGCGATGCCGGCTGGCGCCACACATCCGGTGCTGCGCTGGCAGGTTGAACATTGAGCGGAACACGTTGCGGAGGGATTAGATCAGTACTCGAATGGTCGCCACCCTTTCCCACTCCACCCAACTGCGCCCGACGGCGAACGGCTTTGATCGACCCTCAAGGGACAGTCGGCGATCTCCGAAACGGTCATTCGATATGGTAAGCCTTCGAGCAAATGTCGCTGTGCGCGTCGCCCGGGAGTCGTTCTAGCCTCAGTAACACAGCAGCCGGTGTTTGCGGAGTTCTTCGGAAAGCGTGGCGTGATCGATAAACACATGGCCGAGTAGCCCTGCGCTTCGAGCGCCCGCCACGTTCGCTCCCAGATCATCAACAAAGAGTGATTCGGAGGGAGCGACGCCCAATGAATCGATGCACTTGAGGAAAGTTTCGGGCGAAGGCTTCGCGGCGTTGAAGGATGCGGATGCGAACACATTCTTGCCGAAGAGGTCCGCAATAGGTGGACATAAGTAGCCAATGTTGTCGGCCACCAGTCGAGGGTTGTTGGTCAGCACGGCGATCGTGCACGTCGTGGATACCTCCGCGGCCAGCGCCAATACATCAAGGTTCGGAGACATAGATTCGCGGCGGGCGCGCAGCCAGTGGTCGAGAGACACCTCACACCCGAGTAGGTCGCTGGTTTCGCGCAGATACTCGAGGCTGTCAATCAGTCCCGCATCGGCTTTCGCTTCCAGTCCCGAACCCCATATAGCGTCTTCGACTTCGTCCGACGAGCGATTCGACAGCGACGCCAAGTATGCGACACGTGCTGATCGGTCATAGTGAACCAGGACATCGTCCATGTCGAACAAAGCGAGTGAGATCGGCATTCTGAAAAAGGAAGGTGGGGACGGATGAAGGTATGTGCATTATCCATGGCCAGAGTTAGGAACAGCGTCAGATTGTTATCGATCCTAGGCGCGCTCTCGAATGTCCCAAAAAGCCAACGGCTGCCTTATGCGGTCCGCATAGACGACTGCGCGCATGTTCTTGCAGCGATCCACAGCGCGCGACCCTGGATGGTCCCTTAGTCCCCCGCGTTGCGGACACTCGACTCGATACGCTTGGCGACAGGGGAATAGACGCGTTCAGGCCCATGCTACAAGCTGCTTCAATCTTTAAAAGCAGTATGCCGCCTCAACTGTCCGGAGAGCGGCGAAGACGCCATGCGAAACGAAGGAAAGCCCAACACACAAAACCACCTACAGCGCCAATGGGCATCACCACCCGGATCAATAGCGGATAAGGCGTCCTATCAATGCCGCTGTGAAGTCCAGACAAGTAGATTGCCATCACAATACCCGTTGATACCATGGTGCCTAGTGACGAGAAGTAAAGCCAATGCCGAATCCGGAACTTGTTGGCGATTAGCATGCCGCAAGCGTAGAACGGCAGTACTGGAACCGAGAAAACGAAGATCCCCATCATGACTGCGCCTGCTTCTAACTGAATGAAAGCCGAAGCGTTCGAAACAAACCCTTTGCCCGGAAACATAGGCTGCCAGCGTCCGAACTCGAGAAATGGGAAAAATGCCATCGCACCCGCAGTCATTGCGAGCGGATAAGCGATAACTGAGCGCCACAACGTGACGAATCTGTCCTCACTATTCATTGCGCTCCTCTAGGGCAGGCAGCTATCGCTGCATCAATGGGGCACCCGTGGGCAGATGTAAATTGGGGCTCGAATTCCTGACTCAATTGCCGACGATTCTGACACTGGAGTCGAACGTCTCGTGTTGGCCGACTTCGAAATGCCGCGACGTTCGACGCGGCGCGCGTGCTGGTCGCAGAGCGTTAGGTCATCGGGTCCGGGTCGCTCGCCCGGCAGGCGAGCTTCTCTTCCAGCTGGTTCTTCACGTCCGGCCACTCCGTATCAATGATGCTGAATCGCACCGAATTGCGTTTGCGGCCGTCTGGCATGATCCGCTCATGGCGCACAATACCTTCCTGCTTTGCGCCGATCCGCAAGATCGCCGCCCGCGATTTCTCGTTCAGCTCATCGGTGGTGAACTGCACCCGGACAGTCTGCATTACTTCGAATGCATGCTTCAACATGAGGTATTTCGCCTCCGTGTTTGCCGCTGTTCGTTGAGCGGACTGGCTCAGCCAGGTATGGCCGATCTCAAGCTTCCTATTGGCGCTGTCGATCTTCCAAAAGCGCGTGCTGCCAACGATGCGTCCGCTATCACGAGCGATGACCACGAATGGGATGACGTGACCTTCCTCATACCCGCGCAACGCCGAAGCGATGTATCCGTCGATAGTCGACCGTCCCGGCACAACAGTAACTTTCAAGTTCCAAAGCTGGCCGTCAGCAGCGGCATCGATCAGAGCGGGCGCGTCTGCGGGTTCGAGAATGCGAAGTTGAACAGTGTTGCCAGAAAAGGTCAGTCGAGCTGCGTCGTTCATAACCGTTAGGAAAGTTTTGAGTCGGCGTTGCGTTTCAAGGTGCCCCCTGCTTTCGATGCAAGCGTTCGCACGCCGGCGAGAGCAGCAGAATAACGATTGTCAGCGATCCTGCGCCAGCCGTCGACCGTCCGCTTGTGGGCCGGTCCCTGCACGATGCGGTCGATAGAAATCGACCCCGAAGCGGACATCGCTCGCAGCTAAATGCAGGCACATTAGGACGGTTCTCGAAAAAGCGAAAACGCGCAGATTGATCTGCGCGCTTCGATGCATTGCAACTACAGAATACCTACGGCCTAAAGCATGGACGTCAACAGTGGCCTGTAGAATTCAACCCCGGTGATTTACGAACCGAAGTAAATCGGCTTCATCCCGCCGTTTGCATCCGGACGAATTGAACCCTGGATTTTGTGCCCCAAGCGAGAAACATCGTGACGGAACGAACGCAGATGCTGATGGGTTCCCGACAGAGAATTGACCGGTGCGGCCACCTCGTTCGATTGAGCGAAAGACGATACAGCCGGAATAGCGAGAACAGCGGCCACAACGAGCGATTGAACAAGTTTCATGATTCTTACCTCCAGGGCTTGATTTTCCGCAAACACCCGTTTGCGTTTCAGTGCTTTTAGTTTAGGCCGGAGGCGGATTGTAATTAAGCTCTGGCAGAACAATTGAGAGTTGCCGGAATAGGTACAAACCCTAGGTGTTTCAAAGGTCCTCGGCGACAACGACCCGAAGGCCGCCGCTTGCCGGCGCAGGTGTCGACGACCAGCTTCAGTCCGGGCGCCCCTCAGACGTCCGGGCGACGGCGGGGGCGAACGACTCTTCATGGCCCAGGCTGTGTCAAAACGGAAAATCGCAACGTTTTGAAGGGTCGCTTTGCCATTGCCGACACACGCCGAAGCCGTTGCAGGCCTTTCTCGCAAGCCGGCGTCGACAGCGCTCGAATGAAGCGCACGTTTTGACACGGCCTCGGCCGCACTGAGCCCGGCGGCAACCGGCTCAGGTCGACCCACACCGGACAATCATGCTTTCCGAAAGCGGTCACTCAACTCGGATGGCGCACGTAGTAGATGTCCCATTCCGCTTCGTCGCTCTGTACGAACCCATGCCGCTGGTAAAAACGGTTCGAATCACTGCCGCGGAGAGCACCCAGGCGGATTGGCATGCGTTGCGCGTCGGCACTTTCAAAGACCTTCCTTAAGACGGCTGCTCCAATGCCTCTGCTCTGGTGCTCGGGCAAGATATAAAAATGATCGAGGAGCCAGTGATCTTCCTGCGGGCGGATCACAATAAAGCCTGTCTGAATACCCTCGGTCTCGATGACCCAACACAGAGCGGGATCAAATGAGGCCAGGAAGCGCTCACGAGCGCGTTGTGGATCGAACCGGCCGATGCGCTCCACACTTTCACGCATTGCGGCAATACGAATGTCAGCTAAGGTGTCAGCGTCGGATTCGGTTGTTGCAAGGAGGGCTAAATCCATAGGAAGCGATTTCTTGATGGTTATCTTTCATATTGATACGTCAGCAATTTTCCGCCCCAATAGCGCTTGCTCTAGATCTAGCTTCGCGATGTCGCTTCTTTGCCAAATCCCATCCGCCGACCCGTCGATCGCCGATCATAAGGGGTCCACGAAAGGCAAGCTATCGCAGCAACATGCCTTCGCGAATCTCGACGGGGCGCCCAACTACCCATGACAGATTGCGCTCGCCATGTCCAACGGGGAATCCTCCATAGATTGGAACGCCGAGCGGCGCCAACACGTCCAGCAGCACGTCCGCAAGCGAGTAGTCGGCCCCGGCTGGCAACGGACAGCGGACGAACTCTCCCAGCACAATCGCACGTGCGCCGTCGAGGATGCCAGCGTGACGCAGCGTCATGGCGCTGCGGTCAATGCGGTATGCGAGTTCAGTAACGTCCTCCAACACCACAATGGAGTCGCGAAAGTGCGGCTGCCAACGGCTGCCGGCCGTGCTCGCGAGGACCGTGCGGTTGCCGCCGACGAGTGGCCCACTGATCGAATCAGCCGGTCCATGCAACCGTTCGAGCGGCAGCGGCGCTGGCGTGACTCCCGTGAGGGTATCTAGAACATTGCGGCGCGACATCTCGTCAACTTTCGTCGCGAGGCCGTTGAGCGTCGGCCCATGAATCACGCCGATGCCGGGAATCTGTCGCAGCGCGTAGAAAAGCGCGGTCGCATCGGAAAAGCCGATCACGGTTTTCTCGCATGGAACGGTTGTGGGTAGCGACGACAGCACGTGCGCACAGCCATAGCCGGCGCGTGCGATCCAGATGATATCGACCGCCGGGTCCATCAACGCCGCAAGCAGATCGTTTGTGCGATGCTGATGGGATCCCGCGAGATACCGGAACCGGTCAGCCACGTGCGCGCCTACGGAGACAGACAATCCCCAACTCTCGAGCAGACAAATCGCCTGCGCGAGGTTGTCCATGTCAGGAACGCCTGCCGGGGCGACGACCGCCACCCGTTTGCCTTCCACTGTCACGTCGGTTGCTCCACTGTTTTGACCGGTCGACGGATGCCGACGTGTTTGTAGGCAATGCTGAGGTATGCTCCACGCAAAAACCCGAGTTCGTCCTGGAAACCAGACATCGTTGCGTTGAACCAGCTCGGACACTCACATGCTATTCGCGCGATAATTTGATGTCGGCGTTTGCATAGCCCCCAAGTTCATCATCGCGAAGCACGCGCTGAGCGCATTCAAGCCATTCTGGAAGAACAGCAGCGTCCATAGGCGCTCCCTGTCCATGCGGGTCGCCCCACAGAGCAAGGTCACCGAGAAGTGCGCCGAGCACCTCGGGTCTATCGAGACGCGTCCATTCCCGCTCAAGAAACTCGAACATGATCAGATACGCTTGGCGCAACGTAACGACAGCTTCCATTGATGGGTTTTCCATTCTGGTCGGTTTCATTGCAAAACTAGAGCCTATCTCGATCGTCCGATTGTAGTCGATCGTCGATCACTGACCATAAACGTTGCGATCACGTTATTCTTCGTCCATCGTACTTTTCCCGCAGACGAATGGCACACCAAATTAGGAAACGAAGCCGTCTGTCCTCAACCGGATCACCGGAATCCGTCGAGACCGCTGTCGACGAGACGCTCGCAGAAGCTGTCAAGGATCAGTTGCGGCATGCGCTGATTGTCCAATTGGAAGGCGACGTCACCGAGTTAGAGCTTACTGACATCCGGGTGAAAAGCGAGGGAACCCAATATGGCGTTACCCACGGAACGATGCACTCATTTCGATTCAAGGTGAACGGAATTTCAGTCGTCTTATATACAGCGGCGAGCGGCATCCCCCACTACAGCGAAGTAAAGCTGCCGCTTGCGGAGGGCGATCACATACGACTTGCAATCGCCTCGGAAGGTTTGTCCGGCCAACATCTTGTATACGGTCTTCGCCATCCGTCTGACCCGCGTGCTTTCGTGGCGTTTTCGGCCGGTTCCCTTGAGTTTGCGCCAGACAGGCAGCTTTACTATCTACCGCGGCTCCCTCGCTTCTGGGGAAGAAGCAGATGGAAGCAGGCCTGCAGATTCGTCGTGGCCGGCGCAATGGCTGTCAGCGTTTTCGAATATCTAGCGCGCGGTGACCCAAGCGGAAGGTCAACAACTGTGATATTGGATTCGATCGTTGCGATCGCCTGTGGGAGCTACTTTCTGACCATTGGTTACGGGGCACTGCGTTGGCGTTGCAACTTGCCGACTACCCGCCAACGTAATCTGCTCGCGGTACTCAGAGCCCTTGAACTCCCCCCTCGACGTCCAAGCGCGGAAACTATATGCGCGGTCTAGCGATTTTCTAGATCGAAAGAGGTCCCCCAGCGCGGAAAATCTATGGAGCATAGGCTTCCTGAGCCGGAACAGGGGCGGCTGATGGCCGAACATTCGGCGTAGTGTTGGCGCATGACTTGCTGTTGCGCGGACTGACCGCTAAGGGAAACGGCAGTCGGCGGAAGTGGGGCCGGCTGAGTCTACCCGCGCTTCGAACTCATCGTCGCAAACCAGTCACTGGTGTTTCGCTTCCCCGTAAACGGCCGGTCGCCAACGCTCACTCTCGACCCACTTCAGCCGTTCAGACAAACGCGACATCAATGGCAGCTTTTAGCAACGTTTGAGACGTTCGAGTGCATCGAACGGTGAATTGCATTAAGTCGGCAATGGCGACCAGTCCAATATCGCGGCTGACCCTGTCAACTAGCGACATGGAGAAATAATGACTGCAAGCTGGAGGCGGTTCGTGGGGGCGGCCATAGGGAATCGTTGACAGGTACTCAGATGGCTATCCCCGAACGCACGACGGCCATCACGTGGGGCAGCGTTATTCGGCGTCACGCACCTGAACCTTGTCGAACAGGCGAACGAGTTCGGTAATCGATCTGGTTTTCATCTTTTCGAAAACTCGCGCGCGATGGATCTTGATCGTTTTCTCAGATGCGCCCAGATCGCTGGCGACCTGCTTGTTCAGTCGTCCGGTAACAACGAGCGCCATCACCTCCCGCTCGCGGGGCGTCAGGTGACCGACACGTTCTTCAATCTCTTCGCGCTCGCGTCGTTTATTGAACTCTTCTACAGCTATCTTCAGCGCCCTGTCGAGCACCGCCAGCAACGATACTTCGCATACCGGCTTGGGAAGGAAGTCGATTGCCCCCGCCTTCATCGCATCGACGCTCGAACAGATGTCGCCGTGTCCAGTCAGGAAGATAATGGGCATGCGGCGCTGCAGCCGGCGTTGCAGGTCGAGTCCGTTCATGCCGGGCATCTGCAGATCGAGCAACAGGCACGTGGGGAAATCGGCCAAGTCAGTTCTGTCGAGGAGTCCTTCTGCAGAGTCGAAGCACTCTACTGAATGGCCGGCCGCACGGATCAGACGCGCGAGTCCGGATAGCACCAATGCGTCATCGTCGAGGATGAGTACGCGGGCGTTGGCTTGGCTCATGATGCTCTACGCGCTGCGTCTTCTTCTCTGGGTTGGCGCTGCGGCAGCGTGACGTGGAACGACGCACCTTTTCCCTCGTTGTTCTCGCCCCAAAGTCGCCCGCCATGTGCATTGACGATCATACGGCTGATCGAAAGTCCAAGACCCAGGCCTTGAGGCTTCGTGGTAAAAAATGGCATGAAGAGCTTGTCGATCTGATCCGGTGCCAGTCCGTGGCCACGGTCTCTCACTGTGATTCTCACGCCCCCACCGGGCT
>Ga0256783_1000481_pt1 | contig 10109 bp, 3 predicted proteins | sample MC6MC0934MT_FD_189995 | JGI IMG/M metagenome (GOLD analysis project Ga0256783, IMG submission 189995) | Metatranscriptome of enriched soil aggregate microbial communities from Iowa State University, Ames, United States - MC6-MC0934-MT... | ecosystem: Environmental > Terrestrial > Soil >... | reverse complement strand
GCAACTTTATATAAGATCAGAACATAAAAAGACATATGAATGGTCAAGGTAATGGAAGCCAAGGAGTCGACTTGCTTGCATTAACAAGGATGTTGCAAAATAATCCCGCATTATTGCAACAGCTTCAGCAAACTCAAGCAACTCAAAATCAGCAGCAAGAAATGATGAATGATAGGAAGAGCAAAAATGAAGCAAAACGTAAGAAAAAAGGTCTTCCAATCTATCACAAGAGAGAAGAGATTATGGAGCATGTGAGAAATAATAATTTTACAATTGTTGTTGGTGACACAGGATGCGGTAAAAGTACTCAACTTCCGCAATATTTGTTTGAAGAATATGAAAGCAATAAGAACGCGAGAATACTGTGGGTATTGCCCAGAAAGTTACCTGCTATTACGTTATCAGAGAGAGTTTGTGAAGAAATGGAGATCAAAGAAGGACAAGAGATTGGATTTGAGGTTCCTAATAAAAAGAATTTTGGCAATAAGACTGTGTTGAAGTTTGTAACTGACATCGTGCTGATCAATGAGCTGATTGAGATGAGGAAGCAAGTAGGAGATGGTTTATTGCAACTGGGATATAATATCATCGTACTGGATGAAGTGCATGAAAGAAATCTGTATACAGATATATTGCTGGCATCACTCAAGGATATATGTATAGAAACAAACATGAAAATGCTTGTAACTTCTGCCACAATCAACGAGAAGGTCTTTGAAGATTATTTTGACGTGAAGGCTATTCATGTAGAAGGAAGACCATACCCAGTCGAAATAGATTATAATCCTATGCCTGAAACTAATGACGATATCAGTTTACAGATCGCAGGCTTTGCGCATATTAGGCATATGTCAAACTGTATTCAAAGAATCGCGAAAAGGATGGAAGAAGAGGAAGATTTTGCTTACAAAGGGCATGTTTTGGTCTTTACATCAGGTGTAGATGATATCAATAGACTTATGATGATTTTACAAGATGAGATCAGTGATAAGTTTGAGGTGCTTCCATTGCACGGTCTGCTGAGACCTGATGAGCAAAAAGGTATATTCAAGACTGTAGAAGGCAAATTCAAGATTATTTTATCTACAAGAATGGCAGAAACTGCATTGACAATTGATGGAGTTAGAGTTGTCATAGATATCGGATTTGACAAAGAGTCAGTCTACGATGCAGTAAAGAGGATGACAATCATAGAAAACCGCTTTATTCCACAATCTTCTGCGAAACAAAGAACTGGTAGAGCTGGCCGTACAAGCCCAGGGCTTTGTATAAGATTATATTCTCAAGAGAAGTTTGAGTTGTTATCAAGGAATAAGGTCTCAGAAATCCAGCGTATGGATTTGGGAAAGGTCGTCCTTAAACTAAAAGCAATGGGAGTGGATAACGTTGTCAAGTTTGATTTTGTGGAGAAGCCAGCAGAAGGGCTATTGGAAAAGACAGTGGATCACCTGATGGAATTGGGGGCGATAAATAAGCATAAAGGAGATTTGACATTAATAGGAGATGCGATGCTACAGCTGGACACAGATCCTGACTATTCAAAGGTGATATTGGAAGGATTGGATAGAGGATGTGTGCATGAAGTAATTGATATAATCGCAATGACAGGTGTGAATTATCGATTGTTTTTGCGTGGTTTTGATGAAAGTTCAAAAGAGAATGCTGATAAGAAGAAACTTGGTGTAGTGAATGAAAAAGGTGATCTTTTGACGCTTTTAGACTTGTTTAGAGCTTGGTTAATGAAATCAAGAAGTGAGCAAGAGAAATGGAGTAAAGAGAATTCCTTGAGGAATTCTGCCTTTTCTGATGCATTGAGAACTGTAAAAGATCTTGAAAGAAGTTTGAAAATTGTGCAAGCTATTCTGAAATCTCAAGTTCCTCCTGCTTTGAAGAATAGATATTCAGAGAATAATAAAGAAGTTGATGATATAATAGCTGTCAGAAAATCAGCATTTTTAGATGGAGGTAAAACTGAAAAGAAGGAGCAGAATATTTTGAAATGTTTCCTGAGAGCTTTTTATCCAAATCTCGCTGTGTATACTGGAATCCCACAACTTGGATATGCTTTGCTTAGAGATGATATGATTCTGAAGATTCATGGGTCAAGCGTTTTGGCATTATTGCAAGAGTATCCTAAATATTTAATTTGTTTGGATATCAATAAAGCTGCATATAATAATACGAAGGTTGCGACTAGCATTGAAGCAGAATGGCTTGAACAGCTGTTCCCAAAATATGAGGAAAATCCAAATTTGAAGTTTTTGAGCAAGACGTATAATTTCCAAAAGTATACGATTCCAAGATTAGGAAGACAAATTCTTCGATATTTTACTGATCAGAATAATCCAGAGATTGCTGAAATCGCTGAAACTGCTGAACATTCTTTCTTTGTAGATTTCAAAGAAGAACGACTTGTTGGATATACTTCGTCGAGTGTGATCACAGATGCTGAGGAAAAAATGTACAGGGTTTTGGATGATATTCATAATCAACTTGAACAAGAGACTCGAGAAGTTGCTATGACACTCCACACGAGAGCAATTTTCAAAGCTGGTGGCGAGGTCTCTGAGATGTTGTTAGCGAATGAAGCGGTTTCTGTAGCTTTTGATGGATTTGATGCCGCTCATTGGGATGATGCAGCATTATATCGACTCTTTCGTAAAAAAGCGAAAATTGCGAAAGTAGAATTGAATGAAGTGGATCTGAGCACTCAGCTAAGACACGGAGTTATCAGATTTTTGAGTCCAAAAGATGCAGAGAAAGTTTTGAATTATTATCACAGCGAAAAGGAATTAGCGGTTTTCAAAGCTAAGGAGAGTCAAGGACAGCCTACTTTGAGTATATTGAAGGGTGCAGCGAGGAGTAAACATCAAAGGGCCTTAAGAGCAAGGATTGAATGGTTTGCTGGGATATCTGATAAGGCAGCACATTTGACATTTTTGAATTCAGAAAGAGCAGAGCTTTTTTATCAAAAGGTCAAATTGAAGAAAGTAAAACTAAGAGGAGAGCAAGAAGTTTATGTAGATGAGAGTGATGAGCTGATTCCTTTAGGATCAAAAAGATTTGAAGTCGCAATCTTGAAAAAAGTTATGAATGATAAGAGTTTAGTGATTCAGAAGATCAGACCAGATATCGATGAGATTGATATTGATGATATGATCAAAGAATATGAGCTTGAGAATAACTTTGTGAGGGTTAAAGTGTTTAGAAAAGAGGATTATTCAAATACTTTTTCAACAGAAAATCTGACTGCAGAATTCTATACTGAGATTATCCGAAACCAATTGAGTGAAAAAGTTGGAATTAATGAAGCCGAAATTGTTAGAATAGATCCTTATAAGCCGAAACCACCCAGAGAAAATATGAAAGGGAGAATAGAAACCGATTACAGAAGATGTGTAGATGTTGATGTCTATGATTTAAGTACAGCCAGGAAGATAATTGATTATTTTGATGGGAGCACTATATTTAGTGTTTTGACACATGGAAGAATGCACTGCAGGCTCAACTTTACAAGAGTGAGAAAGATGAGACAATTTGAATACAGGAAGATCCAAAAAGAAGTGAATGATGTGATTGAAGCTTTAAAGGACAAAAAAGGAAATGCTATAATGATCCGTGAAACTTTCGAGAATTCTGAAGACATGAAAGGTCGAAACAAGGTTCTGATAAGAATTGTAGCTGCTGATCCTCTAACTCTTGATGAATGTTGCAGAGAGCTAGATCCCCTTTTGAATGGTAGCTTCTTTCATTTCAGGACTTGGCCACAAGTCAAGAGATCTCGAGATCCTTTAACAAGAACAAAGCTGGAACAAATCGAAGCGAAATATGATGTGAATTATTATATGAGACCAAATAAATTCGTGAAAATTATCGGAGCGGAAGAGAATAAACAATTGGCAATGAAGGAGATTGAAGAGTATTTCAATGAAGTTGATAAAAAGGAATGGCAGACTGCAACCGTTGGATTCAAGTTTCGTCCTGTACGTCACATCTTTGAAGATGATGGAAAAGCATTGACTGATATTGAGGAAAAGTACGGAGTTGAAAAAACGATGAAAAACGGTGAAGAGGTCATCACAAGAACTTTGAAGATTAAAGCAAGCCTAATCACCAAAGAAATCATAATCAGAGGCAAAGAACATAATATTAATAAAGCCGTTGAAGAAGTTAGGGCCCTTGTATATAAATTTGGTGAAAAGAAGGATCTCGATGACAATAAGTGTCCGATATGCTTGGTGGAAATTATTGATGGATTTAGATTGCAAATATGTGGTCATAAATTTTGCTCGAGTTGTTTAGAAGCTGAACTTGAAGAGCGCCTGAATAATAATCCTGAGTTTCCTTTCTGTTGCTCAAAATGTAAAATGTTGGCAGAGGATGAAGAAAAGAAAGAGGATATTGAAGTGAAGCCGATATGTTTAAGGGACTTGGGGATTATCTTTCCGGTTGATAGATTGCAGGTTTTGTGGCAAAGAAGTATGGACAGCTATCTCAAGAAAAATACTGATAAATACTTCCAGTGCTATTCTCCTAATTGTCCACAAATTTTCAGGTATTCTGGAGATGAGCAGGAATTCTCTTGTGATTATTGTTTGAAGAGTTATTGTAGAAAATGTATGAAACATGCACATGGTGACACCGAATGTAAGGAAGCTGAGAAAGCTCGAATTATAGAAGGTCTCAAGAAAGATGGGACAGCATATAGAGAGTGCCCTGGTTGTTCACATCTCTTCATAAAAGTAGAAGGGTGTGACAAGATGCATTGTGATCGATGTCAAACAATATTTTGTTGGCATTGTGGGGAAGAGTTTTCAACTGATAATGATGGACTGAAACATGTTCAAGAAATTCATGAAAAAGGATTTGATGATTATTATTCCTCTCAAAATGATTGGGATTATGATGAATATTGAGAAATTGCTTTGTGAAAATGAATTAGATTTGGATTGTATGTTGTTTAAATTTTATGACTTTATAAAGAAAATAAATTGTTGGAAGAATTATTTTTATAAAAATATTTTTCAAAATTTATGGATAACAATTTATGCTTATTATGACTCTTAAGACGTACATGATTATGAATGATTGAACTTATATGGATTTAAAGATTTACTTTTTGTGAAAAAAAAAAATCATATTAATCAAGGTCAAGATCATCATTATCCTGTAGAGGATTAATATCTCCAATTTTTTCATGGACTTGAGTCAAATGTTTATATGTTTCACTATCAGTCGAAAATATTTCTCGACATAGCCAACAGAAAATCGTATGACATTTTTGACAGTGCATTTTGAAACATCCAGCAACTTTTTCAATAATCATTTGGCATCCTGGACATTCTCTAAAATCTTTTCCAGCCTCTTCAAGACTTTTAATCAATTCAGCCCTCGCATCTCTCTCACATTGAGAATCCCCATGCGCATTTTCTTGACAATCTTTGCAAAAACTCTTTAAGCAGTAATCACACGTAAATTCTCTTTGGTCATTATGCCTAAATATCTGCGGGCAATCTCTTGAGAAACACTGGAAATATAGCGCTGAGTTCTTTAGCATATAATTCTCTAAACTTCTCTCCCACAAAACTCTCACTCTTGAAGCTCTTAACAAACTCGTCAAATCCTTCACACAAATCTTCATTACTTTTTGCTCAGGTTTACCTTCTGCTTGTCCTTTACATTGAGAACAATAGAAAGGGAAATCTGGGCTATTATTTAACCTCTCATCAAGCTCAGCTTCAATACAAGTAGAACAGAAAATATGACCACATAACTGAAGCCTATATCCATCAATAACTTCACTCAGACAAAGAGGGCACTCATTATCAGCAAGATTCTCCTTTTCTTCCTTTTGATAAACCAAATCTCTGATCTCTTTGACTGCTTCAGCAACAGTGTCTGGCTTACCTTTGATCATAATTTCCTTCTGAATGAGACTGTAACGTATTTGTAAAGCTTTTCTTTGACTTTTTGTGCCATCTTCATTCTTGATTTCCTCAATGTATTTATTTTCGATTTCTGCTAATTTCGCAGCATTGTTCTTCAATAAATGCTGCACGGGACGATGCTTAAAACCTACCTTTGCCTCTGTCCAGCCAACTTGTTCAACAGTATTGAAGATATTTTCAAGCTCTTCTAATGCTAATTTTCTGTTTTCTTTTTCTCCAAGAACTTGTAAAAACTTGTTTTTAAATCTCAAGTTTATATAAACTCCATATTTTGCTTCGATTTGTTCATATTTTTGCTTGATTTGTTCACTTCGAGCTTTCTTCATCTGTGCCACAGTTCTCAGGTAAAAAGGTACTCCATTGACGATTGGATCGATCGCTTTACAACATTCATCAAGTCTGAGTGGATCATTCGCAATAATTCGAAGAGTTACATCTTTCGGAACTTTACCATTTTGATTCTCAATTTGTTCTCTTGGCTCATGAAAAATGACTGAATTTTTCATTTTATCAATGAGATCAGATATGGTTTCTTTGAGCTCCTTTTGAATCATGCGGTATTGGTACCATTTAATTTTTCTCCTTCGAGTAAAATTCAGTTTACAATGCAGTCTTCCAACAGTCAAGATATCAAAATTAATGTTCTCATCAAAATAATCAATAATTCTTTTAGCTGTAGGATAATCAAAAACATCAACTTCAATACTTCTTTTATAATCTGCTTTTCCTAGGTTTACTGCAATTCCTTTAACCTGGACTTTGGTTTGCTCGTAAGGTCTATAGGTATTAATTCTCAAGATATCATCTTCAGATATCCCGACATTCGTAAACATATGTTGTTTTATCAACTCAGTGTATATCTCTGAAGAAATCTCTTCTGGTGCAATGATTGATTCTCCTTGGTACGGAGATCTAAAGACTTTAATATGGACATGACCTCCATTGTCCAACTTATAATCCCGAATCATATTTTCAATATCAACTTCATCAATATCAATTTTGAGATTTTTGAGAAGTAAATTTTTCGGGTTTTTTGTTCGTTTCAAAAGTATGATCTGACTGATATTTTCAATATCATAAAAAAGAAGAGCAGGCTCGTAGATAACATCAGACCCTTTCAACTTTGACTTCAAGCTATAAACTCTTTGAATAAACATATTTGCATTTTCAGAAGTCTTGAATACTAGATGAGCAGCCCCATCAGATTTTCCTGCATACCATTCAATCTTGACTCGAAGAGCCCTCTTTGAGATACCTTTTAAAGAAGTTTCCATTAGTTCAAGGCTTGGGTGAATCAAACTCTTCTCAGACTGAAAATCACCGAGTCCTCTTTTACGATAGAATTCCATAATCTTCTCAACATCATTGCGACTGTTCATTCTAACAACTCCATGTTTGAGCTGAGTTTCTCTATCGACTTCGACAAGACTGATCTGTGCTATTTTACCTGCTTTGCTAAAAGCTTTGTAAATCTTTGCCTCATCCCAGCTGGGATCAAATGCATCAAATTTCACAGAAATCGATTCATTATTCAAAAGAATTTCTCGAACTTCACCACCAGCTTGGAAGATACCACGAGTATGGTTTGTCATGGAGATTTCACGGGTTTCTTCTTCGAGAGTTCTAAAGACTTCTTCAAGGGCTGAGTACATTTTCTGTTTGACCTGATCAAAATCTTGAGAATAAGTGTAAGCAATGAGCTCTCCTTCTTTAAAGTCAACAAAGAAAGAGATTCCTTGATATTCAGGATTTTCTTCAAGTTCGATATTTTTATAGTCCAAGAAAGTTTTCAAGACTTGTCTTCCTAATCTCGGAACAACAATTTTGTAAAATTTATATTGATTATTTAAGAATTTGAAATTCTCATTTTCTTTATATCCTGGAAATAGTTCCTCGATCCATTCTTGTTGGATTTTCGAGACCACTTTCGTGTGATTATAATTGGCTTTATTGATATCCAAGCAGAAAAGGTACTTTGGATATTCTTGTAATAATGCAAGACTACTAGCTCCATGAAGTTTCAGAATCATATTATCTCTTAGCAACATGTAGCCAAGTTGCGAGATGCCGGTATATAAACATACGTTCTGGTAAAAAGCTTTCAAGAAACACTTGAGAATTAAGCTCTCCTTCTTCTCCTGATCTTCTTTGCTGGTTTTAAGCAATTTTCTCTCTTCTCTATAGTCTTCCTCTCGATAAAGATGATAGCCTTGCTCAAACTGATTTTCCAAGAGTCTTTTCGCTACATGCAGGCCTCTTTCCAACTCTTTGGAAGTCTTTTTCGCGTCATTAAATGATGAGTGACGAAGATAATGTGAATGACACCAGCTGGATTGATGATCTTTGCTTGGTTGATTCAACCATGTCCTGTAAAGATTCAGCAAAGTCATGAGATCTCCTGCATTGTGGCAAATCTCGTATTTCTGAATGTCAGCAAGTTCTTTAGTTTCTTCATCAAAGCCTCGACTAAAGAGTCTACTATTGATTCCAACCATTGCGATGATATCAATAACCTCATGTTCACAGCCTCTTTCTACTCCCTCTAAGATCACCTTGGAAAAATCAGGATCTGTATCTAATTGAAGCATCGCTTCACCAATACGAGTCAGGTTTTCATTATGTTTATTTAAAGCTCCTAGCTCTTTTAAATGTTCCACTGTCTGCTGTAATGTTCCTTCTATAGGCTTTTCAACAAAATCAAACTCTGCGATTTTAGGAACTCCCATTGCCTTTAACTTTAAGGCGACTTTTCCCAGGTCCATGCGTTGAATTTCAGAGACTTTATTCCGAGAAAGTTTTTGGAATTGCTCATGAGAATAAAGCCGGATACAGAGACCATTTGTTGTACGTCCAGCTCTTCCTGCTCGCTGAATTGCAGAAGACTGTGGGATAAACTTGTTTTCAATGATGGTCATTCTTTTGACTGCATCATAGACAGATTCCTTATCGAATCCGATATCAATGACCACTCGAACTCCTTCAATAGTTAAAGCAGTTTCTGCCATTCTTGTGGATAAAATAATCTTTATCATTCCTTCACAAGTTCTGAAAATTGCCTTTTGTTCTTCAGGTCTCAAGAGTCCATGCAATGGTAAGATCTCGAATTTTTCAGTATCAATCTCATATTCCAACAGTCTTGTAGATAGTCTATAAATATCATCAACTCCTGATGTAAAGACTAAAATATGGCCGCGGTATGGATAGGATTCATCTTCCATTTTTTGCACGACATTAGAGATGGTGTTGGCCATATGATTAATATGTTCAAAGCTGGAGATTTGTTGTCTGAGATTTTCGTTGGAATCCTGAGGATAATAGTCTATTTCTACAGGATATGGTCTTCCTTCGACATGGATAGCTTTCACCTTGAAATAGTCTTCAAAGACCTTTTCATTGATGGTAGCTGATGTTACAAGGAGTTTCATATCACTTTCAAGGCAAATGTCCTTTAATGAAGCCAGCAAGATATCTGTATAAAGATTTCTTTCATGAACTTCATCCAAAACGATGATTGAATAATCTAGCCTAATTCTTCTAGTCATACTCTTTTTCCTCTTGCTAATCAGCTCATTAATCAAGACTGCATCAGTGACAAATTTGAGCAAGGTATTTTCTGAGTCATTTCGCTTATTTGGGACTTCGTAGCCAATCTCTTGGCCCCAGGTGATCTCCATTTCTTCACATACTCTTTCTGAAAGCGATAATGTTGGAAGTTTTCTCGGTAAAACCCAGAGAATCTTGGCTTTTGGCTTGACCTCGTACTCCTCAAAGAGATATTGAGGTAATTGAGTACTTTTACCGCAGCCTGTATCGCCTACTACAATAGTAAATCTATTATTTTTGACATGATTCAGAATTTCTTCTCTCTTGTGAAAGATTGGAAGGGCTTTTTCTTTACGTTTGGTTTCATTTTTGATTTGTCTTTCAGTTCTTTGATTCATGGTTTGTTCTTTGGTTTGGGCTTCTTTGATCAGGTTCTCAATCTGAGGTAAAATGCTCGGATTATTACCAAGAAGCTTCAAAAGGCTCTGAAGGTCAATTTTAGGAGCTGCTTCATTCGTAAGATTATTGGAAAGGAGGTTGTTTATCGGTTGAGCTTCGTTGACAAAAGGTTGTGCCATTGGCTTGGAAAGTATTATTTTGGATATTAATAATATGTTG
>Ga0256783_1000471_pt1 | contig 10164 bp, 1 predicted proteins | sample MC6MC0934MT_FD_189995 | JGI IMG/M metagenome (GOLD analysis project Ga0256783, IMG submission 189995) | Metatranscriptome of enriched soil aggregate microbial communities from Iowa State University, Ames, United States - MC6-MC0934-MT... | ecosystem: Environmental > Terrestrial > Soil >... | reverse complement strand
ATTTGTACAGATTGATTCATTGAAAAGGGTTTGTGGTGGTAATGATGGAGAGCCAAAAGAAGAGATAGATCTTGCAGAGTTGGAGAAAAAGTTAAAGGAAGGACTTGAAGAAAATGATTTGAGCAGTTATGAAGACCTTGTGAAAGAAATTGAAGCTAAACAAAAGGAATATGAAGACTATATCAAAAATGGCAAGAAGAAAAATGCTACTACAGTACTGACAATAGTTCAAGAGCTCCAAGGTCTTCAAGAATTGTTTGTCAAGATTAAATCATTGAGAAAAGTTAATGTTGGGAACGATGAAATGCTTAACGAAGAGTTGGAAAAAGAGTTGAAGGAAGGACTTGAAAAGAATGATTTGTTCAGCTATGAAGACCTTTTGAGAGAAATTGAAGCCAAACAGAAAGAATACGAAGGTCATGTCGCAAATAACAAGAGGAACAACGCCAATGTAGTATCAAACAAAATCAAAGAACTTGAACGCCTTCGTGATCTTTTTGCCAAAAGAAAACCAATCAAGCAAGATAATACTGAGCTTGCTGCTTCTAGTTACATTCAAGAATATAAAGAGGATGTTGGTGAGAATTCTGATGACCTTGAAGCTTTGAGACTTGGATCTCTCTATGAGAATTATATTTCGATGCCAAATTGTGTAGAGAGAAGTTTGATGGTGTTGATCTATTATTGCTCACTGAAGCTTTTAAAGAGAGAAAGCCATTTGACTTCGAGTCTCTTCAGACCAGCAAATCTTAATCAAGAGACTGTTCAAGAATTTGAGAACTTGACGAAGAGAGTGAAAGTTGAAGAGACTTATATTTCAAGTCTGGATTATAAGTTCCAAAGATGGAAGGCCAAAATTGAAAATGGAGAATTTGAATTATTAAAGAGAGAGTTTACAGTGATGCTGGATGAACTGAGACCTTTGAACATCCAAGAATTATTGAAGTTATTGAAAGAGGGTGAGAAAACCGCTAACCTCATTCAAAATGAAGAAGTGTTTCTTCTTGTCGGTAGCACAGGATGTGGTAAGAGTACTACAATCCACTTCTTTGCAGGCTCTCGTATGGGAAAAATTGGGGAGCATATCTTTCCTCTAGAGATTAGAAATAAAGCTGTGAAAGATGTGAGAACAAGTTCAGCTTCAATATCAGAAACAAGATACATTGCAGCGATTCCTGTGAATTTGCGCGAACTAGACCAACGATATGATGGGAAGGTTTTGTTGTGTGATACTCCAGGCTTTGGGGATACAGCAGGAGCGGAAGTTGATATTGCTAATGCTATTAGTATTTATCAAGCGGTCTGTAAATGCAAGAGCGTGAAACCAGTCATTATTATCAGTCAGAAAGGACTTGGTGATAGATGGCAAGGATTGAAGAAATTGGCTCATATCTTGGTGGGAATGATTCCAGGCATCAAAGAAAATGATATTATTCGATCTATTTCTTACCTGTTTACAAAGTTCCCCAAGGAGAAACAAGAAAGTTTGAATTCGGATTTGAGCAAGTTGAGAGATGAATTAACTGAGCAAGAAAAGGCAGATGAAGGCTTTTTAACACTTTTTGATGATCTCAAAAGAAAAACTAGAGAGAATCCTATTTTCATCGATCCTATAAATGGCAATCCAGCTAAAATCCTAGAATCAATGTTATTGAGCTCAAGCATTCGAAATCCAGAAAATGTGTTTAAATTTTCTATCAACGAAGAATCAAAGGGGATCTTGGTGAATCAAGCTCATAAAAATCAGCAAATGATTAGTTCCGCAGCAAAAAGACTTGACTATAAGCTGGCTGAGTACAAGCTTGATGAGCTGAAGAAATTATGTGAGGCTTTGGAGTTGGAAAATCTCAAGAAAATTTATACTCAATGCATATCAGAATTGGGTAAGCATCTGAATCAGCAATACAAGATGGCTACTGCCCAAATTGAAAAGTGTTTGGGAGAAGGCAATGTGTTGTCAAAAGCAGAAGTTGAGCAGTATGAAATTGCAATAAAGAATGCGAAACTTGCTGATGAATTGAGAGATGGATACTTGGATGTGAAAGAGGTGATTAGTAGTGAAGCTTATACAAATTATTTGAATGAAAAAATTGATTTGATGATGATTGAACTTGAATCTAGAAGTATTGATGACCTCGGTTTGAAGGCTATTTTGGACAAGGCTAAACTTCTTGCGAGCAGATTTGAGGATGTTCAGCCAAAATATAAGGAAGCCTGCTGGAAAATTTCTGAGCAGATCTTCAAAACTACCATTGAAAATTTCCAAGATTTATATTTGAAGCATAAGTATGAGGAGAGTGGCATCATCTTGACAAAAATTTACAAGGCAATTTCTTCCTATGATAATCATATTGAGAAGAACCAGATGTCGAGTGATTATGAAAATCTGAAGGCAGAAATAAAAAACGGTTTGACAAGTTTAGCCAACAAAGTGGAACTAATATTTACAAGAAATAAGTTACAAGAGAAAGATATTGAAGAGCTGAGACTTTGTCTTGAAAGATTGGAAAATGTCAAAAATTCTGCTTCTCTTCAGTTCCATCTAAACCAAGCAGAAGTTAAAAAGATTTACATCGATTTAATAAATCTTGCGGTGAAGTATGTAGAGGATGTTGTCAAAAGGATTGGAGAGATTTTGAAAGAGAAGAAAGAGAAATCATTAGGAAAGTTGGAGACTTTGATTAAAGAAATTTCAATGATCAAGAGTGTTCCTGGACTTGAGACAAAAACTTTGGAGTTCTACTACAATACTCTTTCAAGGATCATTGACTACACTTTAGGTCTGAAAATAGAGATTCAGAATGAGTTGAACAAGATTTCTCAAGAAAATCAAAAGGTCAACTACCAAAGGATTTATATTTGCCTAGTTGAATTGCAAAGTGCTGAGTGGATCAGTAAGTACAAGGAGAATGTATACACTGACCTGATGCAAACTGTGAAAGAAGAAATCATTGATCAGTTTCGAATCTTGAAGGACGATTTAAGAGGAATCACTGTCAATTTGGATCATGCTGAGAACGTGAAGATCGCATCTCAGAAGGTTGCTATCCTGAAAGATATGAGATGTTTTGAAAACATTATTCCTGAACTGTCTGAACAAAGAGAAATGGTTGAAGAAACATTTAAGCAAAAGATTGACTCGGTTTTCAAGAAAATTAGCGAAACAATATCAAGTTGTGTGGAGTTATCAGAATTATCATTAAAAGTCGAAAGAGTGAAGAAGTCTATTGATTATTTAGAAGTATGCAAGAAAGTTCCACAATTAGATGAAAAAGCTTCAGAGCTTCTTCATGGATTAGAAGACTCTTTAAGAAAATGTAGATCTCAAGTGAATGAAGATCTCAAAACATCGTTTAGTGAGATTGAAGAATACATCTTAAATATACAAAATGGAACGATCCAGGCCAATAATAACGATATTTCAATCTTGGAAGAGTTGAGTGCAAATGATGAAGAATCTTCGAGTGCTGACAGTCAAGAAGATAGAATGAGTAAGAAGTACATTCATAAGAAGATAAAATTGATTTCCTCTCATTTGCAAGACCTGAAGAACATTTGTCCTTATGAAAAGATTTACAGATATTTTGATGCAAAGACATTGAAGGATTATGAAAAGAAAATTCAAGATACCGTCAGTGAAATGTCTGACAATATGAATGGACTGAGTAAAGATGAAAGTCATGTCGACTTGAACAGCTATATTCAGGTTGCAAAAGCTCTGAGCGAGTTTGATCAATTTCTTGAGATTGCATCAGGCGAAAAGTTTAAAACTATTGCGAGAGAGTACCATACTCAATTAGTTCAAGGCACCAAGGATAAAAAAAACAATATTACTGAAAAAATTAAATGTTGCGAATTTGAGGAGGTGAGAGATTATATGGAGAATTTGGCAATGTCAGAAGATCCTTTGTTCAAAAGACAGCTTGCAGGATTGAAGACTCTATTAAACTACTCAGTTCAAGGTTTACTCGAAGACACTTTGAATAAAGCAAGACAGATTCGTTGGAGAGATCAAACAAATGCTCGTTTAAAAGCAAAAGAGGTCATTGAAAGGCTTGAAAATATTCAAAAGGCAGGGGAGACTGTGATCAAATTTCTTGAAAAGGATTGTCAGGAAAAACTCAAGAAATGTAAGGAGGATGTGACTGGCAAATTTTCAAAGAGTTTGCTGGAATATTTGAATGAGATTTCTGAACAGATTTCAAACGGTAACTTTTCGAAAGAAATTACAGAAAAGAAGGAATTTGCTGAAGAAATGAATGATTTAGTTGGAAAATTCCTGGATGAAAAAGTTGAAGATAAAATCAAGAGTCTTGAGAAAACCGAGAACGAAACCTTGGAAGGATTAGAAAAGGTTTATACCAATATGAAAATTGCTGATTATGTAATTTATTCACCAAAAGCAATTTTAGAAAAATTGGAAGGAAAGTCAAAAGTTCAATTTGGTGATAAGAAAAAGATTATTGAAAAACAAGTGTACGATACATTTGAGAAAGAGCTGGAAAATGCTAGGACAAGCTTATCTAATGAGAAGGCTCAAAAAAACCTGAGAAATGTCTGTTTTGCTCTCAATTCTTTACCAGACTATATGAAAGTGAACCTCAATAAAAAATATGAAGATTGTAAAGAGTTTGTGCTTCACCGAAAGAAAGAATTTGATGACAGACTCTTGACATTGAAGCAAAAGCCAAGTCTGAGTGGCTATGTGGAATTGATAAAGAGGTGTCAGGAGATGGGAGAAAAATCAACACTGGTAGAAATTGAGAACTCCATTGATCGAGATCTTGTTCAAATCAAGAAGATCATAAACAACAAATTCTCTGAAAGGAAGATTGAAGACATGAAGGAAGATCTCCACAAAATGCTTGACTATGCAGTCCAGCTGAGTTCAATTTTTGAAGGAGTTAATGAATCGTGGAAGGGAGTTGAAAAAACCTTCTTGGAGTCTCTGAAGAAATTCTCTGACAGCTTTATCGTAAAATTTAATAATCTTAAGGTTTCGAATGATCCTCAGGCATTACAAAATGCCTTCAAGGACATTATTTCATATGCACTCTTGCTGTCCAATACAAAGGATGCTTCTGAAGGCCAGACTCAAGAGAAATTGTTGAAGCCATTGTTGGATGATTGTTCGGAAAAAATGAAGGACATAAATAGAATGATGAAAGAGAGTTTTATCAAGATGAATAAAGAATACAAAGATGCCTTGAGCCAGAGGAAACTTGATATTAAGAGTTTAACAACATGCTTGGAGTTTATTAAAGAGTGGGATCCTCTGATAAAACACATTAGAGAAGCTCATGATAGCATTGCTCAAGAGTTTTATGCTGCTCTAGAAGCTGGAAAAGAATTAAGCTTCGAAAAGAGAAAGGAACAAGTTGAAAACCACCTGAAACAGTTGATCGATAAAGACAAAGACTTGAAGTTTATTAATAGCCAAACTAGAGGATTTAAAAACTCAAGAGATCAATATTATATTGAGATTCAGGAAAAATTCGAGACTTTGGATGATGCAGCAAACTATCTATCCGTCGTAGATATTAATATCACGACTTTATTGAATGAGTTGATTGGGATTATTGAGAATCAAAAGAAAGATTTATCTACAAAAGCAAATGATTATCTTTTGAAGATGTTTACTGGAAGAATGGAAGGTTTGCGAGCGATTTGTGAAGAATTTTGTTTGAACTACAGTAATTTAGTTTCAGCTGAAACAAACCTCCGTGTATCAAAAAATAGAAGTGACTTGAACTTCGAGAAGATTGAACAAAATTTTAAAGAAAAATTTTCTAGTTACGTTTGCACAATTGAAGCTGATGTCTCCAAGATAGAAAATTATACAAATGGTTTGAAATTCATCAAAACACTCGCTGCTTATATTCAACCTTTTAAAGAGAAGATTGACACCAAAATAAACGAGATTCTTGATATCTATAAAACGAAAAGAGGAGGCGCTCAAGCTATTGCCAAATTAGGCACAATTTTGAATGCTGATACAACTGGCATTGGTCAAAGAATTATTGACGAACACAGCATCTTCAAAGGATATTCTCTATCTTTGTTCAATACAAAAACGCAGAAACACGATATCAATTATGTCTTGGACAAGTTGGAAGGTGATGGTTTAGAAAAGGATAAGCTGATGAAAAAATTCAGGGAGTTTGACACTCACTACAAGGACTTGATTCAAAAGCATTTGAGGAGAAACCCTGATCTTAATCTCATTGTTTCAAATACCAAGCTCTTGGCTGAGAACTTTATTCAAAAACCAGATCACATTGTTTGGAATCACTCCATTAATGCGAAAATCCCAGAGCTAATGGCTCACATCTTTGCTTTATGGACTCTAACAAATTCTGAACACTACTTTGAAGTCGAAGATCTCAATGACAGAAAGAACTTTTTGTTGCAACCTCACGCTGCTCAAGTTATTTCGATCTTCCGTTTGCTTGGAGCTGGAGCCACAAAAGAACTCTTACAAAACAATCTTGTTCAAATCGGCACTGGTGAAGGCAAGTCAATAACTTTGGCAGTGACTGCATCTGTTCTTGCTTTATTTGGATTTGATGTTAGCTGCGCTTGCTATAGTCAATATCTTTGTGATAGAGACTATGAGGCATTCAAAGGGCTATTTGAACTGTTAGGATTGGATCAAATCATCCACTATGGTACATTTAACAAGCTCTGCGAAAATGCTTTGAATCAAAACGGAGAAGTGAGGAAGATTGTGGAAAGCTTGATTTCAAAGGGTATCAAAGATGCTGTGTTGATGAACAAGGAATTTGGCCGTGCAAAAGTTCTATTAATTGATGAGGTTGATGTTTTCTTCAGCAAGAATTTCTACGGAGAGTTGTACACACCTTCAGTTAATATTAGAGACCAAACGATTACTCAACTCTTGGACTGGATGTGGGAAAATCGAAACAAGAAGTTAAATTTAGCTTTAGTGAAAGCAAGCGCTCAATATCAAGTCTCGTTTGCTCGATTCAAGGACTACGGATTTTTGGTTGAAGAAGCTGTGAAGGACATGCTGTTTGATCTCAGAGAGTATCCTTCTCATCAATACATTGTAAAGGAAGACAAGATTGGATATATTGATGGTGATAGTGTATCATTCCAAGCTGTAAACAGATATCAAACTGTGTTTGCTTATTATCATGAACACGAAAAGAAGAGAATCAGCAAGAAGAGTCTTGATGAAAATAAGTGGATGAGAATTATTTGTGGCAACTTTTCTTTTGCTGAGATCCCTAAGCAATTCAGTTTTATTATGGGAGTGACTGGAACTTTAAAGACTTTGACAAAGTCAGAAAGAAAAGTTATTGAAGGAACCTATGGTATTTGTAAGAATACTTACTCTCCATCTGTGTTTGGAAACAATGATTTCAAATTTAGCACCAAAGATGATGTTCACGTTGAGAATGAGCATGATTATTATAATCGAATTTCAAAAGAAGTTTCGAATATAATAAGCAAAAAACGAGCTGTGTTGGTTTTCTTTGAGTCTGCAGCAAAATTAGAAGAATGCAAGGCATCTCGAGCCTTTGATAATTTCAGGGATAGAATTATTTGCCTCACAGAAGAAGCTCTTCCCCAGGAGAAGGACAGTGTGATCAAACGTGCTCCATGCTCAGGACAAATTACATTTTTAACCAAGACTTTTGGTAGAGGCACAGATTTCGTGGTAAATGATCAAGATGTTGCCACAGGTGGTGGCCTCCATGTGATTCAGACCTTTGTGTCTGACTCAGTTTCTGAAGAAAAGCAAATTCAAGGAAGAACTGCCAGACAAGGTGATCATGGATCTTACAGCATGATTTTATTGGAAAGGAGCCTTGAGAAATTCTTGGTTTTCAAAGAGGACTTGTTGGCTGTTAAAAATGGAACATCAATTCTTTCACGCATCTATCATGCTTTGAAGGGGGCAGAAGTGTTTTATAATCAATATGAACTAATTAATGAGAGAAGAAATGAGAATTTTGAGAGTCAGTATGAAGAGAGAGAAAAGGCTGTAGCCGAAGCTAAAAAAGAACATGACTTGGCTGTTGATTTTATGAACAGAATTCGGTCTCAAGAAGAGGAGGAAGTCAAAAACTTTTTGCTTTTAAATAACAAGGGATCTGCACAACTTGTCCAATCAAGGACAATTGTCTTAATGGATGCAACATGTTCGATGAGTAATTTATTATTCAAAGCAAAGAATACTGTTCGAAAAATGTTTGATCGAATTAAGAGAATTTTAAAAGACTCCAATCTTCCTGAAGATTCGTTCCAAATCCAATTTGTAGTTTACAGAAACTATAATAATGATGAGAATCTTATACTCCAAAGTTCTATATGGGAGACTAAGCCTGATAATTTGAGATCTTTTATGGACAAAATTGATGTTGATGGAGGATGGGGAGATGAAGCCATCGAAGTTGGACTCTCTCATGCTAATAATGAAAACCAAAATGAAAAAATTTCTCAGGTTATTTTAATTGGAGATGCTCCTGCAAATTCTGTCGATGATGTGACAATTAAAAGAAAAAGATTGGAAGAAGTATACTGGGCTAAGACTAAATTCGCAAAAAAGGTTTTCTGGAAGCAAGAAGCTGAGAAACTCAAGAACAATGGTATTCCAGTTCATGCCTTCTATGTTGATAATTATGCCAAAGCAAACTTTACAGAAATTGCAACCTTGACAAACGGGCGATGTGAATTTTTGGATGTGAACTCACCCAAAGGTGCTGATCTTTTGACAAACTTTGTTAGTGAAGTGTTACTCAAAAATATCGGTCAACAAAATGGTAAAGGAGATGATCTTGTTCAAGCTTATAGAACGAAGTTCATGAAAAGTTATTCATAAACTTTTATTCCTTCTATTTAATTATCGTTGTTTGTATATATATATTGTTATAAAATCTGAAAGAATTAAATATTTTTAAAAAATTATAATTCAACGTTATATATAACTCTAATTCATTTTTCTGATTTAAAATTGTTTGCTGCGATGTGATTATTGAATTTTTTATTCATAAAAGAATTGTGTTATAAAAGTGGGTGATATATCAAGTCAAGCTGTATTATACATTGAATTCGAATTTAAAAAGGCCATACGAAATAAACTTTCTGCACATCAAAAATTACATATTTTTTTATTTATTGATTGAAAACCCTCTTGATTCTATACAATTCTTCATTCTTTTTTCTGAGAGTTTGGTCTGGAGGGAATAGTAATACAGATGGAAAATTTCGCCAAAAATTTCCTTTTGCACTGAGCGAAAAGAGATGCTCCAAGTCATGAACAAAATTAAAAAAATATTTTCCATAGAGAGAGAAAAATCATGAGAAGGTGAATTTGTTATCTCCCAGGGCAGCAATTTTGGGTCCAAGGCTTGATTTCATCTTGACCATTTATAAGATGCAATATATTATTATCCCCTTTTGGCTTTGTTTTTCTTTCTATGAGCTCTTGGACAACGTGTACAAAGCTTTCCATGACATTTTCGTTGGTTTTTGCGCTGACTAAATAATAAGGAAATCCTTTATCATTGGCAAATTCATCTATTTCTTGTCTGTTGACGACATGTCCAGAATACAGATCCGACTTGGCTCCAATAATGATTATAACAGGGTCTCCGGTTGTATATTCGTTGACTTGGTCAAGCCATTCCTCAAGGCTCTCAAAGGAATTTCGATTCGTTAAATCAAAAGTTAATAAGATAGCATCTGCTCCTTTATAATAAGCTGTGGTTAAAGACTTGAACTTTTCTTGTCCAGCAGTATCCCAGATTTGAAGTTTGATTGCTTTATTACTCATAAGAAGCGTTTTGAATCTAAAATCAACTCCAATAGTGGCATAATAGTTCTCATTATACATTTCATCAGCAAATCGCAAGAGAACACTAGATTTTCCAACACCAGGGTCACCAACCATGACAATCTTAAAAAGGTAGTCATAGTCGGAAGCTGGATCTTCTGTTGGATAATTGTTTTTTGAATTCTTTGAATTCATGAAAAAACTCCTTTCTTCAATTTAAATTTTAGTTTATTTTCTCAACTTCCCAGTCTTATTCTTTCCTTTATTATCTATTGTTTTATGAAACTAAACTAAAAACTAAATTGCTTGAAAACTGTCTCCAAACTGTAAGCAGCTCTAAATTTTTTTTGTAGATAATTTTT
>Ga0256783_1000459_pt1 | contig 10333 bp, 1 predicted proteins | sample MC6MC0934MT_FD_189995 | JGI IMG/M metagenome (GOLD analysis project Ga0256783, IMG submission 189995) | Metatranscriptome of enriched soil aggregate microbial communities from Iowa State University, Ames, United States - MC6-MC0934-MT... | ecosystem: Environmental > Terrestrial > Soil >... | reverse complement strand
TTATCTTCGGAGGGAATTTTTTTCAGTTAATGATTTGATACAATTCAAGCAAGAAATATCATAAAATCAAATGTTTGAGCGGCATCGCTTGCAAATTAATATGATAATTTTTTCAAGGTTCCAAATTTTTTCTTTTCAAAAATATAGGAAATTAGATCTAACGTTGAAAGTCGATGAAAGGATGAAATATCGATATCTCTCAACCATAAAATTCAAAATAAATTTTTCATAACAAATCCTGTAAAATGAAGTCTTGAAAAATAAAATACTTGAAAATTTGAGAGTAATTAAAATAATCAATTTTTTTTTTGTTTTTTTAAAAAAAGAGCAATGTTTCTTAATTATATAATGATGAACAGATACAAATTTTCTCTTAGAAAAACAAAAGTAACTAATAATGAAAAATAAATTTATGAATAACTTTTAATGAATTTCTTCTTATAAGCTTGAACAAGACCATCACCTTTACCATTTTGTTGACCAATATTATTGAGCAAGACTTCACTAACCAAGTTTGTTAAAAGATCAGCACCTTTAGGTGAGTTCACATCCAAAAATTCACATCGCCCGTTTGTCAAGGTTGTGATTTCTGTGAAGCTTGTTTTAGCCTTTTCAGCAACATAAAAAGCATGGACTGGGACATTACTGTTCTTTAATTTTTGAGCTTCTTCCATGCAGAAAAGCTTTGTTGCATATTTAGTCTTAGCCCAGTAATCTTCTCCAAGATATGTTCTTTTCTGAGTTACTTCATCCTTTGAATTTGCGGGAGCATCTCCAATTAAAATAACTTGAGAAATACTTTCTTTTTGATGCTCACTATAAGCGTGCCAGAGTCCAACTTCGACTGCCTCATTTCCCCAGCCACCATCAGGACCAATTTTATCCATAAAGGCTCTGATATTATTTGATTTAGTCTCCCAAATAGAGTTTTGGAGGATGAGATTTTCATCACTGTTATAATTTCTAAAGCATGCAAATTGCATGAGGAATAAATCTTCAGGGAGATTTGCATCTCTCAAAATCTCCTTAATACGTTCATACATGATTCCGACCGTATTTTTGGCTTTCAACAAGAGATGAGTCATTGATCCTGTTGCATCCATCAAAATAATCGTCTTTGATCGTACAATTTCTGCAGTACCTTTATTGTTCACAAGCAAAAATTCATTAACTTTCTTCACCTCTTGTACCTTAATATTATTCATAAAATCAACAGCCAGGTCGTGTTCTTTCTTAGCTTCAACCACAGCCTTCTCTCTTTCTTCATATTGACTCTCAAAGTTTTCATTTCTTCTCTCATCAATCAATTCATATTGAGATTTGAACACCTTAGCTCCCTTGATAGCATGATAGATACGAGAAAAGATTCCAGTGCCATTTTTAACAGCAACCAAGTCCTCCTTGAAAACCAAGAATTTCTCCAGACTGCTCTCCAATAAAATCATGCTGTAGGATCCATAATCACCTTGTCTAGCTGTTCTTCCTTTGATTTGGACCTCCTCAGACAGTTCATCAGAGACAAAGGTCTGAATCACATGAAGACCACCACTTGTCGAAACATCTTGATCATTTACCACAAAATCAGTTCCTCTACCGAAGGTCTTTGTTAAGAATGTAACCTGTCCTGAACAAGGAGCACGCTTAATAACACTGTCCTTCTCATTAGGAAGAGCTTCTTCAGTAAGACAAATAATCCTATCTCTTAAATTATCAAAGGCCTTAGATGCCTTGCATTCTTCTAACTTTGCAGCAGATTCAAAGAAGACCAACACAGCTCTCTTTTTACCATTATTTCCTCTCAATTTATCGTTGACTTCTCTTGCAATTCGATTATGATAATCATGCTCATTTTCAATGGAAACATCTTCACGAGGATTGAATGTAAAGTTGTTTGCTCCAAATACAGATGGAGAATAGGTGTTCTTTTTAATATTATAAGTTCCTTCAATAACCTTTCTTTCTGGCTTTGTCAAAGTCTTCAAAGTTCCAGTCACTCCCATAATAAAACTGAATTGCTTAGGGATCTCAGCAAAAGAAAAGTTGCCACAAACAATTCTCATCCACTTATTATCATCAAGACTCTTCTTGCTGATTCTCTTCTTTTCATGCTCATGATAATAGGCAAACACAGTTTGATATCTATTAACAGCTTGGAATGATACACTATCACCATCAATATATCCAATCTTGTCTTCCTTTACAATATATTGATGAGAAGGATACTCTCTGAGATCAAACAACATATCCTTCACAGCTTCTTCAACCAAAAATCCATAGTCCTTGAAGCGAGCAAAGGAAGTCTGATATTGAGCGCTTGCTTTCACTAAAGCTAAATTCAATCTGTTGTTTCTGTTCTCCCAAATCCAGTCCAATAACTGAGTGATGGTTGCATCTCTAATATTAACTGAAGGTGTGTACAACTCTCCATAGAAGTTCTTGCTGAAGAAAACATCAACTTCATCGATCAACAAAACTCTTGCACGACCGAATTCCTTATTCATCAACACAGCATCTTTGATGCCCTTTGAAATCAAACTTTCCACGATCTTTCTCACTTCTCCGTTTTGATTCAAAGCATCTTCACACAACTTGTTGAAGGTGCCATAGTGTATATTTTGACCCAGTCCCAAGAGTTCAAACAAGCTCTTGAATGCCTCGTAGTCTCTATCACAAAGATATTGACTGTAACAAGCACAGCTGACGTCAAATCCTAACAAAGCAAGAACGGATGCAGTCACTGCTAAAGTCACGCTCTTGCCCTCGCCTGTTCCGATTTGAACAAGATTGTTTTGTAATTCTTCTTTGGTGGCTCCAACACCAAGGATACGGAAGATCGAAATAACTTGAGCAGCGTGAGGTTGCAACAAAAAGTTCTGTCTATCATTGAGATCTTCAACTTCAAAGTAATGTTCAGCGTTCTTAAGGGTCCATAAAGCAAAAATATGGGCCATCAGTTCTGGGATCTTGACATTAATAGAGTGATTCCAGACAACATGATCAGGCTTTTGGATAAAGTTTTCGGCTAAAAGCTTGGTATTTGAAACAATCAGATTGAGATCAGGATTTCTCTTCAAATGATTTTGAATCAAGTCCTTGTAGTGAGTTTCAAACTCCTTGAATCTTTTCAGAAGCTTCTCCTTTTCTAAACCATCACCTTCTAACTTGTCCAAGACATAATTGATATCGTGTTTCTGTGTTTTTGAATTGAACAAGGACAAGGAGTACCCTTTGAAGACGCTGTGCTCTTCAATGATTCTTTGACCAATACCAGTCTTATCAGTGTTGAGTAGAGTTCCCAATTTTGCGATCGCTTGAGCACCTCCTTTCTTAGTCTTGTAGACATCAAGAATTTCATTTATTTTGGCATCAATCTTTTCCTTGAAAGGCTGAATGTAAGCTGATAATGTCTTGATGAATTTCAAACCATTTGTATAGTTTTCGATCTTATAGACATCAGCTTCAATTGTGCAAATGTAACTGGAAAATTTTCCAGAGAAACTTTGCTCAATCTCATAGTGCGGATCATTTTTGTTTTTCAAGACGCGGAGGTTTGTTTCAGCTGAAACTAAATTGCTATAGTTCAAACTAAACTCTTCACAAATCTCACGCAAATTCTCCATTCTTCCTGTGAACATCTTCAAGAGATTATCATTTGCTTTCTTGAACAACTCTTTAATTTGGTTATCAATAATGACAATCATCTCTTTTAATTGGCTCTCCATGTTGATCTCAAAACCAGACAAATATTTCACTGCCTCATCCAAGACTTCAAGTTTCTCTTGAAGGTCAATATAATATTGATCTCTAGAATTCTTAAATCCTCTTGTCTGACTGTTTATAAACTTCAAATCTTTGTCTTTATCAATCAACTGTTTCAACATATTCTGAACTTGTCCATTGATCTTTTGGAAGCTTAATTCCTTTCCAGCTTCCAAGGCTTCATAAAACTCTCTAGCAACACTATCATCAGCTCCTTTAATAAGTCCCACCAGAGGTCCCCATTCTCTAGAACGTCGCAAACATTTAGCTAAATTGTTCATATCAGGTTTCTTCTGGCTCAGAACATCTTTGTATTCCTTATCAATCTCAGTAAAACTATCTTTCATCATGAGATTGATCTCCTTCAGTTTTTCTGAACAATCATTCAACAATGGCTTCAATAATTCTTCTTGGGTCTGGCCATCAGAAGCTTCGTTTGTCTTGATCAATAGGAGGGCATAAGACATAATGTCCTTGAAGACGTTTTGTAATGCCAAAGGATCACCTGCAACATTAGGATACTTGAATTTCACCACAAAACTATCAGATAGTTTCTTCAAAGAATCACACAAAGTCTTTTCGACTCCCTTCCAAGAATCATTAACTCCTTCAAAGAACGAGCTGAGCTGACCTACATAATCTAGCATTTTGTGGATATCATCTTTTATATTCAAGATCTTTCTTTCAGACAATTTGTTGTTGATATCCTTCTTGATCTGAACAAGATCTCGGTCAACAGAATTCTCAATTTCTGCCAGAGTTGTCTTCTCTCCCATCTCTTGACATTTCTTTATCAAATCAACATAACCACTGAGGCTTGGCTTTTGCTTCAAAGTTAAAAGTCTGTCATCAAACTCTTTCTTTCGATGAGTCACAAACTCTTTACAATCGTCGTATTTCTTACTGAGAGTCAATTTCAAACTTTCTGGCAAAGAGTTGAGAGCAAAAAGGACGTTTCTCAGATGCTTTTGAGCAGCCTCATTAGATAAACTTGTCTGAGCTGCTTCCAATTCCTTCTCAAATGTATCATACACTTGCTTTTCAATAACTTCCTTCTTGTCACCAAATTGAACCTTTGACTTTCCTTCCAATTTCTCCAACACTGCTTTTGGTGGATACATCACATAATCAGTGATCTTCATATTGACATATTTCTGTTCTAACCCTTCCAGTGTTTCATTCTCGATCTTCTCAAGACTCTTGATTTTATCTTCAACTTTTTCATCCAGGAATTTTCCGACTAAATCATTCATTTCTTCAGCAAACTCCTTCTTATCTGTAATATCTTTGGAGAAATTGCAGTTCGCAATTTGCTCAGAAATATCATCCAAGTACTCCAATAAACTCTTTGAAAATCTTTCAGTCACATCCTTCTTACATTTCTCAAGCTTTGTCAGACAATCTTCCTCAAGATATTTGGCCACAGTTTCTCCTGCCTTGTGAATCTTCTCAAGTTTTGAAATCACTTCTTTTGCTTTTTCATGAGCATTGGCTCTGTCTCTCCAACGGACCAGTCTCGCTTTATTCAAAGTTTCTTCCAGTAAACTTTGAACTTTATAGTTCAATAAAGTCTTCAGTGCTACAAGTTGTCTTCTGAATAGAGGGTCTTCAGACACAGCTAAATCATCAAAATAATCCCTCACATGCTCAAATTCAAAAGCTCCAATTTTTTCCGTGATATTGTCCTTTTTACCCTTGGTTTCTTCTACTAATTTGCTATGGTACTCTTTGGCAATACTCTTGAATTTTTCTCCAGCTGAAATATCAAAGAATTGATCAAATTCACTCAAAGCCTTTGCAACTTGAATATAACTGTTCAGATCAACAAGGTTTCCTCCTGCAATAAATGTCTGCATATTTTGTGACATTTCACTCACCATATCCTGGATTTTCTTTTCATAATCACTCAATGTTTTTGCCTCAAAATATCTGAAAATCTTCTCATAAGGACATATGTTTTTCAAGTCTTGCAAATGAGAAGAAATCAATTTGATCTTCTTATGAATGTATTTCTTACTCATTCTATCTTCTTGACTGTCAAGGCTAGAAGATCCTTCATTATTTCCGTCCAACTCTGCCAAGATTGAATTATTATTATTAGAAGGACTTGCTTGGATTGTTCCATTTTGAATACTTAAGATGTATTCTTCAATCTCAATAAAAGATGTCTTGAGTTCTTCATTCACATTAGATTTACACTTTCTCAAAGAGTCTTCCAATCCATTCAAAAGCTCTGAAGCTCTTTCATCTAATTGAGGAATTTTCTTGCAAACTTCCAAGAAATCAATAGATTTCTTCACTCTTTCAGCTCTCAAAGATAATTCTGACAATTCGACACATCTTGAGACCATCTCGTCAATCTTTTTGAAAACGTAATCAGTCTTGTCCTTAAATGCTTCCTCAACCATTTCTCTTTGAAGAGCAAGTTCAGGAATAATGCTTTCAAAGCATCTCATATCTTTCAGGATGGCAACCTTCTGAGATGCGATCTTCACGTTCTCAGCATGATCCAAATTGACAGGGATTCCTCTCAAGTCATCCTTCAAAATCCTGAACTGATCAATGATTTCTTCTCTCACAATTTGCATCAGGTCAGTGTAAACGTTCTCTTTGTACTTGCTAATCCATTCAGCACTTTGTAACTCTCCCAAGCAAATATAAATTCTTTGATAATTCACCTTTTGATTCTCTTGAGAAATCTTGTTCAGCTCATTCTGAATCTCTGTCTTCAAACTCAAAATATAATCAATGATCCTTGAAAGTGTGTTGTAATAGAACTCCAAAGTTTTTGCCTCAAGTCCAGGAATGCTCTTTACCATTGAGATCTCTTTTATCAAAATCTCTAATTGTCCGAATGATTTCTCCCTCTTCTCTTTCAAAATTTCTCCAATCTTCTTGACGACATCTTGGACATACTTCACAGCGAGATTTACTAAATCTGTATAAATTTTAGTCAATTCACTTTGACTCAAATGCAATTGAAGAGAAGTTGAGTTCTTCACACTCTCCAATCTTTCAATACAAACTCTCAATTCTTCAATATCTTTCTCTTGTAATTCTTCTCTCTTGAACATTGGTTCTACTTTTGCCACCAAGTTTATCAAGGTATTCTTGATTTCTGTTTTCAAATTTTCATACTCTTTCAACATTTTAGCCTTTTCAAGATGGTTCTCATAGGAAGAAATGGCTTTATGAATCTTAGTCAAGACTAAACCACTTTCTTCATACTCATGCTTCGCATACAAATCCTTGAAATTTTCAATTGTCACCTTGAAGATCTGCTTCGAAACCTTTTCGCAGGCCTCCTTATATTTAACTTGAACGTCTTCAAACTCGCTAGCAAGAAGTTTAGCTTTGTCCAAAGTAGCTTTCAAGCTCAAATCATCAATACTTCTACTCTCAAGTCCAATCATCATCAAATCGATTCTTTCATTTAAGTAGTTTGTATAAGCTTCACTCCCAACCACATCACTCACACCCAAGTATAAATCTCTCAATTCATCAGCAAGCTGAGCATTTTGAATAGCAACTCTAAATCCCTCAACTTCAGCTTCTGACAAGACATTTCCTTCTCCCAAACATTTTTCAATTTGGGCAGTGGCCAGCTTATATTGTTCATTGAGGTGCTTTTTCAAGAGGGAAACACATTGAGCATAAGTTTTCTTGAGACTTTCCAAATCCAAAGCTTCATTTAACTTCTTCAATTCCTCAAGCTTGTACTCAACTAATTTATAGTCAAGCCTCTTTGCTGCAGAAGTAATCATTTGCTGATTTTTATGAGCTTGATTTAGCAAAACTCCCTTTGATTCCTCATTGATGGAAAATTTAAACACATTCTCTGGATATGGGATGCTTGAACCCAGTAACATTGATTCCAGAATTTTAGCTGGGTTGCCATTTATAGGATCAATGAAAATAGGATTCTCTCTAGTTTTTCTTTTAAGGTCATCAAACAATGTCAAAAATCCTTCATCTGCTTTTTCTTGCTCATCCAACTCACTTCTCAACTTGATGATATCAGCATTCAGGCTTGCTTGCTTCTTCTCAGGGAACTTTGTAAACAAATAAGAAATAGATCGAATAATATCATTTTCTTTGATGCCTGGAATCATTCCCACCAAGATATGAGCCAATGTCTTCAATCCTTGCCATCTATCACCAAGTCCTTTATGACTGATAATAATGACAGGTTTCACACTCTTGCATTTGCAGACTGCTTGATAAATACTAATAGCATTAGCAATATCAACTTCCGCTCCTGCTGTATCCCCAAAGCCTGGAGTATCACACAACAAAACTTTTCCATCATATCGTGGATCTAAATCATGTAAATCCACAGGAATTGCAGTAATGTATCTTGTCTCAGACTTTGAAGCCGAACTTGTAATCACATCTTTCACAGCTTTATTTCTAATCTCAATAGGGAAAATATGATCTCCTTTTTGACCCATTCGAGAGCCAGCAAAGAAGTGGATTGTGGTACTCTTACCGCATCCTGTGCCACCGACAAGAAGGAACACTTCTTCATTTTCAAGTCGGTTCGCAGTTTTCTCACCTTCTTTCAACAACTTTAGTAATTCTTGGATATTCATAGGTCTCAGTTCTTTCAGCATCAATGAAAAGTCCCTCTTTAATTCTTCAAAATCTCCGCTTTCAATGCTGGTCTTCCATTTTTGCAACTTGAAGTCAAGATGAGAAATATAAGTCTCTTCAATTCTCACTCTCTTTGACAAATTCTCAAATTCTTCAACAAGCTCCTGATCCAGATTTGCAGGTCTAAAAAGGCTAGAAATCAAATGAGAGTTCCCCTTCAAGAGTTTCAATGAACAATAATAGATCAACACCAACAAGCTTCTCTCCACACAATTTGGCATTGGCTGATAACTCTCATAAAGAGATCCAAGTCTCAAAGCTTCAACATCATCAGAATTAGGAGCAACAATTTCTTTTTGTTCACCAATGCTGTCACCAATAGCAGCAGCGACAGGCTCCATCTTATCTTGCTTAATTGGTTTTCTTTTGGCAAAAAGATCTCGAAGATTTTTAAGCTCTGCAATCTTTGCTAATGCTGTAGCAGCATTATTTTTCTTCTTATTTGCAACAAAACCTTCATATTCAGCTTTTGTCTTTTCAATCTCATTCAAAAGTTCTTCAAAAGTAGTCAAATCATACTTTTCTAATCTTTCCTTCAACTCGTTTTCCAACTCTTCATTTGGAACTTCAATTTCAGGCTGTTTTAATGATTTGATTTTTAAAAACATCTCATGGATGTCATTCAGATCTTGAAGCTTTGTCAATGCGGCAGCAGCATTATTCTTCCTCTTATTTGCAACATAACCATCATGTTCAGTTTTTGTCTTTTCGATTTCTGTTAAAAGTTCTTCAAAACTACTCAAGTCATATTTTTCTAATCTCTCCTCGACCTGTCTCTCAAGTTCTTCAATCTCTTCTTGGTTTTGGATATTAACAATTGGAGCAGCTTGAGATTCTTTTAATGACTTGATTCGGTCAAATAATTCTTGAAGTCTTTTAAGCTCCTGAACCTTTGTCAATGCAGCAGCGGCATTATTTTTCCTGTTATTTGCAACAAAACCTTCATATTCCTTCTGCTTAGCTTCAATTTCTTTCACAAGTTCTTCATAAGTTTCAATATCATTATTTTCAAGTCCTTCCTTCACTTCTCTTTCCAACTCCTCAATATCTTCTTCTTTTGGTACATCATCATCATCTTGAGGCTTTTTTAATGATTCAATCTTTTTTAAAAGCTCTTGGAGACTTTGAAACTCTTGAACCTTTGCTAACGCAGCAGCAGCATTATTCTTCTTTCCACCCGCGACGTAACCATCATATTCTTTTTGTTTAGTTTCAATTCCTTTCACAAGATCTTCATAATTATTCATGTCATTCTCTTCAAGACCTCTTTCATATTCCTTTATCAGCTCAGAAACATCCCCATTGATCTTCTGCTCTTCTTCTTGATTATCTTTGATCACTTCTCTTGCATGGAGATGACTTTTATGGACTTCTCCAACAAAATGCTCACTTTTATTATTCATGATGTCTGATCTTTCACCTCCAGGAGTTTCATCTTTTATCTCAACATTGTCCGTTTTAGCCCCACTTTCGATAAAGGACTTGCTTTCGCCATTTTTAGATTCTTCTCCTTCATCTTCGATTGAAGATATATCTTGCAAGAGATTCTCTAAATTTTTATTTTGATTAGGCTTCACATAAATGATTTGAGATTCGTAAATAGGTCCCAATGAACTCTGATCTTTGAATCTGTCAACAAGGTCCTCTGGCTGTTCCTCAATAAAAAACTCGATTTTTCCTTCAGTAGGTTTCGTTTTAATAAGATCGAGATAAGTCTCAGGATCCATGAATTTTCTGATGCCATTCAAATTTCGAACAAATTCAATAGTATAAGCTCCTGATAACTTGCTATTGAAAAGCTCCTCGAGAGCTCGACACAAAGCTTCGAAAGTGGGTGGAAGCTTTGGGAGTGATTTCCTATCATTTTGAAAGTAAACTTCGACAGAAATGTTATTAAGAGTCATAGTTTTTTATAATAATT
>Ga0256783_1000457_pt1 | contig 10343 bp, 10 predicted proteins | sample MC6MC0934MT_FD_189995 | JGI IMG/M metagenome (GOLD analysis project Ga0256783, IMG submission 189995) | Metatranscriptome of enriched soil aggregate microbial communities from Iowa State University, Ames, United States - MC6-MC0934-MT... | ecosystem: Environmental > Terrestrial > Soil >... | reverse complement strand
TTCCCGGGCCGGAAGATTATGGGCGAGACCCCGCTGGAACAGGGCCTCGACAACATGTGGGACAATCGCATATGGGTTCACATCCTGTACCGAATCGTCACGGCCTTCCACGCGCTGCACACCGGCCTCGGTTTCAAGCTTGAACTGACGAAGAACGAGGCGTGGGGCGAGCACAGCCGCAAGGAAGCACTCGCCCATGCGGCACTGGTCAACAAGCACCTGTCGGATGGACGCGACTGGCTGCTCGGCGGTGAGGAACCTACGTTCGCCGACATCACGCTGGCAACTGCAATCGCGTTCTCCAAGTTCCCGGTGAACGCCACCCCGCTCGACGAGCGTTTCGAGTTCCTGGACGCGTACTGGAAGCGCTGGCAACAACGCCCGAGCTTCAAGGCGGCCTACGCTGACCGTCAGAGTGGTATCCCGGAGCTGGACAATCCACAAGGAAAGTAAGGCAAACAGCTAAAAAGGAACTCTCTGGAATAGCGGCCTAACAAATCAATTAAATTAGGTTTCCTAAATCGGAGATGTTCCCACCAGAAGGCGTCACGCCTATGTATGCACGATTTTTTACCGTAAGAGATACCTCCTTCTAACCAGGGCATGGGCTCCTCTCAGCCTTGCTCCTGAATCCGAAAACGGATATACGCTATGAACACGTTCACATTGGATGACATTAAGCTCGCTGGCTGGCTCAAGGAAGCGAACTACGTTGCCGGGAACTGGATAGGTGCCGACGACGGCAGCACTTATGATGTCGAGGACCCGGCAACCGGAACACGCGTCGGTACCATTCCTTGGGTTTCCGGTGCCGAGACGGGCCGTGCTATCGATGCAGCACAAGAAGCCTTTCTCACCTGGTCAATGACGACGGCAGCCGAGCGGGCCGAGAAGCTTCAACGGATGGCGCAACTGGTCCGAGACAATCTGGACATCCTCGCAACGATGCTGACGCTTGAGCAGGGGAAACCCCTCGCCGAAGCGCGTGGAGAGATGAAGCTCGGCGCGGACTACATCCAGTGGTTCGCCGAGGAAGCGCGTCGCATCAATGGCGAAATCATCCCTTCGCCGTGGAAAGACAGACAGATTCTGGTGACGCGCGAGCCTGTTGGAGTGGTGGGGGCGATTTCACCGTGGAATTTCCCGTTCTCGATGCTCTCCCGCAAAGTCGCGCCAGCACTTGCCGCTGGTTGCACTATCGTCATCAAGCCATCGGAATTCACTCCGTACTCTGGTCTGCTATACGCGGTACTGGCCGAAAGAGCTGGCATTCCAGCAGGCGTCGTGAACGTCGTCACGGGCGACGGCGCTGCGGTGGGCGGCGAACTCACCCGAAATCCGTTGGTTCGCAAGATAACGTTCACGGGCTCAACTCGCGTCGGAAAGCTGCTCTATAAGCAGTCCGCCGACAGCATGAAGAAACTGTCAATGGAGCTAGGCGGCAATGCGCCGACTATCGTTTTCGACGATGCCGACCTTGACCTCGCTGTCGAGACCGCTGTGGCAGGCAAATTCCGAAACAGCGGACAGACATGCGTATGCACGAACCGCTTCTACGTACAGGATAGTATTTACGAAGAATTTGCGCGCCGGCTGACGGACCGCGTCAAGAAGCTGAAGGTCGATAATGGTTTGAAGGAGGGTGCCGAGCAGGGACCTCTCATCAACCTGGCTGCGGTTGAGAAAGTGGAATCGCAAGTCGAGGATGCCAAGGCGAAAGGTGGCCGGGTGTTGCTGGGCGGAAAGCGCCATGAGCTTGGCGCTACATTCTTTGAGCCGACCGTCATCGCTGACGCCACCCAGGACATGCTGATTGCAAGTGAGGAGACCTTTGGTCCCGTCGCCGCGCTGTTCCGCTTCAAGGAAGAGCATGAAGCAGTCGAGGCGGCGAATGCGACGGAATTTGGTCTCGCCGCTTACTTTTACACTCGAGACCTGGCACGCACTTTCCGCGTGTCGCGGGCGATTCAAAGTGGCATGATTGGAATCAATGCCGGGGTCATTACGACAGCCGAAGCACCATTTGGTGGTGTGAAGGACAGCGGTCTCGGTCGAGAGGGCTCGGCGCACGGCATCGAAGAATACCTCAACTTGAAGTATCTCAGCCTCGCCGGTCTGTAAGCGGCCCAGACGATGGTGCCAAGGTCCTGAAGATGGAGAGCTTGCGCGCGGCCAGATTTCAGCGCGCAGCGCGTCCCATGCGAAATCACCCCCTTCCGGCACGGTGTATAGATACCGCTGGCCGTTCCACGGACCAGCCGCGCGACTGGTCGGACATCAACGGCAGCGGTCGCGGGAAAGCCGGTACTGTGGGATAGCCTTGAGATACCGGACGGGGTGGCGAAGTTAGCGCCCTGAGGCGAACGGCTGACGGGCGACGCCGGCTCCGAGGGGCATCTCTTGACGCTTGGAATGTCTGAAGGCCTCGCTCTGGATAAGGCGGGGGCTCAACTTCACCAAGGGGCATTCACAAAAACAAGATGTACGTTAGAGAGAACGCTGAGACGTCGCAAGGTGCTGCATTAGCCAGATTGAAAGCACCATTGGCGAATGGCGTCGGACAGTTCCCTGAGTCTTCGCGCTGCAAGCAACGCTCGGTTAGTTGGCCATGGAACACTCTATTTCGAACGGCTAAGGTCGGACAGTCTGTGTGCCCGGTGAAATGAGAAACCTGCTGATTTCACCGGGCATCCCTGCAGATGCGATTAGACCGTCGCTGCTGCGCCAGACTCCACCGGAGCCACTGGCGCAGATACGTCCTTGTTCTTGAGGGGCACCTTTTTCGCCGCAGCCTTCTTCGCCGCCGGGGCCTTCTTGGCAGCAGCCTTCTTGACCACCGGCTTCTTGTCGGCCGCAGTGGCGCCAACAATCAGAAACCGACTGCGGTCCTTCGCGTTAGCAATCCACGCCGGCGCGCGCCCGCGTCCACTCCACGTCGCGCCGCTCTTGGGGTCACGATAGAGCGCCGGCTGCGGGCCTCTGACATAGTTTCCGGCTTTCGCTGACTTCTTGGCGGCAGGAGCAGAGGACACCGCGTTACCTTCCACCAAAAACTTGGAACGGTCCTTAGCGCTGGCAATCCAGCCCGGCGCGCGGCCATGACCCGACCATGTCGCGCCCGTCTTCGGGTCACGGTACTTTGCGGCCGAAGTCGACGACTTGGCGGCGGCCCTAGCGCCCGGCTTTGGTCCACGTTTCTTGCCACCTGCACGCGCATCAATGTCAGCAGTCGTCAAACCGTGTTCTGCCATCAAGCTTTTAATCTTCTCTATCACGGCACTCGACTTTATCGCGAGCAGCGCGTCGGCTTGCGCCTGAAGTCTCTGGATTTTTGCTTGCAAGGATTCGAGTGTCGTCATTGCCGTTTCCGCAGTTGAGATGCCACACTATGCCATGCCGATGACGGGGTCCGCCATTTCTGGCCGAAGCGCACCACGGACACGTCTGCGCCTACCAAAGCAGACGACACTGCTCGCGAACGAACGAGCTGGACATCGCCCGCTGAGCTTCAGGTTGCGGCTGGTCCCCCCGGGCGGAGCCATGCCTTCGGCGACAGGGCCACCAGCGTTGCAGGAAAAACAACGCGACGTTACATGCCGCGCTAAGAAAGCAAATGCAGGGAAAGTGTCATCGCTCCAGATGTAGTCAGCTATCGCAACGGAGCGCCGTCCCGGGTCAATTGCACCGGAGTCGCCTCCAGGTAGTTGGCCCTCAGCATGCAATCACGCGAGATAGGCCAATCTTTCAAAAGTTTCGTGCGGATGGCTCCTGATGTGCTGGTGTTTACACTGACCATCGAGCCCTTCTAAGTGCGGGAGGGCCGGGCGCTCAAGGGCATATAACCCATGGGAATAGCTCGGTGTTTATTTCGGACTTTGACACCACAAAGTGCTTCCCATAGTCTCAAACCGTCAGCGCTGTCAGCCATCTGTCGCCGTTACCCGGAGTTATGAACGGCTGCATGGCGAAGCTAATACCGGTCATCAATCCGGGAACAACCGAAAGACGGAGAGTATTCCGAGCATGAATGAACAGACTATATATGCGCCTGACCGGGTGATACCGGAGGTCGAGCAGAGCGCGCTTTGGCGAACTGCAGCGTGCGAGATTCGCCCCCGTCGGAAAAGGTCGGACTGGCTCTGGTACGCGGGACTGGTGCTTGCCGTCTTTCTTTTTTATCAACTCGTTGTCGCGAACCCTCGCTGGCAGTGGACCATCGTTGCACATTATCTCTTCAACAAGCGTGTCCTCGATGGCCTGAGAAACACTCTCATCCTGACATTCGCAGCGAGTGCCTTAGGGCTTCTCCTCGGCGTCGCCATAGCCGCTTGCCGCATGGCTCAGAACCCCGTTGCCCGAGGCGCTGCTTACGTCTACATATGGGTGATTAGGGCGACCCCGCCCCTCGCGATGCTCTTGTTTCTCTTCTTTCTGGCGGCGGTCGTTCCGCGCCTGTCGATAACAGTGCCAGTTTTAAGCTGGCCGCTGCTCGACGTCGATACGAACACTTTGATATCCCGCTTCAGCGCCGCAGTCATCGGACTGGCAATGTACCTAGGCGGCTATAGCGCAGAAATATTCCGAGGTGGTCTGAATGCTGTAGACAAAGGTCAACGCGAAGCGTGCAAGGCGCTCGGCATGAGCGATATGAGAACGATGTGGCACGTGATTATGCCGCAGGCCATCCGCATCATCATTCCTCCATTGGCTAACGAGGTGATTACGATGTTCAAGAATACCTCCCTGGTAACGGTTATCGGCTATGTAGAGTTGCTCACGACAGTACAGCTCATCTATTCAAGCACATTTGAAACCATCCCCCTGCTCGCCGTTGCATGCATCTGGTATCTCTTTTTAACGAGCATCGCAATGCTCGGTCAGAACCTGTTGGAACGTCGATTCGGAAAAGGAGTACAGCGATGACGCCCTCGACGAATGCAAGCAGTCGGCCAAAGAGTCCAGTGGAACGCCTCTTTGAAATGCATGGCGTGGTCAAGCGCTTCGAGAACTTCACAGCACTTGATGCCGTGGACTTCTCCCTTGACAAAGGCGAAGTTGTATCGATTATCGGACCGTCAGGTTCTGGGAAGAGCACGCTTCTCCGTTGCATGAACATGCTCGAGTTGATTGACTCGGGAACCATGCTCTTCAAGGGAGAACATTTGGGTACTGAAACGATACGCGGGCAGCATGTCCGATTGCCCGCGAGAGAGCTAGACAGACAGCGCCGCTACTTTGGCATGGTATTTCAAGGCTTCTACCTGTTCCCGCACTACTCCGCGCTGGACAACGTGCTCGCTGGCCCACGCATCGTGCAACGTAAAACACGCGACGATGTACTACAACGCGGCAAAAGCTTGCTCGCGCGTGTCGGTCTGGCCGACAAAATGAATCATTATCCGGCGCAGCTCTCCGGTGGCCAGAAGCAGCGCGTCGCGATAGCAAGAGCGCTCGCAATGGAACCTGAAGTGATGCTTTTCGACGAACCGACCAGTGCGCTCGACCCGGAGCTTGTAAGCGAGGTCCTCGAAGTGATTCGCGAACTGGCGCTCACAGGCATGACCATGGTCGTCGTGAGTCACGAAATGGACTTCGCAAGGAAGGTCTCAAGTCGCGTAGTTTTTATGGACGGCGGCAGAATCGTAGACCAAGGTCCACCCAGCCGTATGTTTGGCGGTGATGGAACGGAACGTACGAGAAAATTCTTGCGAAGCGTAACAGACCGATAAGGGCGATAACCATCCGTTAACGGGACAACAATCTTGAAATATAGGATACCTTATGAAAAGCCAAGAAATGATGCGACTGGGTCTATCGATGCGATACCTGGGTTACCACACGGCGGCATGGCGGCATCCAGATGTACCGGCGAACGGCGCAATTGACTTCAACTACTTTTTGAGCTCCGCGCGGAAGGCAGAAGCCGCTAAGTTTGACATGATTTTTTTCGCCGACGGAGTGGGGGTGCGTGCTTCCGACAATCCCCCCGGTTCGCTTACACGGGACTCCAAAAATGCAGAGCTTGAACCGCTGACCTTGCTATCAGCAATCGGAGCGTGCACGTCGCGAATCGGCTTGGTAGCAACCGCTTCTACTACCTATAACGAGCCATTCCATGTGGCACGCAAATATGCGTCCATTGACCATATAAGCGGGGGCCGGGCTGGGTGGAACGTCGTCACTTCGTGGTCACAGCAGGAGGCGTGGAACTTCAGCCGAGATGAGCACTTGGGCTACGAGGAACGCTATGAACGCGCGGCCGAGTTTGTGGAAGTCGTGAAAAAATTGTGGGACAGTTGGGAGGACGACGCGTTCATCAGAGACAAGGAGAGTGGCGTCTTCTATGATGCGTCGAAGCTGCATACGCCCAATCACAAGGGAAAGCACTTCAGGGTCCATGGCCCGTTAAACTCCGCCAGGACCCCGCAAGGCCGTCCCATCATCGTTCAGGCAGGCGCTGCCGAAGCCGGCCGTGAGATTGCGGCTCAACACGCAGATGTTGTGTACAGCAGCTCCTACGACATTACGGCAGCAAAGGATTACTACAACGACCTGAAGGGCCGCCTCAACAAGTTCGGACGCACGCCCGACCAGTTACTCATCATGCCGGGACTTACACCTTACGTCGGACGGTCTCGCCAGGAGGCACAGGACAAATTTGAGCAGCTTCAGGACTTGATTGACCCGTTGAGCGGACTTGCCATCCTGTACGGCACTCTCGGGGACCTTTCAGGGTACGACATTGACGGTCCTGTGCCGGATGTCGGTAATCAGCCCGTGCGCAGCATCGCCGAGAACCTCCTGAATGTTGCGCGTCGCGACAACCTGACGATTCGTCAGTTATATAAACTCCGCGCCTCGGGTGGGCGTCAACTCATTGGCACCGCTGAAGACGTTGTCGACGATATGGAACAGTGGTTCAAAGAAGGCGCCGCAGATGGATTCAACATCCTACCGGCGGCACTTCCGACCGGTGTCGACGACTTTGCTGAACTCATCGTGCCAGAGCTGCGCAAGCGCGGACTATTCCGCTCGGAGTACGAGGCGAATACGCTTCGTGGAAACCTTGGACTAAAGCCGCTCCGGTACGGCGACTAACCGCAGCAAGGGTGGATAAATGACACAGAAAACCATGTCTTCAACCGACGCTTTTCGCCATGCTATGGCTCACTTTGCTAGCGGAGTTACAGTTATCGCGACGCAAGAAGCAGGAGTTCCGTCGGGGTTCATCGCGACTTCGGTTTGCAGCCTTTCCGTAGACCCAGTGACGCTGCTTGTTTGCGTGAACAAGTCGTCATCGTCGCACGCCGTCATCCTGCGCAGCAAAGCGTTCTCCGTCAATCTCCTGTCAGCCTCACAAACCGCAGTGGCCAATAGATTCACGGCGTATCGAGGCCCCGAGCGCTTTGAAAGGGGCCTTTGGGCCCCGGGCGAAACAGGTTGCCCGCGGTTGAAGGGAGCGGCGGTGACCTTTGATTGCGATGTAATCGCGGTCCACGACGGCTACAGCCATAGCATCATTGTAGGCAAGGTCGTCGATGCTGAGGTCCACCCCGAAGCGAGTGAAAGCTGTCTGCTTTGGCAGAACCGCGCGTTCGCGCGCAGTGTCTCCGCGGTTGCCTGAGTCACCGGCGCCCCCTTACATCGTCTTCTGAGACTTGGAATATACATTATGAAAATCGCCTCAAACATGCGTCTGCTGACGGCGTTGGCTGGAATCGCGCTGGCTACTGGTCTCATAACCTGTCCCAACGCTCAAGCCGATACCGCACCTGGCATACCGGAGGTGACCACAGATGCGAACTTGGCTGCGGCGGTTCCAAAGTTCTATCGGGACCGAGGGGAACTGGTAGTGGGGGCCAACCCGGACATCGCGCCAATAAAATTCATTGATGAAGACGGCGAAATCAGTGGCTTTACGCCTGAGCTGCTGTCAGCAGCAGCAAAGGTGCTTGGCTTGAAGCTGAGACTGACACAGGCTTCGTTCGATGCGCTGGTACCGGGACTGAGCGCAGGTCGGTTCGACGTGCTGCTTTCGCTTGCGGATTTCAAATCGAGGCAATTGGCTGTCACATTCATCGACTACCTGAACATGGGCGAGACTGTCGTCGCCCTCCCATCAACCAAACTGACACTGAGGTCACTCGAAGAAATGTGCGGCTTGCAGGTCGCGGTTCCTAAAGGTTCTGGAGCGATTCCCGAAAGCGGCCGAATTAGTGAAAAGTGTGTGCGGGAGGGCAAGCCGGCTGTAACGCTGGCGACTTATCCCGACTCAAACATGGCGCTCCTGTCTGTCACCACTGGCGCGAGCCAAGTCGCGTGGGTTGACTCCCCCACCGGCTATTACAACGCACACAAGTTCCCGGCAAAGTACAAAGTCATATACTTCACCTACAAAGCTCCCTATGGCATCGGATTTGGCACCGATGAGAAGGGAAAGCAGCTTGCATCGGCGGTGCAGAAGGCGCTCCTGAAGCTGCAGAAGGTCGGGCTCTATGAAGCCCTTCTGACCAAGTGGGCATTGTCTCCGAAGGATGCCAAGCCTCAGTTTCCAATCAATGGCGCACAGCTCTAGTCGCCGGCATCTGACCGGAAAAGGAGAGAGCGGCGGCGCCGATACAAACGGAGCCAGATTTGAGAAAACAGCTTCAGCTGCGGCAGGTAGAGGCCTTCAAGGCGGTCATCGAGCAAGGAACGGCGAGCCAGGCTGCCGCCGTCTTGCACATTACGCAACCCGCCGTTAGTAAGCTGCTCACGCACCTCGAAGAGGAAACTGGACTCGCGTTGTTCGAACGGGTCAACGGCCGTCTGGTCGCCACGGCTCAAGGAATGCGCTTCTACGCCGAGGTGGACCGAATCTTCGGCGGTGTTCGACAGCTCGAAGAGGCAGTATCGGTTATCAAGCAAGATAACAAGAAACACTTCACGATTGGCGTACTTCCTGCACTCTCCGGGTCGTTCATCCGACGCGTAACCATGATGTTTCTGGAACGACGGCCAGATGTCCATCCAAGCGTGCACATGCGCGCTTCCAGTATCGTCTCTGACCGGGTGGCAACACGCCAGATGGATGTCGGCTTAACCACAAGCTTGATGACAAATCCCAACCTCGCGGTCACTCCTGTGATGGAGAGTCCGCTTGTCTGCATCATGCCGAAAGGGCACGCGTTGAGCGCCTGCGACCACATCGAGCTAACGGACATCGACGGCGTGCGGTTTATCTCGTATGCTTCTCACAACCTTGACAGGCAAGTGAGCGATGAGCTGTTTGTTGCACACGGAGTCGAGCCTGACGTCGTACTTGAGTGCGAAACCGTGCCGACGCTATGTGAATTTGTGCAGGCAGGGCTCGGAATATCGCTGGCCCATCCCTTGTGTGTCATCGACATGGATGACCGACTGGACATCCGGCCGTTTCAGCCCGCCATATCACGGTATTTTCACTTCTGCCACGCACGCTCGCCCACGAACAAAGAGCTCGTCGACGAGTTCAAGTCCTGCGTGCTGGCGGTGGCGGAGCAGTCCGCTGATGATATGCCTCGGGTGCGCAGTTGAACGACGGCGAGCTATCAGGGGAGCGCTTTGGGCCTTTTTCTACTGCAGCCTCTGCTGTGACGCCTTCTGGAAATCGCTCACGGCGACAAAGTGCCAGTTGCTTGGGACGGGACGAGCTTCGGCAAAGGCACGCACTTACACCGGCACAGGTCGTTTTCCAGAGCCGCCTGCCTTCCCATTACCTCCATCGACCGAGGTGAGCCATCTCCGATGATGACGCCGTCCGCGCTGCAGGTATTGCAAAAGACCGGGGCCCGACATAGGCCAACGGGCGACCGTCGAACGACGAGCCAGCAATACCGTCAAGCACCACGCCGTTACTATCCGTGTTGTCGCCCTTCAGGATGAACCGACGGCTCATGTCGCTAGCTTCCTTTCCTGAACCAGCTAGTTGTCGACAATGCGTCCCATCATGCTCGCCTGATGAGACGCCATGTGACCCAGTGAACCCGGCGCTCACCTGAACCGGCTGCGCTCGCGAGCACGTCCGGCATGACCATGCCTTGCGATGCCTCGATGCAGTGATTGTCGAAGTCTGTCGCTTCCCAAGTGCCAGTAACCGGGCAAACCTCACCTGTCCGTACCGTAAGCGCGCAGAAATGGACGTCTGGAACTCTTTGATCTGAGCGTGCAGGCAATGTCCACTGTTTTCGAATCAGTGGACACCTTTCATGACAGAAGAACACTCAGAAACGACTGGGCTGAAGGTCGTCAACGTCGGTCGGGACGGCAAGCGCAGATACGACCGGCAAACCAAACAGAAGTTGGTGGAAGCGTGTCTTGAGCCG
>Ga0256783_1000456_pt1 | contig 10347 bp, 11 predicted proteins | sample MC6MC0934MT_FD_189995 | JGI IMG/M metagenome (GOLD analysis project Ga0256783, IMG submission 189995) | Metatranscriptome of enriched soil aggregate microbial communities from Iowa State University, Ames, United States - MC6-MC0934-MT... | ecosystem: Environmental > Terrestrial > Soil >... | reverse complement strand
GCCGAGGCACTTCGCCGACGGCTGACGACTGTCAAGTCTCTGCGTTATCCGCTGTCTTCGGTCGCAGTGCCGATAACACCAGTTATCAACACCGACAAGCGCCAAAAAATTGCGGGTTAGTTTCTGCCCGCAAGCGCGATCGGCACGTGCCGGTACATCTTTGACTTTCGCATCGGACGGAAACCTGACGCCGGCTGGGGTTGCATGGCGGCGGACCAATGGGGTAGGGTGGCGGCATCGCAAACTAGGAAAAGGGACGAAACATGAACAAGCAGGAACTGGTGGAAGCCGTCGCCGTCGCAACGGGGCAAAGCAAGGCGGCCGCCGCGGCCGCGATCGACGCCTTTATCGGGACCGTGACCAAGGCGGTCACGAAAGGGGACGCCGTTCAGCTCGTCGGCTTCGGCTCGTTTTCGACGGGGGCACGCGCCGCGCGCGTGGGACGTAATCCTTCTACCGGTGCCGAGATCCAGATTCCTGCGGCGAAGACCGTCAAGTTCACCGCTGGCAAGGCGTTCAAGGATGCGGTCAACGCGCGGTAACAGTCGAGATTGCATCGGACCATCGGCCCCGGACGCTCCCGGAACTGAGCGTTGTCGCACATGTGCTGGGAATAGGGGAACGAGCACTGCTGTGACACAACGGTGTGCGCCCTCCCCGAAGCATTGTTGGCCCGGTTCGCAACAGGAGACGCGGGGCTCCTGACATTCCGACGGCAACTCGCACGTAAGCTCGGATATCTGCGGCCCGGCACAAACTCGGGGGTGCCGACCAAGGAATCACGAGCCTCAACATATCCCGCCTGTGACTGATCCCAATAGGCGCCGCAGCGAAGCCCCGCCTGAACGCCAACGAAGGGTATGAAAGCTGTGGCTTTCAACCCTTCAGTTCCGACAATTTTTGGTCAGCTCGCGTTACTGGATCACCGCACCAGCGATTCGGCGCCAGTCGGTCGTGCCCGAGCAGGCTAGGTCCGCGATAGGCGGCGGAATTGCGTGGACGAACGCGAATCGGGTAGGGTGACGGTATGTTCATTACCACAGCAGGATCAATCATGAACAAGCAGGAACTGGTTGACGCCGTCGCTGCGGAGACCGGATCGAGCAAGGCCGCCGCCGCTGAGGCGCTCGATGCGTTCATCGGTGCTATTACCACCGCGGTTACGCATGGCGACACCATCCAGTTGATCGGCTTCGGCTCGTTTTCAACGGGTCAACGTGCGGCCCGGACGGGCCGCAATCCCGCCACGGGTGCCGAGATCCAGCTTGCCGCCGCCAAGCCGGTCAAGTCCACGGCCGGCAAGGCATTCAAGGAAGCCGTCAACGCGTCATGGCGGAGGTAACGATCGCGCCCGGCGACTACGCCGGACTGCATAAGGAAGTGGTCAGTGTCGTCGAATCGGCGCGACGCACGGCGGCACGCAACGTCAATATGGTGATGACGGCCGCCTACTGGGAGATCGGGCGGCGAATCGTAGCCAGTGAGCAGGGCGGGCAGTTGCGCGCCGGGTACGGACAGGCGCTGATCGCTCGGCTCGCCGATGACCTGACGCGCCGTTTTGGACGTGGATTCGGCAGGCTAATCTGGCTAACATGCGTGCTTTCTACCTTGCGTGGCCGGAAGAGGAGAATTTCCACACAGTGTCTGGAGATTCGGCTGCAACGGAAACTGTCCAGACGCTGTCTGGAAATCGCCACCGGCGAGAGACGCAGTCCACGCCACCGCGACGGCGCCCGCCAGCCGTTTTACGCTGCCGTGGTCGGCCTATGTGCGACTGCTGTCAGTGAAGACGGGGCAGCGCGCGCTTCCTACGAAACAGAGGCATTGCGCGAAGGCTGGTCAGTGCGCCAGCTCGATCGTCAGATCAGTAGCCAGCTATACGAGCGACTGGCCCTGTCACGCAATAAGGCGGCCCTTCTCAGAAAAGCTGCTGATGTCCATCCCGGCGATCTGCTTACGCCTGAAGAAGCGATTCGCGACCCATTCGTACTAGAGTTTCTCGACATCAAGGACGAGTACCCGAAGTCCGATCTTGAGGAAGCACTCATCCAGCATCTCGCGGACTTTCTTCTGGAACTCGGTGACGACTTCGCTTTTGTCGGCAGGCAGCGACGCTTGAGAATCGATGACACGTGGTTCAGGGTAGACCTGGTGTTTTTCCATCGTCACTTGAAATGCCTGATCATCATCGATCTTAAAGTCGGGCGCTTCAGCTATGCCGACGCAGGTCAGATGCATCTCTATCTGAACTATGCGCGTGAGCACTGGATGAAGCCCGAGGAAAATCCGCCGGTCGGGCTGATCCTCTGTGCTGAAAAAGGAGCTGCCGAGGCACACTACGCGTTCGACAACCTTCCAAACAAAATTCTTGCCGCCGAGTACCAGACCGTGCTGCCTGACGAAACGCTGATTGCAGAACAGCTCGAACGCACTCGCGCAGCTCTCGAGAAACGGAAGCTGTCCGGCGAGAGCGCCGAAGACGAACCATGAAGTGATGCCCGTGGGCCAATCCATACAGCGTGACAGTGTCGTTTCGCCAAGCCGAGAGCAAGCCGGCGCGCTACCCGGTCAAGCGCGGGCAAGGTGCATCGTTAAACAACACACAGGAGCCACTAGACGAAGTGGAGAATCGACGGAATGTGGCGAAATCGGTGACGGTCGAGTCGGAGCATCGACTTGACCGACGTTTTGGCAATTCGGATTAGAAGTCGTTACACAACTGCGAAATTTCTGGCAAAGATGTTGTTACATGGCTGCAAACGCTTGATTTTGCGACGCAAACACTTCTAATCCGAAGACACTACATCGCCCGCTTTCGAAGGGGAAATTCCCGAAAAAGTGTCAGCGAATGAATTCGCCAAACGGGCGGACCAAGGCTTCGGCCTTGGCCCGCCCGTTTCGTTTTCCCCGCAGTCCGAACGCACGCTCCGGTGCGTAGCTGCTACGTCGCTAGAAAGACACTAGCGTGGAGCTTCCAAAGGACGGCATCGCTTGTTTGCTTGCGCTTGTTGGCTTTTTCGGCGAGTTTTTCGAGATATTTTGCCCAGCGCTGGATGTTGGCCGCGCGGAAGGTGCATTGTGAGATTTCCTGTTCCGCCTTTGCCTTGTACAAACGGGCAATCGTTCGCGTCGCGCGAGCTTCGCGGCAGGATATATGATCTAATTTCATGAGTGCGTCTCTTTTATAGTTGTTTTGAACTCATGGTATCAGCTTGGCGCGCGAGAGGCGAAATCATGTTGCGACCGCGCAGCCTTGGCCCGCCCATTTCACTTTGGCGTTCGGACGAAAAAAAAGCCAGTCTCGCACTCACTTCGTGGCGTCGCTGGCGTAGTTGATTCCGTAGTGGCGCTCGCGATGACAGTTTGGGCACAACGCCACCGCGTTCTCGACGGTATCGTCGCCGCCATCTGCCAGACGTGTGCGATGGTGCACCTCAAGATACGGTCTCCCATCCGGGCGCTGAAACGGTGCCAATTGCCCGCATTCTTCGCACGTTCCATCGGCTCGTAGCAAGACTTCCGCGATAACGTCCGGATTCCGCCTGAATGCGCGGGTCAGTACGACGACTTGGTCTGGCTGCCTGTTAGCACTGGCGAGACGCTCCCTGCGTTCGTCTGCAGAAGACTTCAAGGATTTCTGGACGGCGGCGTCCAGATTCATGGCGACCACTTCCTGGACAGCCATCCCTTTTAGCACTTGAACGAACTCCTCGTGCACTTGGCGCAATGCAGCTTCCGGGCCTTTGGTTTTGCTTTGGAGATAGACGATATGGGCCAAGAACGTGTCCAGCCCGATGGAAAGCGGCACCGCCCCATCTCTCGCGATGTCCTCGAGATAGAGCTTCCAGGCGTTAGCTGCGATAGTCGTTGCGAAGCGTTTCGCGCCGCGGCGCATTGCGACGTAACTTCCGATGTAGCCCTTTGCGGCCCGGGGCGACATTTGAGGGCAGGCGTCACGCAACGCTCGTTCGGCCTGCGGTAGCTGCTGGCTGCCAGCAATAACCGTGCGCGCCAATTCGAGTGCGAGTCCATACGCCGATGATGGAACCAGGTACCGAGCCATGTCCAGATTCTCTGAATACAAAGTTGGTTGAGTCATTCCACTGCACCCGCCGCGCCGCACCATCGCTTTGCAGCACCGCTATCAGGCCAGCGCTCCTACCGCTTTCAGCAAATGCTCGCGCGCCGCATCGAGATTAGTCGCGCTTGTTTTCACAGACAGCTTGTCGCGTGCTTTCTCGCCCAGAAAGTATGCGACCCGCTCAGCATTCGCCGGGCTTGGATGGGGAATCCCATGGAGAACACGTTCCTTCTGCATAAAGCCCCGCTCGGTAAGCCACGTGACACCTTCGGATGCGGCGCTTCCTAGCGGCAGGAACACCGCATCAGGCATTGACCTCGCCATCTCACCGAAATGTTCTTTCATTTGCATGCGCAACAGCGGGTCTTTCAGGGGTCTAGGGATGGTGCCGGAGTAGTTCTCTCCGTTGCAGAAAACTGGATACTGAAATAGCGACGATGTCTGCAGCAGGTCCGATGCGTCGCCAAAGAGTTCTTCGGTCGAGCTCAGGCCCAGCCAACGATGCAGGCCGATGTGGTCCATGAGTGCAATGAGCTTCGGGCGCATTCGTCCCGAGAATGCGCCCACATGCTTGGCACGGCGCAGCACATCGGGCATGGGCAGGCCCGCGACCAGAGCGCGCTGCGCTTCGACCAACGCATTGTTGGCCTGCACTTTCCCTGGCGTGATGCCGACGAAAGACCACCTTTGCGGCTGGGTTCACCCATTCGAACGGCGCGTAGTACACCTCCAGTTCGCCGCTCCGAAACATGCGCAGAGATGGCGACAACGGGTCGCCTTGATAGCCCCGGATTGCCGATTCGTATTTCTCGAAAAGCTTGGAATTCATTTTAGTGTTGGTCCGTATATTTGTTCTAAGGCTGTGCAGCTATGCGCAATCCATTTCAGCGCTCGCATCCGGTAGATGACCGTGATGAACCTGTCGAGTACGCAGAATATCCGTTACAGGACGGGGACTGAAACGTAGAGGTCGAGGCGGAATGGCAGCCAGGTCGAATATGCTGTGGTCTCGTGTCGACCGTGTTTCGGCCTGCCCGACAGTCAAATATCACACAGATACAATACCGTCGACAACCTGCGTGGACAGGCGCCGAGGCGATGCCGACGATATTTTCGTCCGCACGCACCGCCTTGCACTTCATGGTTTTGAGGGTATATCAGGCCACGAAACGTTAGCCGCATAGGACGCTATGGCACTCGATAACTACGACTGGTTGAAAATCGCGACGTCATCGGCGGTCATTGGCTCAGCGATGGGCGCGATAATCAACGGTCTGTGCGCGAGAGGCAAAGACACCGGGAATCGTACCTGGCTGCTTTGTTAGCAGTTGAAGACCTCGAAACCTGCGTGCGCAGCTGCGTACAGATGATTTACACCGACGACGAGGCGCAACAGGAGGCCGGCCGCCGCGGCAACTACGACCCGCTGGGCCCGGTCGAACTTCCCCTTTCTCGTACTCAAAAGACATCCAGTGGAAGTGGTTGCCCACAGACGTAGCAGCGCAGCTTCGAGAGTTTCCCAATGCATACAAGGAAACCGTGCACCACATCCGGAACAGTTCCGAATTCGGTGACCCTTCGGCACGTGCGATGACATAATTCTCGGCTGCGCGCGTCTGGGCGAGCAAGCGTGGAAGCTCGCGGCCACGGTCCGAGAGCGTTTGGGGCTTCCGCCTGCGCAAGTGCATCAGCATGGGGAAAACTCATTGAAAACGCCACGGGACCGCATTCTGGAATATGACCAATACGTCCAAAGTCGCAAGTCAGCTCCATCTATCTGGTCCACCGCTACAGCAGTGAACACATCGCCGCCAGAATCGGGCAGCGCAACCACCTGACCCTTGTGCGTTGAATCTCGTGCGGAGTGCCTGCAGTGAGCATGCGGCACGGTTGCCATTGTTGCGGGCGCGCGAATACTACCGAAGCAAACTGCACTAACAGGTAGATTTTTCGATTAAGCGCACACATAATCGCTCAAAAGGTCAGACCTGCCTGCGCCAGTGTGCGACGAGTGAACAGAATCGGGATTTTCGTAGAACGTCTTAATAAGCCCGGTTCCACGGTCACATAGACCGCACGAGAACAGTCGTATCTGGACAATACATGTAGATTGGGGGCTTCGTGATACAAACCGATTTCGGGACTTTCGATGGCACGAGCTGGGAGCGCTTGTGCCAGTCGGCGTTCAAATTGAAATACGGACCGTCATATCAGCACATGCCAGCTTCGCCTGGCGACTTTGGAATCGAAGGTTGGACGAAGGACGGTCTCGCTTTCCAATGCTACTGTCCAGAACGGCACTACACGCAGGAAGAGCTCTACGACAACATCCGCGACAAGATTACGCGCGACGTTGGCAAGCTCAAATCCTATGCGCAACAGATAGCTGACCGCATCGGCTCCACGAGGATTCGCAACTGGCTGTTTGTGACGCCAACGATAAACGACAACGAGCTCCACAAGCACGCGCGGAAGAAGGAACAGGATGCCCGGAAGTGGGAGCTCACCATCCTCACCGAAGACTTCAACATCTCGCTTCTGGACGCCGACTACTACTCCAGCGAGTTCGAGCAATGCAGGCGTAACGCGGGGACTGCGCTGCAGCTTGGCCCGGCGGTAGACAAGTCGATTGCCTTGCCGGAAGCTCCCGAGGAGTACGACAAGCTCATCGCCCGAAAGAATCGCATGCGCCTCAAATCGCGGCAGGCCAGCCCGACGTTTGAAGCCGAGCTGTTGGATTTCAACAGGATTGTCCAAGGCAAGTTCCTTCGTTGTGACCACCACCTCGCGACCATAGAACGGACGTCGCCCCAAGCCTTCGCACAAGTCATTCGCATCATCGGCCTCTACGCTGACGAGATGCAAGAGCTCAAGTATTTCTGGACGGGTGAGCCGAACGAACTGGTGGAAGCGGTCAAAGCCGAACTCGGCAACCGGCTTGAGAAAGAGCTCGGAGGTGTTGTCAGTTTGAGCGACGCGCGCACTCTTGCAGACCTCGTCGTAGCGCGCTGGCTTGCTGTATGCCAGCTTGACTTCTCGGAGCCGGCCCAATAATGGCATTCCTCGAGTTCAACGTTCGCCCCTCATCCGTACTTCCTGACCATCGACCGCTCTTCAAGATTACGCAGCTTCTGCTCGTCCTGTTGCTCGCGTCGCGCGGGCGCAAGTCCAGCCTCGTCAGGCTGCAGTTGTTCAACTGGGTCTTGAAAGACGACGCACGACGGGAAAAGCTCATTCGTGCCGCCAAGAGCCAGGAAATCGATTTTCCGGCTTGGGGCCTCGACCCGACCGTACAGACGGCGATGACTTTGGCCGCGGCAGATGGGCTCATCGACGCGACCGCCAAGACGGTGGTGCTGACGGACAAGGGCAGCTCATTCTGCCAGCGAGCTTTGGACGAACAGCTTTACGACGATGACGCCGCCTTCCTGCGCGGCCTCAAGACGTCTATTACCGAAAAAATGGTCGACAGTATCGTGGAGAAGTGGGTCTAGTATGCTCATCCGTGGAATTGAAATTCGAATCATCAGCGATGGTGAGTCCTTCGGCTTTCGTACACCGTTCAAGCCAGGCCTAAACATCATCAAAGGTCGTAACTCATCAGGGAAAAGTACCTTGGTGAACACCTTGATGTACGGTCTCGGGTTTGAAGAACTGGTTGGCGTAAAAGGTGAGCGCGCCTTGACATCGGCCGTGCGCGACAGCTTCCAGTTCGACGGCAAGACGCGAGTCATCAGCCAGTCCGCAGTCCTGGTGGAGGTCGAAAACGACTCAGGGAAGGTCGTTACGTTCCGGCGCCCTATCCGGAACGAAAGCAAACAGACGAGACTCATCGAAGCATTTGACGGCGCTCTGGTCACGAAGCCCGATGATGCTGTTGGCGAGCCCACGCCGCTCTTCCTGCACGACCCGGGTGCCGCGCAGTACGAGCGCGGGTTTCTGCGCTACCTCGAGACCTTTCTCGACATGCAGTTGCCTCGCGTGCAATCCTCGGTGGGCGGCCTCACCCGGCTGTATCCCCAAGTCGTCGCCGCAGCGCTGTTCATCGAACAGAAGCGCGGCTGGACCGACTACATCGCGAACATCCCGTTCTATCAAATCCTGGGTGCGCCAACCCGAGTTGTTCAGTACCTACTTGGCCTCGACAACTTCAAGCTCGAGGCGGAGCGAGCGCTCAACGAGCAGCTCATCAATCAACTGCAGGCCCGATGGACGGACAATCTCTCTGAGCTGCAGGCTGCTCTGCGCATGGTGGGCGTAACCGCTCAGGGTATCCCCAAGACTCTCCACAGGTCGTTTGAGCCAAGCCACGCGACCCTTTGGGTGAGAATCGAGTCGGAGAACGTTGCTGTATCGCAAGCTGTGTCGAGTAAGACGGAGCAGTGGCACGCAATCGAGCGCCGCCGCAAAATAGGCCCGGCCTCGGCGACCCCGGATGTCATCGACCTGTTGAATGAGCAGACCGCCAAGTTGGACATGCTCATGGCGCGCTATGAGACGCTGTCGAGTGAAGGCCGCCTGCGACAGAACACCTTGGTCGAGTTTCGGCAGCTCCTCCAACAGGCGGAGTCCGACCTTCGCAAGAACAAGACAACCCGGAAGCTGCACGACCTGGGAGCCAGCCTCCAGCTTCAATCTGCCGAAGGCAAGTGCCCAACTTGCGGTGCCAACATCGAGAACACTCTGCTGCCTCACACGGACGGGGTGACACCGATGGATTTGCAGCACAACATCGATTACCTCGAAGCGCAGCTGCGCATGCTCAAAGGGCAGATTGCCGGTTTGGAGAATATGGGCGAACAATCCGCGGGCCACATCGCAGCGTTGGAGAGCGAGATAGCGCAGCAGCGAGCCTACGTCGTAAATCTTAGGAAAAACATCTCGCAGTCGGACGCAACACTCGAAGCCGACGTCAGGAAGCAGATAAATCTGGAGCAAGATATTCGTTCGCTGCAGAGTGCGGAGTCCCGTCTATCGACCTTCCTTGAGCGTGCGGAAGGTCTTATAGACAAGCTTGTCGGCGCCGAGGAGGAACAGAAGAAGTTTCCAAGCGACCTGTACAGCAAGCGAGACCGCGTCAAGATTTCAGTTCTCGAAAAGAACTTTCGCGCAAACGCATCGGCGTTTAACTACACGAGCGCCGACATCCCGGAGGTCCAAATCAATGCAGGGACTTTGCTTCCGGCATTGGGTGACATCACGCTGCGCGAAGTTTTGAAGCGCAACGTCAAATCCGAATCATCTGCGAGTGACTTTGTCAGGCTTATCTGGGCATTCCTGCTCGCGGTGTATCAGACGTCGTCTACACGGGACTACGCAGGCAATCACCCAAGCGTGTTGATGTTCGATGAGCCGGGCCAGCATTCGATGAGCGAGACGAGCCAGAAGGCACTTGTGAACCTTATGAGCGGACTAAAGCAGCTGCAGAGCATACTTGCCGCGTCATTTGATGAAAGCGTCGCAGTTTTCGACCGCGTGACTGAAGGCAGCCACTTTCACCTTATCGAGTTGCCAGAGAAGTTCATTGGCCCGATGCGACACGACGGTGCAATGTAGCCATATCGAGTGGCGGCGCCGGCGACGTCCGGCGCGGCGAATTTACTCAGTGAGGCGCCGAGGAACGATGATGAAAACTTGCCTGCCGGCCTGGGGCCGAAGCTTGATAGTGGGAGCCAAATGAGATGCCTATCGACTTGTTCGCCGACTTGGGCAAGCCTGATAGCGAACTCCATCCGCAGTTCCTGTCATTGCGGGATGCACTAGGCTACGCTCCGGCACGTCAACTTATCAAGCAACTACAAGCGGAGTTCTCCGACCCAGACGGCAATTTCGTCGAGCAGTTTCAGACGTTCGGCTTGGATGCCCGTACCTTCGAGTTCTTCCTCTCGGTGATGCTGAAGGACGCTGGCCACGAGTTGGATAGAAGCTTTGACCGTCCTGATTTTCTAATCACCAAGGATGGCCTGACCGCGGCTGTCGAGGCAGTGACAGCAAATCCTCAGGGAAACGGCGTCATCCAACCCTACGAGGCAGTCCCAGACCCTAGGACGCTTCAGGACGCGATGGAGAACCTAGAACACACGATTCCCATCAGGTTGGGAAGCCCGCTATTCACAAAGCTCAAGAAGAAATACTGGGAGCTACCTCAGGTCGCGGACAAGCCACTTATTCTAGCGATTCAGGATTTTCACGCGGCCGGAGCGCTTGCGACTTCCGATGTACCGTTGCTTCGGTACCTTTACGGTATGGGACAGACCTGGTGGCAT
>Ga0256783_1000447_pt1 | contig 10444 bp, 5 predicted proteins | sample MC6MC0934MT_FD_189995 | JGI IMG/M metagenome (GOLD analysis project Ga0256783, IMG submission 189995) | Metatranscriptome of enriched soil aggregate microbial communities from Iowa State University, Ames, United States - MC6-MC0934-MT... | ecosystem: Environmental > Terrestrial > Soil >... | reverse complement strand
GGCTTTTTAACTTCAAGCGGCTGGCCGGCAAGCCGGCCGTGCGCGAACAGCTCAGGTGCCGGGACCGCCGGCGTCGGCGCTCGTGATACGCGCCTGGTCGCCGCCGTTGTCGAGCCACGTGCGCAGTCGCGTCGCATCGGCGAAACGCGAATACTTGCCCGACGAATCGAGCAGCACCAGCACCATCGGACGGCCATGAATGTTGGCTTGCATCACGAGGCATTCGCCTGCTTCGTTGATGAAACCCGTCTTCTGGAGACCGATGTCCCAGGTCGGGTTACGCACGAGTGCGTTAGTGCTGTTGTAGGCCAGCGTGCGCTTGCCGGTGTAGACCTCATAACTGTGATCCGTTGAGAACCTGCGGATCAGCGGATATTGATAGGCCGCGTTGACCATCTTCACGAGATCGCGCGCGCTCGACACGTTCTGGCTCGTCAAACCCGTCGGATTCTCGAAGTGCGTGTCGGTCATGCCGAGTTGCCGCGCCTTTGCGTTCATGGCCGCGAGAAACGCCGGGCGGCCACCGGGGAAGTAACGCGAAAGCGCTGCAGCCGCGCGGTTTTCCGACGCCATCAGCGCAATGTGCAGCATGTCTTCACGCGAGAGCACCGAGCCCACGGACAGGCGCGAGCCCGTGTTCTTCTCGTAATCGCGGTCTTCGTCGGTGACTTCGAGCTGATCGGTCATCGGTTCTTTCGAATCGAGCACGACCATGGCCGTCATCAGCTTGGTGATGGACGCGATCGGCACCACGGCGCGGGAATTCTTGTCGAAGAGCGGCTCGCCCGTGTTCTGATCGACCACGTACGCGACGCTCGAGCGCAGCATCAGCGCGTCCGGCGTTTCGTGCAGACCGAACGCCTGGCCAACGGTAGGCTGCCGCGGCTCATATGCGACGCGCCGCACTACGGAGCGATGACGTCCGTTCGACGTGTAAGTCACACGCTTGCGCTTGACGCTCGCGCGGGGCGCGTCGTCGTCGACGGCTGCGGTCTTCGCCACCGCGGCTTTGCCCGCTTTAGCCGACTTGCTGGACACCTTGGCGGTGGCAGCCGGCTTGGTCGCGGCTTTCGCGTGTTTCGAGGTTTTTGCAGATGCAGCTGGCGTAGCGGCAAAAGTGCTCACCGGGGCGCCAAGCGCGGCCGCGAGGACCATGGAGGCAGCCACCGACAGCGCGGTGCTGCGCGCCGCGCCGTGGATCACTTTTAGCGACGAAAACATGTCGGTTTTCATGGGTGTTCTATGAGGAGCGGCGAGAGATTTCCGCAAGTGTAGTAAAACAACGAAAATTTAGCAATTTGAAGCACTTATGGGCGCTCCTTAAACCGGCTTGTAAGCTCCGATCGCAAAAATACAAATAAGTGCCGCGCCTCGATCGAAAAAAACGATCGGGACGCCGAGCCCCGCCATCGCCGTTCCGCTCAAAAAGGGCGTGATCCTTGAAGCATAACGGCAATTTCGAGACAACCTTGATGAGGGGAAACACGAGCGCCGCGCAACCAGCGCCGTAACGCCTCGCGCGACGCTTTGAATGCGAGGCGCCTGCGCGATGTTAAGTGTCCGCTGCAAATTGAAGGACGCGCATTCGACCAGCATCAACGATTAACGTTCCGTGACACTTTATGGTTTACATCGATTCGCTTGCGCTGCGATATTTTGTTAAATGACAACCCTGCGCTCCACCCGCTTTGCGACGCACAACTAGCGCGTAAAAGCGGGCATTTTCCGGAACTAACTACCGAAAAATCGCCGCACCAGCTCAGTGCAACGGTCAATTCGACCGCGTCACGCGCTTGTCATGCCCATCGCATAAGCTATTGTTTTCTAAGTGGTTTCTTAAAATTGTGCAATGCACAAAAACCGCTTGACATTCGCTGACGGCATCTTAAAATAGGATCCATTGCTGCGATGCACAATTCATCGCGGTCCGGGCAGACGAATCTGCGTCTCGCCACCACCCAATGCGGTCTGCAAAGATGGGCCGCGATCCAGGAGCGTAAACCATGACTTTGCTGACCCCCGAGCAATTCGCTGCAGCCCAGAAAGCTAATTTCGAAACGCTGTTCGGCCTGACGACCAAGGCATTCGAAGGCGTCGAAAAGCTGGTTGAACTGAACCTGCAAGTCGTGAAATCGACGCTCGCGGAAAGCCAGGAAAATGCCCAACGCGCGCTGTCCGTCAAAGACGCGCAAGAACTGCTGGCACTGCAAGCGAGCCTCGCACAGCCGGTCGCTGAAAAAGCGCTGTCGTATGGCCGTCACGTGTACGAAATCGTCTCGGCAACGCAAGGCGAGTTCGCCCGCGTAGCCGAAGCGCAATTCGAAGAGCAGAACCGCAAGGTTCAGTCGCTCGTCGAAAACGTCGCGCGCAATGCACCGGCCGGTTCGGAAACCGCCGTCGCCGTGATCAAGTCGGCCATCACCGCCGCCAACACCACGTACGAAACGGTTCACAAGGCCACGAAGCAGGCTGTCGAAATCGCCGAAAGCAACTTCAACGCAGCCGCTACGGCCGCGTCGAAGGCAGCTTCGCAAGCCGCAGCGCAAGCATCGCGCTCGGCCAAGAAGCCGGTCTAACGTTCGGGCCTCGCTCCTCGGGCTTGCCCGGGAGCGTGACTTGAAGGCGTTATTTGCGCCGGCCCAGCTCACCGCTGCGCCGGCGCTTCTGCAAGCAACAGCGTCGTGCCGTTGCCGCTCACACGGTTTCAATTGGCCGAACGCTCCGATACGTTGACTGACGTATCGTTTGCCCGGCGAAGCGCCGGGATTTTTTTGCGCGGCGTCACCACCCCGTTGGGGTGCGATCCGTCAGCAAACCTATCCCGCTCGCTGTCCCAAATGAAAACGGCGCGCCCCGCAAAGGGCGCGCCGTTTTTCGTTGGCACAATCCGCACGAATGCGGATGTACCGTGCGCACTACTTCTTTTTCTGCGGCGGCAAGTCCGTACAAACGCCTTCGTAGAGTTCCGCGGCCATGCCGATCGATTCGCCGAGCGTGGGATGCGGGTGAATCGTCTTGCCAATGTCGGTGGCATCCGCGCCCATTTCGATCGCGAGACACACCTCGCTGATCAGGTCGCCTGCATTCAGACCGACAATTCCGCCGCCGATCACGCGGTGCGTTTCCTCGTCGAACAGCAGCTTCGTGAAGCCCTCGTCGCGACCGTTGGCAATCGCGCGGCCCGAAGCGGCCCACGGGAATACTGCCTTGCCGTACTTGACGCCTTCGGCCTTCAACTGGTCTTCCGTCTTGCCGGCCCAAGCGACTTCCGGGTCGGTGTACGCCACCGAAGGAATCTGCAGCGCGTCGAAGTACGCCTTCTCGCCATGAGCCGCTTCGGCAGCAACGTGGCCTTCGTGCACGGCTTTATGCGCGAGCATCGGCTGGCCGACGATATCGCCGATTGCGAAGATGTGCGGCACATTCGTGCGCATCTGCTTGTCCACGTCGATGAAACCGCGGTCCGTCACCGTCACGCCCGCCTTGTCCGCACCGATCTTCTTGCCATTCGGCGAGCGGCCGACTGCCACCAGCACCAGGTCGTAGCGCTGCGCTTCGGCCGGAGCCTTCTCACCTTCGAACGACACGTAGATGCCGTCGTCTTTGGCCTCTGCCGCAGTGGTTTTGGTCTTCAGCATGACGTTCGCAAAACGCTTGCTGTTGTACTTCTCCCAGACCTTGACGAGATCGCGGTCGGCGCCTGCCATCAGACCGTCGAGCATTTCGACGACGTCGATTTTCGCGCCAAGAGTGGCGTACACGGTCGCCATTTCCAGGCCGATGATGCCGCCGCCGATCACCAGCATCCGCTGCGGAATCTGGCGCAGTTCGAGCGCGCCGGTCGAATCCACCACGCGCGGATCTTCCGGAATAAACGGCAGCTTCACCGCTTCAGAGCCCGCAGCGATGATCGCCTGCTTGAACTTCACGACCTTCTTGCCGCCTTCGGTCTGCACTTCCATGTGATTCGGATCGACAAAAGAGCCGGTCCCCGTCACGACTTCGACCTTGCGCATCTTGGCCATGCCAGCGAGGCCGCCCGTCAACTTTTTGACGACGCCCGACTTGAAGTCGCGCAGCTTGTCCAGATCGATCTGCGGCTTTGCGAACGTGATGCCATGAGCGCCGAGCGCTTCCGCTTCGTCGATCACGAGCGCGGTGTGCAGCAGCGCTTTGGACGGAATACAGCCGACGTTCAGACAAACGCCGCCAAGCGTTGCGTAGCGCTCGACGAGCACCGTTTTCATGCCGAGGTCGGCCGACCGGAACGCGGCGGAATAGCCGCCAGGGCCCGAGCCGAGCACGAGCATGTCGCATTCGATGTCCGCGCTGCCGGAGAAACTGCCGGCTTGCGGCGCGGGCGCGGCGGCTTGAGGCTTCGCCGCGTCGGCCTGAGGTTTTGCTTCAGCCGGCGCTTTCTCGGGTTCCTTGGCCGGAGCCTTGGGCGCATCTTTCGCGGGCGCCGCGTCCGCCGACGTTTCGACGAGCGCGATGATCGTGCCTTGCGAAACTTTGTCGCCAGCCTTGACGCGGACTTCCTTGACGGTACCGGCTGTGTCGCTCGGCACTTCAATGGAAGCCTTGTCGGACTCGAGCGTCATCAGCGCCTGTTCGTTCTCGATGACGTCGCCAGGTTTGATGTTGACTTCGATGACATCGACGTCTTTGAAGTCACCGATATCCGGCACTTTTACTTCGACGAGACTCATAGTGTCCCCTTCTCTTATTGACTGTGATGAACGAGGAACCTGCGCCGTCAGGCGAAAACGCGCCATTCGTCTGGCTGCTTTTCTCTGGAATATGGAGGAAAGCAGGCGACGCCCTGCACAAGGGCGACGCTAACGCACCGACGCGAAAGCAGGTTCTACAGGGAGACGCGGATCAAAGAAAAAACCAGCGCCCCACGCAACATCACAATCAAAGAATCACACGCCGGAAATCGGCAAGAAGCGCCCCAAGATACGCATTGAAGCGCGCAGCTTCGGCCCCATCGATCACGCGGTGGTCGTAAGACAGCGACAGCGGCAGCATCAGCTTAGGTACGAACTGCTTGCCGTCCCACACCGGCTTCATCGCGCCACGCGACAAGCCGAGAATCGCAACTTCGGGCGCATTGATGATCGGCGTGAAGTTCGTGCCGCCAATACCGCCCAGCGACGAGATCGAGAAGCATCCACCTTGCATCTGGTCCGGTTTCAGCTTGCCTTCGCGCGCCGCCTTCGACAGGTCGGTCATTTCCTTTGCGATTTCGACGAGACCCTTCTTGTCCGCGTCGCGAATCACCGGGACCACGAGACCGTTCGGCGTGTCGGCGGCAAAACCCACGTGGTAATACTGCTTGAACACGAGGTTGTCGCCGTCGAGGCTCGCGTTGAACGTCGGGAATTTCTTCAGGGCCGACACGACGGCCTTGATCACGAACGCCAGCATCGTGATCTTCACGCCGGCCTTTTCGTTTTCCTTGTTCAACTGCACGCGCAGCGCTTCCAGTTCGGTGATGTCCGCTTCGTCGTTGTTCGTGACGTGCGGAATCATGACCCAGTTGCGATGCAGGTTCGCACCGGAAATCTTCTTGATGCGTGAGAGCGGTTTCGGGTCGACCGGACCGAACTTCGTGAAGTCGATCTTCGGCCACGGCAGCAGATTCAACTCGCCGCCGCCGGCCGCCGCGGGCGCGGCTGCACCGGCCGGCGCTGCGCGCTGGCCCGTCATGACGCCCTTGATGAACGCGGTCACGTCAGCTTGCGTAATGCGGCCTTTCGGACCCGTGCCCTGCACCTGCGTCACATCCACACCGAGTTCGCGCGCGAACTTGCGCACCGACGGCGAAGCGTGGCTCGGATGCCGTGCGCCGCCCTCGCCGGCCGGAATCACCGGCGCTTGCGCGAGTGCGGACGGCGAAGCCGGAGCGGGCGACGGCGTAACCGGCGCGTCCGACGGCTTTTCGGTTTGCTGCTTCGGTGCTGCTGCGGGTGCCGGAGCAGGTGCCGCGGCGGCGCCTTCGGCTTCCACCACGACGATGACCGAGCCTTCGGAGACGGTATCGCCGACCTTGACCTTCACTTCCTTGACGACGCCGGCAGCGGAGCTGGGCACGTCCATCGTCGCCTTGTCGGATTCGAGCGTAACGAGCGACTGCTCTTTCTCGACACGATCGCCGACCTTCACCGCGACTTCGATCACGGGAATGTCTTTGTAGTCGCCGATATCCGGCACCTTGACATCCTGCAGGCCGCCGCCGGTAGCAGCGGGCGCTGCGGCCGGTGCAGGTGCGGGCGCAGGAGCAGCAGCGGGGGCAGCAGCGGGGGCAGGCGCAGCAGCGGGCGCCGGAGCAGCCGCGCCGCCTTCGGCGCCGTCCAGCACGACGATCAGCGAACCCTCTGACACGTTGTCGCCGACCTTGACCTTTACTTCCTTGACGACGCCGGCTGCCGAACTCGGCACGTCCATGGTCGCCTTGTCGGACTCCAGCGTGACGAGCGATTGCTCTTTTTCGACGGTATCACCCGCCTTGACCAGCACCTCGATCACAGGAATGTCCTTGTAATCGCCGATGTCCGGCACCTTGACTTCGATCGCTTGACTCATTGTTAGTGTCTCCTGGGCCGCGCACGCACCTGCCCCTGACGATCAGGAACAGGCGCGCACGCCGTGGCACACGGGGAATGATGCCTTAGACGGTCATCGGGTTGGGTTTGGCGGGATCAAGGTTGTATTTCTTGAGCGCCTCGGCGACGACCTTACGTTCGATCGTGCCCTCGTCTGCCAGTGCGTTCAACGCGGCCACCGTGACCCAGTAGCGGTCGACTTCGAAGAAGTGGCGCAGCTTTTCGCGCGTGTCCGAACGGCCGTAACCGTCCGTGCCCAGAACAACGAAACGTTGCGGCACGAATGCGCGAATCTGCTCGGTCAGCGCGCGCACGTAGTCGGTGGAGGCAATCACCGGACCAGGCGCGTCCTTCAGGAGCTTCTCGACGTGCGAGACTTTCTTCTCTTCGGTCGGATGCAGCAGGTTCCAGCGCTGCACTTCGTGGCCTTCGCGCGCGAGTTCGGTGAAGCTCGGCACGCTCCACAGATCGGCGGCGACGCCCCAGTCGTTCTTCAGCAGGTCGGCGGCGGCGATCACTTCGTTGAAGATCGTGCCCGCGCCCATCAGCTGCACGCGCGGCGCCTTGCTGTCGGCTTCGGCCTTGCGGAACGCGTACATGCCCTTGATGATGTCGGCCGCTACGCTCTCGCCCTGCGGGATCGCCGGGTGCTCGTAGTTCTCGTTCATCACCGTGATGTAGTAGTACACGTCTTCCTGATCAGCGACCATGCGGCGCAGGCCGTCCTGCATGATGACCGCGAGTTCGTAACCGAACGTCGGGTCGTAGCTGATGCAGTTCGGCACCGAAGCGGCCCACAGCAGCGAGTGGCCGTCTTCGTGTTGCAGACCTTCGCCGTTCAACGTCGTGCGGCCCGCGGTTCCGCCCAGCAGGAAGCCGCGCGAGCGCATGTCGCCAGCGGCCCATGCGAGATCGCCGATGCGCTGGAAGCCGAACATCGAATAGAAGATGTAGAACGGGATCATGATCTCGCCGTGCGTCGAGTACGACGTCGCGGCTGCGATCCAGTCCGACATGCCGCCGGCTTCGTTGATACCTTCCTGCAGAATCTGACCGGTTTCCGACTCGCGGTAGAACATCAGCTGGTCGGAATCTTCCGGAATGTACTTCTGGCCATCCTGATTCCAGATACCGATCTGACGGAACAGACCTTCCATACCGAACGTACGCGACTCGTCGGGCACGATCGGCACGATGCGTTTGCCGAGCGCCTTGTCCTTCAGCAGGATGTTGAGAATGCGCACGAACGCCATCGTCGTGGAAATCTCGCGGCCTTCGCCCGTGCCCTTCAGCAGCGGCTCGAATGCCGACAGGTCCGGCACCGGCAGCGATTCGGCCTTCTGACGGCGCGCCGGCAGATAACCGCCGAGTTCCTGACGGCGGGCACGCATGTACTCGAGTTCCTTCGAACCTTCTTCGAACTTGAGGTACGGAACGTTCACCAGGTCTTCGTCGGCGATCGGCAGACGGAACTGGTCGCGGAATTTCTTCAGCTGCTCCACCTGCATTTTCTTCTGCTGGTGGGTGATGTTCATGGCCTGGCCGGCTTCGCCCATGCCGTAGCCCTTGATCGTCTTCGCAAGAATGACGGTCGGCTGGCCTTTCGTCTGGGTGGCTTCGGAAAACGCCGCGTAAATCTTGTGCGGGTCATGGCCGCCGCGGTTCAGATTCCACACGTCTTCGTCCGACCAGTCGGCGACCAGCGCCTTCAGTTCCGGCGTATTGAAGAAGTGCTCGCGGACGAACGCGCCCGACTCCGACTTGTACGTCTGATATTCGCCGTCCACGACTTCCATCATGCGGCGCATCAGCGCGCCCGACTTGTCGCGCTGGAACAGTGCGTCCCAACGGCTGCCCCACACGACCTTGATGACGTTCCAGCCCGCGCCGCGGAATTCGCTTTCCAGTTCCTGGATGATCTTGCCGTTACCGCGCACCGGACCGTCGAGGCGCTGCAGGTTGCAGTTGATCACGAACACGAGGTTGTCGAGCCGTTCGCGGCCGGCCATGCCGATCGCGCCGAGCGATTCCGGTTCGTCCGTTTCGCCGTCGCCGAGGAAAGCCCACACCTTGCGGCCTTCGGTCTTAGCGATGCCGCGCGCCTGCATGTACTTCATGAAGCGCGCCTGGTAGATCGCCATGATCGGGCCAAGGCCCATCGAAACGGTCGGGAATTGCCAGAAATCCGGCATCAGCCACGGGTGCGGATACGACGAGATACCCTCGCCGCCCACTTCCTGGCGGAAGTTGTCGAGCTGCTGTTCGGTCAGACGGCCGAGCAGGAACGCGCGCGAGTACACACCCGGCGACGAGTGGCCCTGCACGAACACGAGATCGCCGCCGTGTTCGGGGGACGGCGCATGCCAGAAATGGTTGAAGCCGACGTCATACAGCGTGGCCGCCGACGCGAACGACGCGATGTGGCCGCCGACATTGGTGTCCTTGCCGGCGCGCAGCACCATGGCAATGGCGTTCCAGCGCGTGTACGAACGGATGCGGTGTTCGATGTCCTGGTCGCCGGGAATCTTCGCCTGACGCGTGACCGGAATCGTATTGATGTACGGGGTGTTGGCGGAGAACGGCAGATGTTCGCCATGCACGCGGGCAAACTCGATCTGCTTCTCGATCAGGTAGTGGGCACGGTCGGGGCCAACAGCAGAAATCACGCCATCCAGCGCTTCGAGCCATTCGCCGGTTTCCTGGGGATCGTCGTCTTTCTCAGCGGCGACATATTTCATGACTTCGTCGGGTACAGCGGACATGCTCGTCTCCTGGATATAGAGGAACGCTCTTTGGACAGACGACGCGGACGAAGCACGGCCGCGGCAGCTTCGGCCGATTGTAATAAGGGTCCCGACGTCCACGCAACAAAATTTTCGAATTACGAGATCGGTTCTCATAATGCGGAAAATTGTTGCGGCGCAACCTGATTTGACTGCCTTTTGACGGATACGCGAGCTAGTGTGCGCCGATTAACGGCACTTTCCGTGATTTTTTGCGCCATTTGGGAAGTACGCGCTGCGCTACAATGCCACGCATGTTGACCGAACGGCTTTTCGCTCGCTCGGCGCGCACCGCCGGTTCGCCGGCGGATTCGACGCCGTCCTCCCGCTGGCACCATGGACCATGGTGGTCGAATTCCTATTTGCTGACGCCGCTCCTGTCGATCCTGGTTTTCCTGGTCGTCATGAGCCTGATTCTGTGGAGCCTGAACCGGCGCGAGCAGCAGCAACAGGAAGACACGCTCTACCGTAACGTCGCATGGGCCCAGCAGCAGATCCGCCTGTCCATGACGGGCGCGCAAGAACAGATCCAGGCTCTCGCCCGCGACCTCGTGGCGGGCCACGCCGATCCGCAGTCGTTCCAGGTGTCCACCACGGACATCATGCAGGGGCATCCCGAGATCCTCTACATGAACTGGTACACGAGCCAGCAGCAGCCGCGCTGGCCCAGCACGGCGCTTCCGGTATTCGGCCAGCGGCTCGCGAAGCCTAACGACACCCAGATGGACGAGGCAGTGAAAGCCGCCTTTACCGAGGCGCGCAGCACGCGCCGCCAGGTCTACTCGCCGCTCATCTACGACGACCTCGGCAACGGCTACATCACGTTGCAAACACCGGTCTATCGCGACCGCGAATTTCTCGGCTCGATTGCCGCCGTGTTTTCGGTCGAAGGCATTCTGAAGCACGACATCCCGCCCGAGCTGTCGGCCAAGTACAAGATTTCGATCATCGACGCGAACAACCGCGAGCTGACCACCACGTCCACGCGCCCGCGCCTGCCGCGCGACATGTTCTACGACTTGCCGCTCGACCCGCCGGGCCAGGGTGTCTCGG
>Ga0256783_1000442_pt1 | contig 10495 bp, 10 predicted proteins | sample MC6MC0934MT_FD_189995 | JGI IMG/M metagenome (GOLD analysis project Ga0256783, IMG submission 189995) | Metatranscriptome of enriched soil aggregate microbial communities from Iowa State University, Ames, United States - MC6-MC0934-MT... | ecosystem: Environmental > Terrestrial > Soil >... | reverse complement strand
GTTGATCCACGGAAACTTGCCGTGGCGTAGCGGAAGGATTCCCCGAACATGACTGATCTTCGTCTTACCAAGCGGTTTGCAGTAATGCTGATGGCGGGCGGGCTGGTCGCCGGCTGCGGCACGTCGTCGCCGACCAAAGTCGACTACAAGAGCGACTCCAAATCGAAACAGGTGTCACTCGCCGTCCCGCCGAACATGATCGACGAGACGCCCGATCAGCGTTCGCTGCCCCCGCAAGGCGGCGAAACCTCGCTGTCCACGCTGCGTCAGGTTCAGGCCCAGGCGCCCGCGGCCAACACGCTGGCGGTCGTGCCGCCCGTGAGCAACATGCATATCCAGCGCGACGGCACGGAAAGCTGGCTCGTGATCGACGGCAAGGCGCCGGCAGACGCGTGGCCGCAAATCCGCCGGTTCTGGCAGGAGCAGGGTTTCCTGCTGGTGGTCGACCAGCGCGACAAGGGCGTGATGGAAACCGACTGGAACGAAACGCACGCGCAGATCAACGACGGTTTGATCCGCAGCACGCTGTCCAAGGCGCTGGGCAACAGCTACGTGACTTCCGAGCGCAACAAGTACCGCACGCGCCTCGAAGCGGCGCCGAACGGCGGCACGTACGTGTTCATCAGCCAGAAGGGCATGCGCGAGGCGCTGACCGGCACGAACAACGACTCGAGCACGTGGGAGCCGAAGGCGAACGACCCCGGCCTGGAGCAGGAATACCTGAAGCGCTTGATGGCGGCGCTCGCGCTTGCCGATTCGCGCGCAAAGTCGGGCGGCGGCCAGACAGCAGAACTGTCGCCGGCCGGCGCGCAGACCGCGCCTAACGCGGCTACGTCGGGCGCGAAATCGGCGGCTGCGGCCACGGCGGCGCAGAATGTCGCCCTTTCGGCACAGCAGCCGGTGCGCGATCCGGACGCGGGGAACGCGTCGGCGCAGTTGTCGTCGAACGAACTGACGCTCGGCGAGCCGTACGACCGTGCATGGCTGCGCGTGGGCCTCGCGCTCGACCGCAGCAATTTCACCGTCGACGACCGCGATCTGAGCCGCGGCCTGTACTTCGTGCGTTACGTCGATCCGAAGGACATGTCGTCGGCCGAGCAGGGCTTCTGGAGCCAGGTATTCCACGGCAAGAAGGAAAAAGTGGCCAAGCAGTATCGCGTGAACGTGCGCGCGCTGACGCCTGACCAGACCCGCGTCGCCGTGGTCGACGACAAAGGTGGTGTCGACGAAAGCCCGCAGGCCACGCAGATCATGACGCTGATGGCCGATCAACTGCACTGACGCGCGCCGCTGCAACTGGCGGCAGGCTGTCTGAAAACCCGTCCGGAACGCCGTTCCCGGGCGGGTTCTTTATTTTGCGACGAATGAGATCACGTTGCCGTCCCGCGAGATGCCGCGTGCACACGTCTTGCTCACGATGAGTGGGCCGGCCTTGATCGGCGCTCAACCGGAGACAGCCATGTTCGACGTGATCCCTTACTGGATGTGGGCGGCGAGCTTGCTCGTTCTCGCGCTCGTGTGCGGTGCGGCCTTGAATCCGCAGGAGTCGCGACGGCCGCGAGCGCTGCGGACGCGTCACGCGGGCACGCTGCGCCCGAGGTGGCCGCTGCGCTGAATTCAAACGGTGGGTGATTGGAGTCAAGCGGGGGCGCGTCGTGTCGCAGGGCAGCGGGCAAGACGCTACCGCTGACCTGATACGAACGGCTCGCGGCGGCGCGCCGCAAGGGTTGCCGTTCGCCTGAATGCCCCTCTGATCGATGCGTTGCGCAACCCTCAGGTATCCGCGCGACGGGTCCCGACCCACGGCAAGCGCTTGATGACGCCCGTTGCCAGCGCCGTACCCACCAGAATCACGCCGCAGCCTTCGAGCATGCCGGCTGAAACGCCTTCGCCGAGAAACAGCGCGCCCCACAGAATGCCGAAGATCGGGATCACGAAGGTGACCGTGATCGCCCGCGCCGGTCCGGCCACCGCGATCAGGTGGAAGAACAGCATGTAGGCGATGCCGGTGCACGCCACGCCAAGCGCGAGCACTGCGCCCCACGCGTGCAGCGAGATCGGCGCACTTGGCCAGTAGATCACCGCGAGCGGCAACAGAACGATGGTGGCGCCCGTCATCGTGCCGGCGGCCACTGTGAGCGCGTCGACGCTGGTCAGGTAACGTTTCGTGTAATTCGCGGCGATGCCATACAGCAGCGTTGCGCCGAGCGCCGCGCCGGCGGCGAGCGCGGTTGTCAGCGGCGTCGCCGACACGCTGCCCGGGCTGGCCATCTGATCCCAGACCAGCATCAGCACGCCGAGGAAACCGATCACGAGGCCGAGCGTGCGCAGCGCGCTCAGCCGGTCGCGCAGCCAGAGGAAAGCCACGAGGCCGCCCCACAGCGGTGTCGTTGCGTTGATCACCGACGTCACGCCCGCCGACAGCGTCAGCTCCGCATAGGCGAAGAGACAAAAGGGCGCCGCCGAATTCAGAATGCCCACCACGAGCAGCGGAAAAGCGCGCGTGCGCAGGATCGTCGCCGATTGTTGCAACGGGCGGCGCGCGAGCAGGACGGCGATCAGGAAGGCCGCACCGATGCCGACGCGCAGCGCCATCAGCGGCGCAACGCCAAAGTCGGTCACGCCGACGCGAATAAACAGGAACGACGCGCCCCACAGGGCCGCGAGGATCAGCAACTGGACGATATTTTTGGCATTCATTGTGATGGCGTCGCGCGCGGTTGAGTCGAGACGCCTGCGCATCGTATCAGCGCGAGAAGACGAAACGTTTCAGCGTGGAATGAAATGGCAAGATTCGGGAGAGGGCGTCTGACACACGTGATCGTAAGCGTGGCGGGAAGCCGCGCAAAGCGAGCAATTCTCACGCTGATGTGAGAAAAATTGCGATTTCACGACGCGAGGGAGAGGCGCGGGCGCGCCGAGCCAGCGCGCCCGCCACATCAACGCTGGTTCAGTGCGGAATCATTCCCTGAAGGACATTCTGCTGTAGCCAGACCAGAATGCCGAGCAGCACGGTCAACAGAATCGAATGCTTGAACGTCTTGGCGAATACCACGCCTTCCTTGCCTTTGAGGTCCGTCGTTGCCACGCCTGTCGAGATATTTTGCGGCGAGATCATCTTGCCCATCACGCCGCCCGAGGAGTTCGTCGCCGCCATCAGAACGGGGTTCAGGTTCAACTGATTGGCCGCAACCACTTGCAGGTTGCCGAACAGCGCGTTGCCCGACGTATCGCTGCCGGACAGGAACACCGCGACCCAGCCGAGGAACGCCGACACCAGCGGGAAGAACGGTCCGACCGACGCGACCCCGAGCCCGAGCGTATACGTGAGCCCCGAGTAGTTCATCAGATAGGCGAGCCCGACGATGGTCGCGACTGTGAGAATCGCGATGCGCGTCTGCACCCACGTATCGACGATCGCCGCGCCGAAATCACGCGCGCTGAGTCCGACCACCAGACTCGTGATGATCGCGGCGACCAGAATCGCCGTGCCGGTGGCGAGCGGCTGGAAGTCCCAGATCGCGCCGTACGGTGTGTTGTACAAGGTGATGAACACCGCCTTATCGAGGCCTGGCCAAGGCACTTTGACGTCGCCGATCAAAAAGATTTTCGCCACGGTCCAGACGATCACGACCACGGACACGATGATCCACGGATACCAGCCCTGGCTGCCGCCGATCTTGCCGCGCACTTCGCCGACGCGGTCGATATTCACCGCAAACGCGGGATCGACGGCCGGTTTCCACACGCGCAGAAACGCGATCGTGACGACGAGCGACACCATCGACGACAACACGTCGGTCAGACTGTAATTGACGTAGTTAGACGCGACGAACTGCGTGAGCGCGAAACTGGCGCCTGAAACCAGCAGCACCGGCCAGACTCGCACCATGTTGCGAAAGCCGGCATAGACGGCGATCACGTAGAACGGCAACAGCAAGGCGAAGAACGGCAACTGGCGGCCGACCATTTTTGCGAGCGAATCGGCGGGCAAATGCGTGACTGCGCCGAGCACCGTGATCGGCACGCCGAGCGCGCCGAATGCCACGGGCGCCGTGTTGAAAATCAGCGTGAAGGTGAGTGCCTCGAGCGTCGGAAAACCGAGCAGGATCAGCAGCGAACTCGTGATCGCGACCGGCGTGCCGAAGCCCGAAATTCCCTCCAGCAACGCGCCGAACGAAAAGCCCACCACGACCAGCACGACGCGTCGGTCGTTCGGCAGGTTGTCGATCATCCACATGCGAAAGGCCGCGAAGCGGCCGGAGCGTTGTGCGATGTTGTATAGCAGGATCGCGGTGAACACGATCCACATGACCGGCCAGCACGCGAACACGACGCCAGCGGCGACGGAGTCCAGCGCGAGCCTCACTGGAAACTGCCACACGGCAATCGCGACGACGAGGCCGACGATCAGTCCCGCGAGCGACGCCTGCCATGCAGGCCGGCGCGCCCAGCCGAGCAGCAACAGCACGACGATGATCGGCAATGCCGCGACGAGGAACGACGGAAGCAGGGAATTGCCGACCGGAGTAAGTAGTTGATGAAACATCACGTCTCCTTCGTTGTTGTTCGAAATCGACGCGTGACTGCGAATGACGGGACGCGTCGTTCCTGCAGGACGGATGAGCGCCGCCCGCGCAGAAAACCACCGGTCGGCTCGCTTTTAAACGGTTACTGTGTGCGGCTTAACCAAGCATAGAGCCCGAGGCTCTCACGTCAAGAAGGGAAACTACGGGAGCAATCGCAAGCTTGTCGCCCTGATTCTTGCCGGCGGCGCGCGCCGGCAGGAATCACTTCGCTCAACCTGAAGTCGTTCAATGATGGTAGCCGTGCCCATGGCCATGTCCGCCCGACCACCAGCCGAAGCCGATCGACACAGACGGACCGTACCAGCCAGGATAGCCGTAGCCGTACCAGGGCGGATAAACCGGCGGCGGATAATACGCGGGGTAAGCGGGCGCGACGTACACCGGCGGTTGCGCGACCACATAGGTGGCAGGTGGGTACGACGAGCCTGGCTGCTGCTCGACCTGTTGCCCCTGTTGTCCCTGTTGCCCTTGCATTGCTTGCTGGCCGGCCTGCGGATCGGTGCCCGTGCCGCCCACCGTGCCCACCGGCACTTCTCGCTGTGCCGCGCTGGCTGGTACGGTCGCGTAATACGCAGGGTAGTAGCCCGGATAGTAACCGTATGGGTAATAGCAGCCCGTCAGCATTACTGCGCCCGCGGCGCCGCAGAGCGCGAGCCGGACGCGGCCGATGCAACCGCTGGTAGAAATACGTTGGCGCGTGCGCAGCCGCGACAGCATGTGAACGGGATGAGAAGAGTCAACCAGGCGGGACTTCATGACGAGCTCCGGTGTGCAGGCAACTTGCGAGCGACGCAGCCGACGCCTTCGTCGGTACGTCATTGCACGAGCTTACGCTCACGCGGCGCAAAGAGGATTGCAAAACCGTAACGGCGTATTTCGCCTCGTTTTACGGCATTTCCCGGCGCACGTCTCGTCAGCGGAAAGCGAGCAGGGCATTGCACCCGGGCTCGCGTTTCACCGCTGAGGAGTAACGAAGCTTACTTGCCGACCTGATTACCAATCACGCCGCCCACGGCCGCGCCGCCGAGCGTGGAAAGCGCACTGCCTCCAATGACCGCACCGGCGGCACCGCCGACGCCCGCGCCGATTGCGGTATCCCGTTGCCGCGTACTCATTCCCTCGCAGGCCGAAAGACTCGCGACAACCGCGACGATCATCGCGAGCGAACCCAATTTACGAATCGATTTCATGATGCTCACTCCCTTTGTTGTGATTGGAAGCCGCCTGTCGTATTGCGTTCCTGAATTGATCTTATCGCTGTGGACAGTTTCCAGATGTATGAGGTTGTCAGCAGACTGACGGTTTCGTAATCAAATGTTTCCCAACGCGTAGCAGGAGCCGTACCTGAACCGCAGGCGAAAAAAAGCCCGCTGACGGCGGGCTTTGTGGTGCTAGACGTTGCGCGCGCATCGAAATGCGCGCGCGGCTGTCACCGGTGCGAGAACCTCGTGGCCTTACTGCCGCTGATAGATCTCGGCGCCTTTCTTCATGAACTCGATGGATTTCACTTCCATGCCTTTTTTCAGCGCTTCGTCGTCGGTGACGCCCTGTTGCGCCGCGAATTCGCGAACGTCCTGCGTGATCTTCATCGAGCAGAAATGCGGACCGCACATCGAGCAGAAATGCGCGACCTTTGCGGAATCCTTCGGCAGCGTTTCGTCGTGGAATTCGCGTGCCTTATCCGGATCGAGACCGAGGTTGAACTGATCTTCCCAACGGAATTCGAAGCGCGCCTTGCTCAATGCATTGTCACGCACCTGCGCGCCCGGATGGCCCTTCGCCAGATCGGCGGCGTGCGCGGCGAGCTTGTACGTGATGATGCCGGTCTTCACGTCGTCCTTGTTCGGCAAGCCCAGGTGTTCCTTCGGCGTCACGTAGCAGAGCATGGCGGTGCCGAACCAGCCGATCATTGCCGCGCCGATGCCCGACGTGATGTGATCGTAACCGGGAGCGATGTCGGTGGTGAGCGGCCCGAGCGTGTAGAACGGCGCTTCGTCACACCATTCGAGTTGCAGGTCCATGTTCTCCTTGATCAACTGCATCGGCACGTGGCCGGGGCCTTCGATCATCGTCTGCACGTCGTGCTTCCATGCGATCTGCGTAAGCTCGCCGAGCGTCTTCAATTCGCCGAGTTGCGCTTCGTCGTTCGCGTCGTAAATCGAGCCGGGACGCAGGCCGTCGCCGAGCGAGAAGGCCACGTCATACGCCTTCATGATTTCGCAGATGTCTTCGAAATGCTCGTACAGGAAGCTTTCCTTGTGATGCGCGAGGCACCACTTCGCCATGATCGAGCCGCCGCGCGACACGATACCGGTCATGCGCTTGGCGGTGAGCGGCACATACTGCAAACGCACGCCGGCATGAATCGTGAAGTAATCGACGCCTTGTTCGGCCTGTTCGATCAGCGTATCGCGGAAGATCTCCCACGTCAGGTCCTCGGCTTTGCCGTTGACCTTTTCGAGCGCCTGATAGATCGGCACCGTGCCGATCGGCACCGGCGAATTGCGGATGATCCACTCGCGCGTTTCGTGAATGTGCTTGCCGGTCGACAGATCCATCACCGTGTCGCCGCCCCAGCGGATGGCCCACGTCATCTTGTCGACTTCCTCGCCGATCGAAGATGTCACCGCCGAGTTGCCGATGTTCGCGTTCACCTTCACGAGGAAGTTGCGGCCGATGATCATCGGCTCGCTTTCCGGGTGATTGATGTTGTTCGGGATGATCGCGCGGCCGCGCGCAACTTCGTCGCGCACGAATTCCGGCGTGATTTCGGTGAGGCCGTTCGGACCAAAAGCGCTTGCACCGAATGCCTGGCCCGGATGCTGACGGCCCATCATCGCGGCGAGCTTTTCGCCGTTCGGACCGCTTGTCTTCAGCGTCTCGAGATATTCCGCGCGGCGCTGGTTCTCGCGAATCGCGATGTACTCCATTTCCGGCGTAATGATGCCTTTGCGCGCGTAGTGCATCTGCGACACGTTCTTGCCGGGCATCGCACGGCGCGGCGTGCGGTGCAGGCCTTGAAAGCGCAATTCGGCAGTCGCGGGATCGGCGGCGCGCTCGCGGCCGTAGTCGCTCGTGAGGCCGGAGAGCGGTTCCGTGTCGCCGCGTTCTTCGATCCAGCGCTGACGCAGCGCGGGCAGGCCGGCGCGGATGTCGATCTTCGCTTCGGGATCGGAGTAGGGACCCGACGTATCGTAGACGTACACGGGCGGATTCTTTTCGCCGCCGAAGCTGTCTGGAGTGTCGGATTGCGTGATTTCGCGCATCGGCACGCGGATGTCGGGGCGCGAGCCGGTCACGTAGACCTTGCGGGAATTCGGCAGCGGCGCGACGGCGGCTTCGTCGACGTGGGCGTCGGCGGAAAGAAACTTCGGGTTGGCGTTCATGCGTGTTCTCCGTCAAAGCAATGTGGGCCGCTAAGCAGGAGACGAGACGGAAGTAGTCGGAATTCGCGAGAGATGAGGCACAAGGGCTGGAGTGCGAAATCCGTACGCTTCCCTGCGCTGGCATTATCCAGATCAGGTTCAAAGGGTATTTCTCACCCACGTGGCACGGACCTCCAACTCCCGTGCATCGCAGGACCCCCGCGTTAGCAGCGCACACGATACACCGGGCGGGCGCCGCTTGGCAACCCGTCTGCAATGCTGTGTGCGATCGGTATGGGCGTCGTGCGTGAAGCGCAGCGCCCTTGCGGGCCGGGGCTATCTGCGGGAGCGAAAGCGCAAGACGTCGCATCGCGTCGCAGCCCGCCGATCCGCTATTTGCGCACTATCCTTGTATTGACGGGCGCGCCGCGTATGACGCGCTGCAGCACTAATGCCGCGCGGCCTGTTTGCCTACAGCGTGAAATCGTCCGAGGCTTCGGGCTGATACAGGATCTTTTCGAGCTTCAGCACCTTTTCGGCGCCGCTTGGCGGCACGAAGCGAATCTGCTCGCCGCGTTTCGCGCCGAGAAGCGCGAGGCCGACTGGCGAGAACACATTCAGGCGGCCATGCGCGAAGTCGGCGTCGGGCGGATAGACGACGGTCCAGGTCATGTGCTCACCGCTGCTTTCGTCGACGAGCGTCGCCTGCGAGTTCATCGTGACCACGTTGGCCGGAATCTCGTGCGAATCGACGATAACCGCGCGCTCCAGTACGTCGTCGAGCATGTCGTGCAAACGTGCGTCCGCGCCGGGTGCGGCGGCGTGCTTCTCAAGACGGGCGACGTCGAGTTCGGTGAGGTAACACTGCTTGGTCCTTCTGGTCGTTTTCACGGCGGCTACTCCAATTCGATCTGCAATATGGCTGCAATCTGTGTGAGGAAACATCATGCGGATGTGATCGGCCCGGCGCCCCGAAAGTCCCCTTGGGGACGACGCGGCTTCAGGCAAGGAAGCGAGCTGCGTCAGGTGGGGCGCCGGGCGGCGAGAAGCGGAAGCGTTTCTGGCGGAAGCGTTCGCGACGGCTCCTCGGCGGAATGCGGCGCGAACTGCACGCGCGCGCATCCACTTGCGCGGCGAGGGCGCAAGCGGGTGTGGGCGCGTGAAGTCGGAGAACGCATTGAAGGGCCGGCAGTTGTCGAGTGGAGATGGACGACGCACCGCTTGTAGCTGACGATGCCTGTGACGACAGCGAGCGGCGCAGTGATTAAGGGCATGTTAGCACGGCGTCTTTCAACGACCTTCGCGAACATTTCGCCGCTGTAAGTCGGGCCGCGCGAAACGGTGATGCGATGAACACGCGTGCAAACGTCAGGCAAAAAAATTTGCAGGGGGCTGTCATAACCTGCTGCGCGCATCGACAAACGTGCAGATCCCGATAGGAGCAGGTCATGCAATCAATCGTCATGCGCCGCGCACGCCGACCGTTCGTTCGAGCCGTCGCAGTTCTCAGTGCAATAGCAATGTTGTCCGCGAGCGGTCTGGCAAATGCAGCCGGCGCGATGTGCAGCGCGCGTAGTCCAGCGCATCGCGTTGCGCTCGTCGAGTTGTACAGCAGCGAAGGGTGCAATAGCTGTCCGCCCGCCGACCAGTGGCTCAGCCAATGGAAGCACAGCGGTTCAGCGCAAAGCATCGTGCCTCTGGCGCTGCACGTCGACTACTGGAACAGCCTCGGTTGGACGGATCGCTTCTCGCAGCACCGCTTCACCGAACGTCAGCAGACGCTCACCGATCTTGCGGGCGGCCACACCATCTACACGCCTGAAGTTTTCGTGGCGGGGCGGGAGTTGCGAAGCTGGTCGCAACGCGACAGTTTCGAAGGTCGCGTCGGCAAACTCGTGGCTGAGCCGGCACGAGCGAACGTTGCCCTCGAACTGAAGCCGCAGACGGGCGGCGCATTCAACGTCGCAGCGCGCTTTGACAGCAAGGCTGCCGATACCGCCGGACCGCTCGATGCCTACGTCGCGGTGTACGAAAACTCGCTGAGTTCGCAGGTCGGCGCCGGCGAAAACCGCGGCGCGACATTGCATCACGAACGAGTGGTGCGGCAATGGATCGGGCCGGTGCCGCTCGTCGGCGGCAATGCGCAGATTACTCGCGACATTCGTTTCGACGATGCCGATGCCAATGCCGATACCAACAGGAACGCAAACGCGTCGGCCGACAGATTCGGCGTAGTCGCTTTTGTCCAGAACTCAGCAACCGGCGACGTGCTGCAGGTGGCCGAACTGGCCGCCTGCCATTGAGCTCGCGTCAATCAACGGAGATTCCCATGGCAACGCCTCATGTTGTTCGCGACAGCGCACCGCCTGCCGCGCCCTCCAGCGGCGTGATACATCCGGTATGGGTGCGCATCACGCATTGGCTCAACGCACTCGCGGCGATCGTCATGATGCTGTCGGGATGGCGCATTTACGACGTGCTGCAGGTGGCCGAACTGGCCGCCTGCCATTGAGCTCGCGTCAATCAACGGAGATTCCCATG
>Ga0256783_1000439_pt1 | contig 10509 bp, 1 predicted proteins | sample MC6MC0934MT_FD_189995 | JGI IMG/M metagenome (GOLD analysis project Ga0256783, IMG submission 189995) | Metatranscriptome of enriched soil aggregate microbial communities from Iowa State University, Ames, United States - MC6-MC0934-MT... | ecosystem: Environmental > Terrestrial > Soil >... | reverse complement strand
TACGATAATTTAGAAGGAAAATGAACTAGTTAAGGAGAATTTTTAAAAGAAAGAGTTAAAGGTATAATTTATTACTTATGGAAGATACTTCAAAGGATAAAATATGGTATAATATTGGAATATTACTTAAAGCTCTAAATGAGCTAATGTTAAGCTTTTATCATATATAAAAAGTTTTCAATTCTTAAATAATGACACACACTTTTACAATATTTAGAAATCAGTTATTCTTTTTTGGTTGGGGATTCAGTAGAACCAAGGATGACTCGAACAGGTGGAACACCCTTCAAGATTTGATTATCATCTTTCTTGGCACACATGACGTTCAAATCTGCATATTTATCATCCTTTTCTAAATTGAGGAGTTCTTCTAATTTGGATTTCATTCTCTTCTCCTTTTCCTTTTCTTTGCCAGGAATATCCATGAGAGCATGGAAGTAGATGGCTTGAGATCCGAATGTGACATCCTTTGGCAAAAGTTCATAGGTCTTTTCAATGTAGTCAAAGAGATCCTTCAAGGTGGCATCTCTTGGGAGGTTGACATCCCATCTGTCCCAGAGGTTGACAGAGAGTTTATCAGTGAGTTTTGTGACGGGTGCAGTGGCAGGTTCTGATAATGCCATAATAGGTACTGCAAGACTCAAGAAAGCATTCTTCATGTCTTCAACCTTACAGGCCTTCAACAATTTGCACAATTCGATAGTTTGTAATCCTGCAACAGAAGCAGTGGTTGTGGCAAGAGCAGGGATAATTCTACCAGCCTTAATCTTGACAGTGAGCCAGTCCATAGGTTCGAGTTTATAGCAGCTGGATCTGCAGTTAGCAATAGAGCTGATGAAATCAATGTGGAAGTTTTGATCATTATCTTTTTCGAATTCTTCAGGGTTGCAACAGATGACTTTGCCTTCTTTATCTTTGGGTAAAGTGGCAGCAAACTTCTTCAAGTCCTTCAAGAGTTCTTCAGCTTCATTGACGGGAGTTTCTTCGTCTTCGCCTTCTTCACCGGTGGCTTGTTTGCTAGCTTCCTTATCAACTTCAGCGTTGATTTCTTTGGCTTTTTCTGAGGAAGGTTTAAAGTCTGGGACTTTGACCTTGGCGGCTTCTTCTGCCATTTTGGCCTTTTCGGAATCTTTTCTAGCATCTTTGGGGATAGGGATATCAAAGATCTTGGCTCTTAAGCAAGCGGCAGCAGCAATAAAGTTGATGTGGAGAGGTTCTTTAGGGTCAAAGATGATTTCAGTAGGAGGTCTCTTTGGTAATGACCAGAAGGGTCTGCCTTCTTTGGTCTTGGCGTCAAGAGGATAAGTGTAGAGGAGTTGTCTGATATCGTTGACAAAGTATTTTTGGAACTTGATTCTGGCGTATCTGATACAGTCATCGAATGTCAAGGGTCTTTTCTTGAGAAGAGTAACAGCTTCGGTGAGAGTTTTAAGTTCAGTGGAACCCGTAACTTGGAAGTTGGGATCTTCGACGACTTTGTTGAGACCTTTTGGTCTTTGAGTGAAGAGTTTTCCGAATTTATCTCTAGCCCATTCAACACAGTGGAGTGTTTCTTCAGGGAACATTTTGAGGGTACAGTGTGGGATTTCGGCATCTTCTTTAGGATCTTCTTGGGAGCCATAGGATTCAGTTTTGTATGGCATGATGACTTGGACATGGCCTTTAGGTCCAAGAGTGCCAGATTCAAGTAAAGGAGTTTTTGCAGTGACACAACGCATATCAACATATCTTCTAGCTTGGACGTTATCGAGAGCATTCGTGACAACAGTGAGATCTTCAAAGAACTTGTCAGTGAAGATATTGGCAGTTCCATCATGAACTTTATCAAGTCTGGCAATGATATGTCCTTTGAGTTCTTTATTCATTTGGATAGCAGCAGCGGCGGCAGTTTGTGATTTAGGTTTACGGAGATGTTTTTCTCTGAACAAGAATTGTCTAGTAAGATTGGAGACTTCAATGACATCAGGATCTGTGAGGATGATTTTACCTCCTTCTTTATTGGCATATTTGCCAGCTTCACCAGTACCTAAGCCGAGCATAGCATAATTTTTAAGAAGTTCACAACCAATAGCTCCTGATCCAACCATGAAGAGTCTGGTAAATTGAAGAGTTTGAAGAAGTTTAACACCAACACAGATTCTAAGACCATCAGATCTATGTTTTTGTTCGGCTATTTCAAGTTGGCTAATTGCAATATCCCATTCAGATTTGTTTTCAGGGAGTTCAGGAATGACTTCATAGCAATCAGTGTAGAATAATTGTTTGGTTGGCATGAATTTTTGAGTGATTGCTTTAATGGCTTCTTGAGCAACAAAACCACCCAAGAAAGCAGCAAGAGGAGCAAAGACACCTTGGCAAGTGAATGCAAATCTTCTAATAATGAATTCAAATCTAGTATCTTCTTTATGATTATAATCTTTGACGTTGGTGGCAGATTCGATAGCAAGTTGCAAGAAACCTTCACTATCAGGAAGATCCCATGGTTTTGGTAATCTTTCATATTTCTTGAGGAATTTATCAAAGGCTTCAAAAGCAATATGAAGGATATAAGGATGATTAATTTTCAAGAAATCATGCATAAGCATATTTTGATCGAATGTTGCATTAGTGATTGATTCTTCAAAAGATTGGAATTTCAATAAGACTGGGGTTTTGATTTGTTTAGCAAGTCCATTGCCAACATAAGGAGTAAATCCTCTTGTGTCTCCAATCTTAAAGCTTGATGCATTAATAACTTGAATCTTATGTCTTGTTCCATTTATTGATTGAGGGAGAGATTTGTCGACAGTGTCTGGTTGAGTGAGTTGCATACCTTCGACACCATTGATGATGATTTCCTCTCCATCTTCGAATTTATGATTATGTCCAGCAAGGAGACTGACAACACCTTGTTCTTCATTGGTGATTTTGCCAAGCATGACTTCTTGAACTTCTTCGCCGTTTTTGTCAATAACAACAAATTCATCACCGAAATCATTGAAAACTCTAGAAAATGGACCATAGAGATCTGTGGTGATAAAATGGATATGATTCTTTCTGCAGTATTTGTTGATGGCAACCAAGGTTTCATAATCAGTTTCAGAAAGAATGACAAGAGTGTATCCCTTGAGGATTTTGTCGATTTCAGCTTCTTCTTTGGGAAGATTTTGATCAAGGAGAGCAGTATCAACATTGACATAGTAATTGAGTTGTTGGATTTTGTTTAAACTGGCTTGAGCTCTATTTTTGCCGATATCTTCTTCGTTCAAGAAGAATTGACCAGAAAGGTCTCTGTATGAGGTCTTTGCTTTATCATGAATGGTGAATTTGTTAACACCAGACAAGACGATATTTTTGGCGATTTCAACACCAAGAGCACCAAGTCCACTCATAAAGATGGAAGCATTGGCTTGTTTGGTGACAGCATCAAGACCCATGGCACCAATGTATCTGGACCATCTGTCTTTAACGTCTTCATCATTAATGTTCATGGCCTTATTCTTTTGTCCTCCTTCCTTATCATAGCTGACATCAATATCTTCGAGATTTGCGACACCTGTATTGATATTGACCTTTTCAGCCTTCTTTTCCTTTCTCTTGAGGACTTTTTGGTGTAAGTCTCTGCCGCTAGGAGCAGGTAATTTAGCGAATTCCGCTTCAAGTTCAGTGATGGCAGTTTTGATCATGTCCTTGTATTTTGTTTTGGAGGTTTTGAATTCAGAGCACCAAGAAGGATTATGATCATTGATAAGACCAGCATAAGAAGCTTCTCTATGTTCGGCATACTTGACCCATTTATTGACTTCTTCAAGGATTTCATCTTTCTTGAGGTAGAAATGTCTTCTAATGACAGTTTCGAATCCTTTAGGTGGGTTTCTCATTTGATCAATCATGGCATATCTGATATTGCAGTATCTGACAATATTGCTGTAAGCTTCATTTTTCTTTTCACCTTCTTCTGTGCCAGCTTCTCCTTCGAACCCTGGTTCATTGAAATAAACATCTTCAGCCATAATAATAGCTTGAATGGAAACCAAGACTTGAAGTAGTGTGGAGAGTTTAGGATCCCAATTTTCGGAAGCATTACCTCTCCAAGTACCAAGCAAAGAAAGACAGACTTTACCACAACTGTATAAGTTGGGATTAAATCTGACTTTGCCAGCTCCTGTCGTGGTTAAGTTGACTTTTGGAGGTGCATTCGGATAAGAATCATCAAAGAAGACATCAAATTCATAAGCACCATGAGCATAAGGCGTTCCAGCAGCTCCCATAACAAGAGCTTTCATGACATCAACTCTAGATTCATCAACTCTGACAAAGATTGAATTGGTATGTTCAATAGGTAAAGCAGTTGAAAGATCAGCAAGTTCTTGTGCTAATCTGATCATTTTGGGTTGAGGAGGAGTATTATTGGTAATATAAGAAGCATAATGATGTTTGAATTTGGTAGTACCTGAATCTTTCATATTCACATAATCAAATCTCAAGTTCTGAAGCAAGTTTCTATAAGCAACTGCAAGAGGTTGAGAAAGAATATCAAGCATTTCTCCTTCATCATCACTACTTTCAAGATCATCTGATGATTGTAATGCTTCATCAACAACCTTAAATGTCTCTATAATATTTGTTGCTAATTTCTGATTTGGTGCTGATGAATCTTTATCAGAAGCGGTAAGGCAATTTAAGAAGATTTGAGCAAGTTCTTTAAGTTGACTGAGGAGTTTATAGATTGAATCTTTTTGAGTAGGTTGATAATGAGGATCAAGTTCTAATAAACATGGAAGGAATCCACGATGATGTGCTATTGCTTTTGTTAACTTGAGGAAAGATTGATTGAGTTCAGCTTCTTTAGCCATTTCGAGGAGAGAAGCAGATCTGAATGCAGCTTCGAGGAGAGGTAAGAGAGCAGATTCACAGATTTCATTCAAGATTTTTTTGGAAGGATGCCATTCTTTGACATTGATAAAGTTATGGAGGATTTCAATCATGCCTTGGAGTTGTTCATTTCTAGCTTTTTTTGCTTTGAACATATTCGCTAACATTCCATCTTTGGTTCTGTCCAGTGTTATCGGAAGCATAACCAACACCCTTTTTCTTGACAACTTTCTTTTTGTAATCTTCTTCATCTAGTCTCTTGTCACTGTCATCCTTTTCTTTGAGTTCTGGGCTAGCATCTTCTACTTGTTGAGTTTCTTGATCTTCGACCCATTTACGTCTGGATTCTTTGGAGATGATGGCAATACGATCGAGGATTCTAGTGAAGAAGTTCTTTTGGATGGCGAATTCTCTGAGTTTAGCGTCAGTGTTGACACTAAAGACATTGGCCAAGATTTGGTAAGCCAATCTAACAGCCTTTTGTTCTTCTTCTTCCCACTTTTTGGGGTTTTTAGCGTCTGTGGTCTTGTCAGTATCGGGAGCACCAACAATAACTTGGAACAGTAAATCCATACAGGCTTTGCTCTTCATGAAAAGACCAAAGAAGATGGGGAGAGATGAGAAGCTTGAAAGCTCCTGAACCCAAGTGAACCATCTTTTGCTTCTATCCTTATCTTTCCATTTAATCAATGATTTGAGGGCAAGTTCCAAGATTCTTTCGACTCCTCCATTGCGTTCAAAGGTGTCGAAAATGCTCATGACTGGTTTGTAGTTGAGGGATTCGTCAGTTTCAAGACCATCAGTGACTTGTGGGGTTTCCTTCTTGGTGAGTTGTCTTTCAGAATATTGCAAGACATCGAATTCAACATCAATGATGCTGTTGGTACTTTGATCATTTGTAACAAATTCATAGAGATCAGCGAGAGTGGTAGTTGAGTTCAAGACCTCTTGAGTAAGTTTGGAATTGACATTGATGTCACTGTTGAGGATGATTTCGACAAGTTTTTGAACATTGACAGAGACAGGAATGTTGTAAACTGGAGTAGCTCTAAAGTAGTTGAAAGGTTGATGAGGATTGTACCATTGAGGGCAGAGGACGTTGTTGAGAACGTTGATTTTGCCCTTTTTGTTTTTCTGAGCGAGTGGTGCGTTAGTTCCAGTTTTGAGGACCCAGTATTCTGCGGATTTAAAGACGAATTCAGCAGGGATATCAGTTGGGAAGGCTTGATTAAGATCTTGTTGCATAGGTTTCATATCATACAAATCGATGTCGACATAACTGGTTTGAGAGCTGATGAAAGAGATGAAGATTCTCTCAGTGTTGTTGTAGAAGAAGGATAAGACACCACCTCCATCATAGAAAGTTCTAAATTGTCCAAAGTCTGTTTGATTAGGGAAAGAGGGTATAGGGAAGTGAAGGTGATAATCATCTTCATAGTAGAAGATAAAGTTATCATCAGACATGGGAATTGGGTATTCTTTGTCGAAACCAGTGTCGATATCTTCAGGGATTTCGGCCATATGTTGGGAGCAAAAGACTCCGACGTAGCATTTTTTGCCAGCATTGGTACCTTCCATGATGACCAAGAATGGACCTTGCTTGGACATTTTTTCTCTGACGGCAACAACAAGGTTTTCTCCATCTGTCTTGTTGGTGATTGCAAGTTCCCAAGGCAAGTCTTTAATCTTTCTGTAAAGTCCTGAAGCACTAGTAAAGTGTTGGACCGTCTTGAGGAGAGTAGTAGTTTGATCTTTGTTGAGGATTTCAGATTTAAGAGGTTCGCTTGTTTGTTGAGTTGGAGCAGGGCTGGGCAATTGTTTTCCACTGATGACCGTTCTCTTGGATTGAGGGTCATAAGGGTGTAAACAAACAGGGACATTAGCTTCAGCATTCAAGAGAGGAACAAAGAGATTGTTAATGAAGGAGATATCCTTTTTGGCTTCAAGAGTTTCAAGATCAGCAACGAGAGCCTTGATAAGTTCTTCTTCAGTGGCGGGATAGCCCAAGCTAACGTTTTTAAGGAATTCAACGGCAAGTTGAAGCATGTCAGAATCGATTTCTTTGAGTGTAGGTTTGGTTTTAAGAGTGGTTCCGCTGCTACCAGCAACTTCTTCTTTGTTTTTGAGAGCATGGTAGAATTTAAGATGCCAGCCACCTTGAGAGATCTTCTTCTTGATAAGTTCATGGTAAGAGATTGTGCATAAGAGGATAAAGGCATGTCTAAGATTGCGTAGATCGTTAGAAGCAAGATTTTCTAATTTTTCAATCAAATCTGAAATGACTTCTTCGACATGAGTCATGAACCATTTAGCAGAAGAGTTGGAACCAATGACAACAGGGCCGAGCATTTCATAGTAGATGGGTTTACCATCGTCCTTGATGGCTTTCCAGAGCTTTTCGAGAGCATACTTGAGTAAGGTTTGATCTTTGATGACAAAAGGTGCAGGAGTGTAAAGATAAAGGACCAAAAGTTTGATAAGGACTTTATTGTGTGTAGAAGTGCTGTATGCTTCAAAAGAGCGAATGATAGCATCTAGCTCCTCTTTGTCGAAATCAAGAACTTGAGGCTTGTCAAGAAGATCACGAGAAATAGATCTAGCTGCTGTACACAAGACTTCAATGAAAGGAACGAGTGAGTTGAATTTACTCAATGACTCATTCTTGGAGCCAAGAGAAGAGATTCTCTTGGTTTCAGTAAGGACAAAGTTGTTGAGACGAGCGAGTCTTGCGAAAAGGTGTTCGTTATCAATCAAGATGATATCACCAACAAGTTTGGCATGTTCACGGGACTTAGACAAGTCAAGGAACTTGGTGATAATCCAATCACCCATTTCAGGATTATGGGTAGCAATAGCTAAGAAGACTGGAGCCAGCCAAGATTCATGAGGCATAAGAAGGCTGGTAAGGTTATCGAAAGAAGATCTGATTTTGTTGATAACATTCTTTTCATTAGCAAGAGTGCCAAGAGTTTCAGTGAATTGATTGTTGCAAAGTTTGCTAATAACTTGCAAAGCAGAGTTTTCTTGAGCATCCATAAGTTTTTTATGGGAATTGGGAAGCTTTTTGACATCAAATCCTGCGATTGAGATAAAAGAGATGGAGACAGCAATATTTTTGTAGACTTTGTTGGATAAAAGAGAGAGTCCTTCAACAAACGTGACAACTGGTCTTCTAAATCTGAATTTAAGATAGGAGACACGTTTATTAGAGAGAGATTCAAGACATTCTTCCAAGCTCTTGGGAGAGTTGACTGAGATGTGTTGGAAGTTTTTATGGAAGACCTTGACGGAGAAATTTGAATATCCTTCATCGTTGATGGGTTCAAGAGTTGCAATATGACTGAGATCATTTTGAGAAGTACCACCTTCAACAATGACTGAGCTTGGAACACCAAGAACTTTATCAGTGTGATCAGTCCAGACAGTGTTAAATCCGATACGGATTTGTTTAAGTTCAACAGTTCTTTCAAGACTGAAGACAAGGCAGTATTCATTATGGAAGTTTCCGTTCATTTGGAAGTACATGATACGAGCACGAACACCCTTTTTATTAATAGCCCAATCTGGTGTGATTCCAGCCCAAGATTGTCCAGGAAGATTAATGATTGTAAGTTTATTGCCGATTTCTTCTTCTTTAGGATCTTCTTCAGGTCCAGAAGCAGGTTCTTTTGTTTCAGCTCCTTCCAACTTTCCTCCGGTTTCTTTGAGATTGGTCGAGATTTGTTCAAGATAATCACTACCTTCAAGTAATGAAGCCAATGAACCAAGAGTAGTGGAGGGAGTTGATTTGATGAGAGTTTTGTTATCTGCAGCAGGAGTTCGGTAAGCAACTCCCATTCTATCGAGAAGATATTCAAAGCCTTTAACTTCGAATGCAACATATGAGGCGATAGCATCACTGGTGACCCAAAGATCAAAGAGTTGTTCAAGAGTGGAGCAAGTTTGCGAGTTGAACTGCAAGAGAGTATAGGTTGAAACACGATGAGCTGGCTGGAGTTTGAGGAGAGTTTGATCCATCTTTTTGCATCCAGAAATAAGAGCGGCAATGGCAACCTTTGAGACTTCTTGATAATCACCAATGATTTGGAACAATTTGAGCATGTCTTCTGAGATGCCCTTGAGTGCATCAGTTGAGGGAGTTGCATTGGCATCATTGGCTCTATTTAAAAGGAACCACTCGAGGTAATATTGGACAGCAGTTTTGATTTCGGTAGAGTGTTTCTTGAAGTTTGCAAAGAGTTCGCCAACGGCAAGGAGGTTGGAGGTGCTTTCAGAGCTGACAAGGAGTCTAAGTAGATCTTCAGCAATTTGCAATTTGAGGAGAGTGATTTCAGAGCTATTATGCGCACCATCTCTGGATCCAATGTTGAGGCTGTTCCAGAGATATTTACCAAGGTTGACAAAGAGAGTCGAAGCGCCTTGGGCATTGAGTTTGCAGAAGACTTTATCAGGAAGCTTGGTGTAATTTTCAGCAGGTTTAGGTGAGCTCTTGGAGACGAGAATGTCAAGCCAGCCTCGAAGTAATGAGAAGGCGATGGATTCGTAGTGTTCTGATTGATTCAAAGAGTTGAGAGTGCTGAAAGTGACAGAAAGGACGGCATTGCAAAGTTCCTTTTGGTAAGTTTGTTGTTTGAGCATGTTGAGAGTAAAGTCAATAATTTCAGGGAACATGATTTGTTGAATATCTTCGCTAGAACCTAAGAAGGAAGAGATCAAGCTGCTGAAAATATTTCCCTCAACTAAAGTAGTGACTTTAACTTTCAAGATTGCTTTCATGAGGAGGGACCAAGCCTTGGTGCTATGGCTGAGATTGAAGCCAGATCTTGCGGCAGTTTTGGCTGACAAGAGAGTGATAAGTTGAATGATGGAATCAAGAGGAATGGTGGCAGACTTGTCGATTTCATCAAGGCTGATCATGCTACCAGGATCTCTGGATTTAGACTCTTGAGACATGCTCATGGATCTAGGCATACCAGGTCTTAATAATGTAGCATCATCTTCCATAAGGTACTTTTCTCGTTGTTCTTCAGTCATCATGCTCTTCTTTCTTTCACTGTATTTTTTCTTGGTGAGAGTTTTATTGGCTTCCTTTTTAGGATCAACAGTGATTTTATCAGCAGCAAGGAGCAAGAATTCTAAGATGAAACAAATATGTTCAAGCCAAACACTTGGAGCGATATCTTCTTTTCTTGACAGAGTTGAGGAAGCAGGTTGTTCAATATTGAGAGCATAACCTAAGAGCCATTTTAGGATGGTTTGAAGATGATGAACCAAGAGCATTTTTGTTTCTTCAGCTAAAGCATCCTCATCAGGAGTCTGAGCTTCTGGAGTAGTCTTTTTCTTGGAGAACTGTTTGGGATTGAGGAAAGCATTCATGAGTCCTTGGAATTTAGTGAGAAGAACGGGGGAGGAAAGTTTGAGGGTTGACATGAAGAGTTTGAGGAAAGAGTTGGGATCGCGAAGGAGATCACGAATACCAGAGACTTTGGCAAACTTCATGATTTGAAGGACAAGATCAAGTCCAAGAGCTAAAACATGACCCTTTTCAACGTCAGAAAAGTTTGGGTTTTCGCAGATCCAAATGCAGATATAAAATGCTGCTTGGAGACTTTCTTCATGATTAAACTTTTTGATTTCAAGAGTTGGTGGAATATT
>Ga0256783_1000436_pt1 | contig 10538 bp, 1 predicted proteins | sample MC6MC0934MT_FD_189995 | JGI IMG/M metagenome (GOLD analysis project Ga0256783, IMG submission 189995) | Metatranscriptome of enriched soil aggregate microbial communities from Iowa State University, Ames, United States - MC6-MC0934-MT... | ecosystem: Environmental > Terrestrial > Soil >... | reverse complement strand
TTAAGAACCAAGCAATCCAAGTATTAACACTTAAATACTGCTTCATTCTCTCAGAGATATATTCATTTATTCTTTAGAAAAGCGTAAAAATATATCTTTGATGGATATTAAAAAAATCATTCGACTGAAATATAAAGATCAGACAACTGCTGAGAAATTTTCTGTTAATCAAAGCATAAGCACCATTATTTTTGAAGCAAAAAAATACTTTGGATGCTCAAAGGAAGACACTTATGTCATGGCTATTGATGGAAAAGAGTTAGATGGAGAATCATTGCTTCGTGATAACCCAATAGAAAAGGGTCAAGTACTTGAAATCATACAAAAAACTCCACTTCCAACAGATTTACAAACCTTTTCTGTTGTAATTGACGAAGATGATTTTGAGTGCACTGGTTCACTCTCTAGACCGATCTGTGAAGCCTTAAGAGGACTCTTGGCAAATCACAGTTTAGATTTATCACATTATTACATCCGGATCCGCGGAGAAGATATTGAAGAAAATAAAATTCTTGGAGCCATCAAAGACATCGAGAACGTTGTTGTTGAGCTCTTGAGAAAAGAAGATTTCGAAGTTTCTGGCAGTCAATATCACTTTGAGGAGGAAGAAAAGATTGAAGAGAGGACAGAAGAACAAGAGATATCCTTCATTTTGAATGACAGTGATATTTCAGAGTTCTCATTGAATTGGTTGGCAACGGTAAAGTCTTTAAAGCTTGCTGTTGCAAAGAAACTTTCAATTCCCACTCAAGGATGTCTTCAAATTTGGTCTGTTGATAAGAAAGAGCTTGATGATGCGAAATCATTAAACATGCAATTAAAATCTCCAGATATATCAATTCAAGTTGAAGTAAAGTATGAAATCTCGGTCCAGATTGATCGATCAACCAGCAGGATTGAAAAGGTGATTGCAATGAACATCACTGAAACAATCAAAGAACTAAAGCTCAAAATTGAAAATGAGGTTAAGATTGTTCGAGTCAATCAAGCTTGGTACTTGGATGGGTCAACAGAACAGCTGAAAGACGAGGCTCAATTAGATGAATATATTGAAAAGGATTTGGTCTCAAGTCTGAAGATCTACATTAAAGAAGCTCAAGATCAAAACTTGGCTCATCAAAGATCAAGAATTATGAAGGTCTGCGTTTTTCGATATCAAAGTCGCAGTCTGACGAAAGAATTTGCTCTTGATGATAAAATATCCAACATTTTATGCAATGTAAGCCGACGTCTTGGGTTAGGTTCAGATAAGGAAGTAAGCCTGAAATTGAATCAACTTGTAATGGATCCTGAAGAATGCTTAAACAAATTTGCTCAAGAAGGAGAAGATCAATTAAATATCGAAATTCAAGATAAGATTAGAGAGATGTCCAAATTTGATATAACTTTCAATAAAATTCCTGAAAATCAAGAACATTTTATCTCTGTGTCTGAACATGAAACTTTTAATGACTTGGCATCTCAACTCAACGAAAAGTTCAAGATAAATCCTCATAGTCAAGTCTGGAAACATGATAAAAATACAATTTTAGATCAGAAAGACTGGCAAGACTTCTTGAATATAATGAAAGACAAAAACACTGAAATTAAACTTGACGTTTTTGAATGTGGAAGACCGACTGAGCAATTTGTTTTTATCAATAAAAATCAACAAAATAACTCTTCAAAAGATAAGCTTATGCTGAATCTTCTTGAACCTGTGTCAGTCTTGAAAAACAAGGTTGCAGTGATCTGGGAACTCTCAGAAAATCTAACCCAAGTTTGGAAAGTGAACTCGAAAGAAATCACAGATAATCTTCCACTAGCAGTTCAATATAAGGCTCTTGAGAGAGAAGATGTAGACATATACATAACAAACTTGCAAGTATTAACACTGATTATTGATGAAAATCAGAACAAAGTGTCACTTGACCTTGACTCAAACATTTTGGAGTTAAAGAAATTGTTGTTTAATACAAATATTATCAAAATCAAGGCAGAGAATCAAGTTTGGTCTCTTGAAGGTCAGCTCAGGGCTTTGGAGGATGATAAGACACTATTTTCAGAAATGAAGAACAGTAAAGCTTTCAAGATCTTCGTGAAAGAAAAAGTTCACTTTCTAAAACTTCGATATCATGATATTGAAGCTGATTGCAAAGAAGATTTTGAAATTGAGGGAGACCTTGATCTTAAAGTTCAAAATCTTAAAGAAAGAGTGTATTTCAAGTTGAAGCTTCAGTCGAAAGAGCAATACTGGGCAATCAATAATCAAGAAATGATGAATGAGAATCTCTTGAAGGATTATATTTCTCTTGAAGAACTTCCTTCGAGTGTGATTGATATTTATACTTTGAAGCAGTTCCTCCTTATCTTAATTGCAGAGAATGACACTATAAATGTTGCATTTCCTCTTATCGCCAGCATAACTGAATTGAAAAAGAAAGTTATTGAAAAGTACCCAAATTACAATATGAATGAAATTCTCCTTGAGGCAGATGATGTAAAACTTGATGAAGAGAAAAGTTTGAAAGACTTTATCAAAATTAGGACATCGAACTCAAGACAAAATATTCGTGTGACTCGAGCGGCAAAACTCACGATCAATTTTAAGCAAAGGCAGGAAGAGTTTTATTTTTCAACTGAAACAACAACTCGATCTCTTGTTGAGGATGTTCGTCAGAGATTTTCTATACAAAATCATAAGTTTCACTTTTTTGAAGGCGATAAAGCTTATAAAGAAGAGGACATGACCGATTTGCTCAAAAATGGCCAGGACAAAATCTTAGCTTGTAAAAAGATGAAGCAATGTACGTTTTTCTTTGAAGATTTTCCCCAAAACAAAGAGGAAGTCCTTACTCTCAATTCAGAAGTAAGTCTCAAAACTATTGAAGGACTTCTCCTTGAAAATTTGAAGATCTCGAACCAAAAATTAATATTTAGACATAAAGAAAAAGACGCAATTTTCTTCAAAGATGAAACATGGAATTTGGATGATATTGACAGTGCATCTTCCAAGTTAGAGTTTAAAGTCCAATTGGCAAAAGAGATTGAAGTTCATAGCAATGGCGAAACATATCTCATTGAATACATCCCAACACAAACAATTGGAACGATAAAATCGAAACTCAAACAGAAAGGATTTGCTGACATAATAAACTTTTCCTTACAAAAAGACAACAAAGTATTTGCAGATAAAGATACCTTGGAATCTCATCAAATTACATATGGGCGACATGTACTGACCACAAAACAAAACCTTAATATCGTGGTTCTACTTAATGATCTGAATGATGAAGAAATAAAATGTGTTTGCGGAGATCAGCTTCAAACTTTAGCAGATCTGAAGCATTATCTACGTTCAGCTAACATCTCAAAACAAGTTTTGATTCTTCTAGATGGTCAGCAATGGATTAAGAGATTAACTGAAGACAGTGACAAACTGGAAGATTTAGTGAAAAATGATGGAACCACTCTTCATATATTGTGCAAGGAGATGAAAAAATTTGTTATAAAAGTCGGATCTCAGAAGGATGCTGAAATATTCCAAGGATTCTTGCATTCAACTCTCGAAGAGCAAATGAAATTAGTCGAACTTGACTATAAAATTCCAGTAAAAAATCAAGTGTGGGCAGTTCGAAAAGGAAAAAAGTTCGAGGCTCTTGCAGAAGAATCTTTCCAAGAAAGTTTGAGGAAAGAGGATTACAATAAAACCAATCCAATCGGAATATTTAGAAGGATCAATTTATCTGTTTGTTTAAGAGGCGACTCAGAACTCTTGGAGGATCTTCCTACTTATGAAACCATCAGAGAGCAGAAAGATAAAATAGCGTCACGTCTCAAGGTACTCAGGCAGAATCAACGTTGGGACTATGATAACAAAGAATTAGAAGATGAAAAGACTTTGGAAGAGTGTTTTGAGAAAAAAGCTGAAGCTGAAAATAGCTGTGAACCTGAATCCTTTGCCTTGGATTTAATCGTAGCAACTGATCTTGAATACTTTGGATTTACTGACAAAAAAGAAATCAATGTTGATCTCTTTAAAAATTTCTTCATAGAATGGGATGGAGATTTGGACAGAATCACAGAAAATGTAGATCTCAGCAGCAAAGCTGATTGTTTCCAGTTTCGAGATAAGGTTTTGGCTCTGTTTTTTGGTACTCTTAAAAAACACTCTCTTTGGGAAGGGCTTATCAGCAGAATAAAAATGAAAATGTTTGAAAACAAGTCTGTAAATGTTTGGGAAAACAATGAAAAGAATGGCAGCGACCAATCAAAATTCAATACACAGTTCTTGCTCTATTACTTCTTAAACTCTGGAACATCTGAGCTGAAGATTGAGATTTTAAAAATCATGAAGATGCACTTCCCTGTTCCTTTAGCCATTAAAACGTGGTCAAATAGATTTAATGTCGAGAACACAAAGATAGTTGATGACCTTTATTGGATTGTTCAAAAGGGATTTTTTATTACATCTCTTGGATTTGGAAGGAGTGAAGATGGCGCTTGTGGAAAAACTCAGCTGAATAATAAACTTTTATCCTCAAATTTTGTTATTGATTCGGAAAGAAATCCAATTTGTAGACGCTGTCCTGAGGTATTATTTGATCTTTACAAAAATGATAAATACCCAGTCAACATAATTGACATTCCAAACGGAGCTGATAAAGAAATTGTGAAAAAAATTTTATCTTGTTCAAATATGTTAATCCTCCATTCGTATGAAGATGAAGAAAAAACTCTCGAATTTCTAAATGATCAAAATGACCTTTTCCACAAGATTCCTAAGATTATTCTGTATAGAGATGTTCAGGATGCATTCTCTAATACAACAAGATGGAAGAAGAGTTTAGTAGATGGGTTTGACAAAGCTTTAAAAGATAAAACATTTGAAATAAGAATAACAGATTTTCCGAATTATACAAAATCTAACGAGTTGGCTTATGCTGCTGAAAAAGTCCATGAATTTATTCTTGAACATTTCAAGCAACTCGATAAAGAAAGTGGTGAGCTTTGGAGATTCTCCAAGTTTTTTGAAAATCATGATGATCAAGTCAACGTTATTTTTGATAAAATCAGAGAAAAAAGTAGTCAAATTGTGAAGAGTGTTCCAATATTTTCGCAACAAAAAGCTAAGCAAAGAAAGGCAATGAACGAGGCTTCAAGCAATGACAGAGAATCCGACGAAGTATCAGAAGCTCTCAAAGAGGCTTCACTTTCTCCTGAGCTAAATGAAGTTCTACAGTTGTTAAAATTGAGTGGATCCTCTTCCAAAGGAGATGCTTCACATTTATTTTTAGAAAAATTCCAAGAATATTTGAGAATGATGAAAAATCAGCAAACTATGGACTTCTATAAATTATACGAGTTCAAGTCTAAGCTTAGCGGTAAGTCAGAAGATATTGATGAAAGAATCGTTTCTGAATTCAAAAACTACTGGGAGAAAATCAAAAACCAAGATAAATACTATAGAGAAAAGGAGTCAAATGAAAACAACCTGAGCTCGAGCCAAGTTTATGGATTTATTGAGGACTGTATTAAAATATTTGAGCAGAAGATTATTCCAAATATCTTCTCAATCGAATTATTCTGGAGGGAGCTTATTTATCACGATTATCTTCAAAAGAATATGAGACATGAAAAAAATATTAAAAACAAAATGAATTCAAATCAGTCAATATTCTCAAGTGAACTCTTGGTGAACCTGAAAAAGGAAAATATTTTGAAAGGCTTTCCTTTTGAAGTTATTGATGGCGACTTGCTTCATATGCCCAAAGAATTTTTGAAAGGCATATTTAAAGGTATGAAGGACAGAATTATTGTCATTTCAGTACTTGGACCGCAAAGTTCAGGCAAATCAACATTGCTCAATTTTCTATTTGGGTGTAACTTTGTAACAAGTTCAGGAAGATGTACAAAAGGTGTTTATGGGACTTACTTTAGAGTTTCTAATTTTAACTCTTGTGATGGAATCCTTGTACTTGATACTGAAGGTTTATTTGGACTTCTCAATAAAAATGAAGAGCAACAGAGAGACAAGTTTGATAGAAAATTAGTCCTTTTCTGTTTAGCAATGTCAGACTTTGTCTTTGTGAACTTTAAAGGAGATATTGATATAACTCTAACTCAAGTGATGATGGTGTGCAAAGACTCTTTAAAAAATCTTCAGCAAGGTAATGTCCAAATCCCAGAAATGTTTTTGATCCTGAACCAAAACTCTCAAACAAACAGAGAGACCCAACTCCAAGACATCGATAAAATGGGTGACTTAGGATTTTCAAGAGCAAATGTTGAAATCCTTCCTCTTGCTTTTGATACTGAAAAAATAAAAATCTCCACAATTGAAAGGTACATGGAACTTGCTACAAAGAAAACTCCTAAAGAAGACTTCTCTGAACAATGTCGATTAATAACTCAAAAACTCTTTGATAAAATCAAAAATAATGGAAATAAGTATCAGCAGAGAACTTTGGAGAACACTATAGAAATCATGGAACATCTCTGGGAGAATCTTGATAAATTTCCAGACTTGCTAAGACATAACAATTTGCAAGATCAAGATCAAGAAAAGAAAATAAAGGAATGGATTGAAGAGGAAGTAGATGAAAAATTCAAAACCAAAATGCTGGGAATTACAAATGGTTTGAAGAACACTGATAAATTGAAACAAAATTGGGAAAGAGAGTTTCGGGACAATTTCTCAGAGGAAGAGAGGTTAGCAAAGAAAAATTTCCAATCAGCTTGGAAAGAGAAAACAGATAAACAGTTATTTGAAGATCTTGAAAGTGTTTTATATAACCATATTGATCGGATAAAAATTGAACTGGAAAATGATCTGAATATGCAATCGCAACAAGAAAAAATAAAGGTTTATGATGCCCAAGGCATTGAAATAATTCGTGAAGCAGCATATAAGCTGAGAAATAGGGACGACTCAACAGATGCAGACAAGGATATGTATTTCGAAGAAGCCTGGGATAAGCATATCGCCAAATCAGAGAATTTCTATAACAGAGAAAAAGAATCAAATCATTTATTTGAGGCTGTAATGGAAAACTACAGAACATATATTAATAAAATATCTGCATGTCTTCCCAATTCAAAGTTCCCTGAAAAAAATGATAGATCATTTAAAGAATACCAAGAAATCCTTCAACAAAATTTGTTAACAAAGTTTCAAAGAGAGGTGCCTTTTGAATATACCAAACAAAGACCAGCCCTCATTTTTAGAGGAGGAAGAAGTGATGTCTCTTTCACCTACTTTGATATGAGACAATATTTCAAAAAAGAAAAGTTCAATGAAAATATGGGAATTTCTAAATCAAGAATCTTTGATATTTTTGATATTGCTAAAATAAGAAGATCTTATTCAGAATTCGCAGATTATAAGTCCCAACAAAAAATTGTAGTTGATTCTATTTTGAACGAGCTTATCTGTGAGCTATCAGAGTGTGGTCTATACATTTCGTCCCATCTACTCGAACACCAGTTGAAGTATGAGCAAAGATGGTTTTTCCAACTCTGGAAGGAACCTGTAAAAGATGAAGACTTAACTCCTGAAAAATTTAAAATTTACACGCGTACTGAATACCCAGCTCTTCTCAAGTATGTTGAACCTGAGAAGATTGCTAGGAAACGAAAGGAAATCTATACTGCCACAACACAAAGAAGCTTCATCTTACATGTGTTAAAAAACTGTATAAAGTGGAATGTTATCAAAGAATTAATCCAAACTAAAGTCCAAGAAATATATCAAAAAGTTCAATGCCAAAGTTTGATTCAAGAAATTGGAGCTGATTTAGCCAAAATCAATTTGGAATTTCGAGAACTTGTAGAGTGTCTTCCTTTGATTCTACATTCAGATGAGAAGGATATAAAGAAAGTTATGGAGAATTTCATCGTTTCAAATCAAAGATGTGATGGAGAGAGCGTATGGGAGGATATCAATACTATGTCCTTTAATTATCTCAAAAAGGATTTTCTTCAGAGATCTCTTCAGAAAGTTGATAGTGCTAACCTTGACTATTTTGTAATAAAAAAGTTTAGCGGAGAAAAATGGATTGTAAAGCCTGAATTTGGAAATGTGCGTTGGCTGAATTATTATGCAAAGGAAGATCTTGAGACAATATTCCAGAATACAATGGTTGACAAAGTTTTAGCAACATTTGTGATTCAACAATTCAAATTTAAAGAATTGGTTGCAGATATATTCAAAACATGTGTCTCAAGCATTCAAAAGATTGATAGTTGGAGTGCGATCCAACTTTATCAGCAGGTGGCAAGAGAAACCAATGATTTAATTGGTATGGCCAACAATGATTTGCAACAGGTGTCTTATAGGCTTAATTTCAAACTTGTGGGAGAGATTCATTTGCAGATGGTTTATTTAATTTGGAAATATTTTGAAGAAGAACATTGGAAGAAGATAACAAAGCCTTTAGAAGAAATGAAAAACCGAAAAGAGCAGCAAAGAGAGTTTTTTAAATCGGTTGCATCATCTGATGATAAACGAATCAACAAGGCAGAGGCTGAGAAAATGAGTGGTTATATTGAAGAATATACCAAGAATCTGATCCAAAGTCAAAAAGAAGAGGTCATTAAAACTTCAGTCGATAATTTCAAGAAACAAACGAAACGTAGTAAAATTCAAGACCAACTGGATGCTCACTATTTTTCAAGAAATTCTATGAATGACAATGACGACCTATATTCTTATATTCTCAATCCACGTGATGTAATATTAAAAGCTTATGAAGATGCGAGTGAGAGCTTTTGTCAAGACTTGGAAAATCAGATTCAAAGTAAGAATAAGCCGATCAATGACTTTTTCAGTGAATTAATTTCAAGAATTATCAAGATCCAAACTGCTTTAAATCATTATAGTGAAGACTTTTGGACTTTACACAATATCTTTGAATTTAAAAGAGTTCAAGTCCTCTCTCAAGATGAAGTCCTTATAAAGAAGCATTCCTCGAAAATAGGAGAATTTTATTATAAAATTATTTTGGCATTTTTAGAAGGAGACATTCAAAACATATTCAAAGAATATGAAATTAATTCCCAGTTGAAGGTTGTCCTTCGAAAACTTGAGGGTCTTGAAGTATCTCCCCTTGAAAATCAAGAGATATCAAAACTATTAAGAAACTTGGGAAACAAGCCAGGAAATGTTACAAATGCAATGCTCTTCATTGATAACCTCCTCAAGCAAGTTGAAGAATTAAAGAGAAATTGTGAAAAACTTTTCAATTTCTCTGCTGAGGACCTCAAAGAATTTAAAGATAAAAGCAATATCTTTGTTTGCAAACAAAAATGTCCATGCTGCGATCGAATCTGTGGTGAAGAAGATCCTAATCACAAGAACCATCGATGTCTCTATGGACATCAGATTCGAGCCATTGGTGGAACAATGATTGACACACAAGAAGCTTCAATAGCAAGATGTGAAGATATATCAGACCTTGATAAGATGATATATAATGGTCAGGATATGACTTGGGGAGCATTTAAAGAGAAGATGAAGGAGAAGCCAAACAATCCTTGGATTTTTGATGACATTTTGAAAACAAGAAAGGATAAATTTTTAAGGGAGAAATTTGAACTGGCTTGGACTTTGATTGGAAAAAGAATTTGCCAAGAAAGACATCGAGAATCAGGTATGAAATTCGTACCTTTCAATCAAGCAACTATTGATGCACAAAAAGTGAAGTCAGCAAAACCTTCAAATTATATTTTCATGATTGATTCATCAAGTTCAATGAAGGGTGAGCGCTGGGATGAATTGAAAGTTTCCCTCAAAACAACACTGGGCAAAATCTCTTTTATGAATCCAAACAGCAGTGTTAGTATTATTAATTTCTCATCAGAGGCTTGCATAGCTTATAAGAATGCTCCTGCAAATTCGATAAGTGTCGATGTTATCGACTTCTATTGTCGTGGGACCAATTTTTCAACAGCATTTGCAGCTGGCTTTGAACTCCTGAAAGAAGAGAAACAGAATAATATAGTGCTTCTTTTTATGACTGATGGTGAAGCACCCTACCCAACTGAAGAGATCAATAGTATAAAGACATACATAAGCAGCTCACAGTTTACTGATTTGGGAATAAAGTTTTCATTCAATGGAATTGGCTTCAAGATAAAAAAACCAAAGGTAGTAAATAGTATCTTCAAGAATTCTCTCAAATTGACTTATGATGATCCCAAGTCTGTTTTGGATAAACTTGTTGCGGATTTAGGAGGTACTCATTATTTTGCAGACAGTGGAGCTGAATTAACAAAGACTTATATTGAAATTTTAAATAAAAAAGATATTTAAGATTGTTAACAAAATAACTAAATATAATTAACTTCAAATAAAACTTTAGAAATGTATAAATTTATTATTTGATATCTCTATATTCTATGATGATTGAATGAAACTTTAATTATCCTTTCATTCTTGAATTACAAACAAAGACAGTTTGGGGTTTTGTTTATCTTCATAAAAGTATTTTTAATCAGTTAAGTTCTTTCCAAGGAAAGAATACTTGAGACTGGTTTTAAAAATAAACATTTGAACATGA
>Ga0256783_1000434_pt1 | contig 10586 bp, 10 predicted proteins | sample MC6MC0934MT_FD_189995 | JGI IMG/M metagenome (GOLD analysis project Ga0256783, IMG submission 189995) | Metatranscriptome of enriched soil aggregate microbial communities from Iowa State University, Ames, United States - MC6-MC0934-MT... | ecosystem: Environmental > Terrestrial > Soil >... | reverse complement strand
CTCGATCGCTCGCATATGCAGGCCACCGTCGACGCCGACGCAGTGCCGCGTTCGTCCGCACTGCGCAGGCTGCCGCTCGACACGCAGCGGCGCTGCACGCTCGCGGGCGGCGACGACTACGAGTTGTGCTTTACCGCGCCGCCGGCCGCGCGCGACGCCGTTCAGGCCGCCGGCCACAAGGCGGGCGTGCCCGTCACGCGCATCGGTACAATAAGCGCTCTCCAAACGGCGGCCGACCGCCCGGCGATCGACTGGCGCGACTCTGCCGGCGCGCCGCTCTCCCTGACGTTGCAAGGCTTCGACCACTTTCATGCAGACTGATCGCCCGCTCACGCCCGCCGACAATCTTGTCGGCGGTCAGCCGCCCAAGCCGCAGCGCCCTCAGCCGCGCCGCGCGACCGCGCGCTTCATGCTGTCGCACCCGCTGCACATTCTGTCGCTCGGTTTCGGCAGCGGCTTGTCGCCGATCGCGCCTGGCACAATCGGCACGTTGTTCGCGTGGGCCTCGTTTGCCGTGTTCAGCCGCTATCTGACCGTGATCGAGTGGGGGGTGCTGATCGGCGTCGGCTTCGTGGGCGGCATTGCGATTTGCGGCTTTACCGCCAGGAAGCTCGGCACTGACGACCCATCGCCGGTCGTGTGGGACGAAATCGTCGCCTTCTGGCTCGTGCTGCTGATGGTCACGCCGGTCACGCTGACAGGCCAGTTCTGGGCGTTCATCGTGTTCCGTTTTTTCGACATGGTGAAGCCGCCGCCCATCAGCTATTTCGATCGCCGGCTGAAAGGCGGTTTTGGCATCATGTTCGACGATCTCGTTGCCGCGTTTTTCACCTTGCTCGTGATTGCGCTCTGGCGCATGTCCGTTTAACCGCTCCGCCCCGTTCCGGATTGACGCCATGCCTACCGATTCCGTCGTTCACCAGCTCGCGATCCGCGTGAGCAACCGCCTGCGCGACGAGCGCCTGATGCTCGTCACCGCCGAGTCGTGCACGGGCGGCATGGTCGCGACCGCGATCACCGACATCTCAGGCAGCAGCGGCTGGTTCGAGCGCGGCTTCGTCACGTATTCGAATCAGGCAAAGAGTGAAATGATCGGCGTGCCCGCGGATATGATCGACAAGTACGGCGCGGTCAGCGAGCAGGTGGCGCGCGCGATGGCGGAAGGCGCGCTGCGCAACAGCCGCGCCCAGGTATCGTTGTCGATCACGGGCGTCGCCGGGCCGGGCGGCGGCACGGAGACCAAGCCGGTCGGCATGGTGTCGTTCGGCTGGAGCAACCGGCTGCATACGTCGGTCGAGACGAAGATTTTCAAGGGCGACCGCGAACAGATTCGCGTGCAGGCCGCGGCGCACGCGCTGCGCGGCGTGCTCGCGCTGCTCGACGAGCGCGAACATTGAGTTTGAAGGCGGGAAGACGATGTCCGATTCGCACGCAGCCAGAGACGAACTGATCCACCGCTTCGATCTGAAGCCGCATCCGGAAGGCGGATTTTTCAGCGAGACCTACCGGTCGGCGGAGCGCGTGAGCCGCGCAGGCGGGTCGGCCGAAACGCGTTCGGCGTCGACGGCGATTTACTATCTGTTATGCGACGGCGCGCATTCGGCGTGGCACCGGATCAAGTCCGACGAGGTCTGGCATTTCTATGCGGGCGAACCGCTGCACGTTCACGTGCTGGACGAGTCGGGCGCCCTCGCTACACATCGGCTCGGCAACGCGTCGACTCATCGCGGCACGGTGTTTCAGGCTGTGGTGCCGGCCGGTTTGTGGTTCGCCGCCGAATGTGCAGATCCGGCGACGTTCGCGCTCGTGGGCTGCACGGTGGCGCCCGGTTTCGAGTTCAGTGAATTCGAGCTTGCGGACGTGGAGGCGTTGAAAGCGCAATACCCGCAGCATGCCGCGCACATCGAGCGGCTTGGGCCGGCTGCGGACTAAGCCAGCCCATCCACCAACTCACTCCGTGATTCAACGGAATGCGTTGATCCGGTCGCGCGTCTCCATGGCGGCCTTCGCTGCCGCTTGAGCGAAATCCTCGCCCTTGCCTGCATAGATGATCGCGCGCGACGAGTTGATCAGCATGCCCGTGCCGTTGGCGGTGCGGCCCGCGTTCACGGTCGCCTGCACATCGCCGCCCTGCGCGCCGATGCCGGGAATCAGCAGCGGCATATCGCCGACAATTCCGCGCACCGCTTCGATTTCCTTCGGGAAAGTCGCGCCGACCACCAGAGCCAACTGGCCGCTCGCATTCCACTTTTCCGCCGCCAGTTGCGCGACGACCTGATACAGCGGACGGCCTCCCGTTTCCAGGAATTGCAGGTCGGAGCCGCCCGCGTTCGACGTGCGGCACAGTACGATCACGCCTTTGCCTTCATGCTGCAGATACGGCTCGATCGAATCGAAGCCCATGTACGGATTCACCGTCACCGCGTCCGCCTGGTAGCGTTCGAACGCCTCACGCGCATATTGCTCCGCAGTGCTGCCGATGTCGCCGCGCTTCGCGTCGAGAATGACCGGCAAGCCCGGATGATGTGCGTGAATGTGTGCGATCAGCTGCTCGAGCTGGTCTTCCGCGCGATGCGCCGCGAAGTAGGCGATTTGCGGTTTGAACGACGACGCGTACGGTGCAGTCGCGTCGACGATCTCGCGGCAGAAGTCGAAGATCGCGTCGGCGCGGCCGGCAAGCGCGCCCGGAAACTTGCTGGGCTCCGGATCGAGGCCGACGCACAGCAGCGAGTTCGTGCGCTGCCACGCGTCGTTGAGTGTCTGGATGAAGTTGGACATGGTGGGTCTCGCGGCGAGCCGGTAGTCGGAAGAGGCGCGTATTTTACCTGTCCGGCGTGGGCGCGCGGCCCGGCTCACCTCGCTTCACTCGCTTCACTGTCCATCACTCTGTCCAGTGCGAGCCCTTCGAGGCGCGGCGAGCCACCAGACAGCGCGCTCTATTGCCGACGCCGCGATCCTCGGGCGCCCGGCATCGAACGTAAACCGGTACGTTCAACGGTAAAGCGGAACGTCCGCACGAGTTGCTCGCCACACCCAAGCAGCGTCATGCCGTTTTCGCATGCGCCGCCGGCAAGATTCATCGCGTTGATCGGATGATCGACGGGCTCGAAGCAGAAGAAATCCTCGCCAGGAGGCGTGTACAGCACGTAGTAATCGGTGTCGGCGGCAATGTTCAGCGACAGCCGGCGCTTGGGCCACACCACGGCCGCCTGCCCGCTCCACCCAGTGAATGCATGATTGACGATGGTTTCCGGCAGCGGATAAGCGACGCCGAACTGCCAAGCCGGCGGCGCCTGCACGTGGCGGACCGGCAGCCAGTCATCGCCGGCGAGCCATAGACCGCCTGCCGCAGCCGACAGTTCCGTGTCGGCGTCGCGCACGAAAAACGGATGCACGCCGAGCCCGAAAGGCAACGCCTCGCGGCCCGCGTTCTCGATTTCGAGCGTGATGACGAGCGACGGGCCGTCCAGCTTGTAGGTCTGAGCCGCGCGAAACGCGTACGGCTTGCCGTCACGGCGATCGAGCGTCAGCCGCACGTTCTCCCGGTCTGAATCGACGACATGCCACGCCGACTGCCAGCCGTCGCCGTGAATCGGAAACGGCTCGTCCGCACGATTGCACGCCACGTCGACGCGCCGCCCTGCGAAATTGAAGTGCCCGCCGCCGATCCGGTTCGAATACGGCAGCAGCGGATAACAGGCGAGTTCGTTCGGTTGCGTGTCGGCGGCAACATGGCGGCAGCGACGAAAAATCGGCGTGAGCGCGCCGTCGTCGCGCCAGTCGAAGCGCGTGATTCCGCCACCCAGCGTCGGTGCAACGTCGAGACGCAAATGCGCATTGGCGAGCGTGATGCACGCGACGTCGCCGGCCGAGGTCTCACCGACCGCTACCGCCGACGTGCTCGGCCCCGGCAACACCGGATTGGCCGCCGCCGCGAGTCGCGAGCGCCGGCTCTGAGCGCTTTGTGATGTTTGGGACGAGGCGGAAACAGGATTCGCAACAGTCATATCTGCTCCTTCGAGAGGCTGGGACGTTGCCGTCTTGGCTGACGGGTGCTGTCGGGCGATTTTCTTGATCAGGTCGCCTCTGGTCCGAACTGCTTGCTGCCGTTTTGCGCGGAATGCCCGGTTGTTGCTGGTTTCTGTCAAGCACGGCTCGTCACTGCAGCCGCGCGCTTCCGGTCACTGCATCGACTGCGAAGCTGCGTCATTCTGCGCTACGCTGGCGCGCCCTGGAACACCGGCTCCGGCAAACCGCGCCGCGCAGGTGTCGCGATGAACACGCCGCCCGCCCGCAAATCGCCGGCGAGCGCCGCTGCGTCGAGACCGACGCGCGCACTCGTGATGTACAGCGTGCCCAGTTGCGCGCCGCCGAGCGCGACGCAACTCGGCTGCGCCGTGGGTACTTCCACGCGCTCCGTTTCGACACCGTCGGCGCCGTAACGCACGACGCGTCCGCCGCCCCATTGCGCGTTCCACAAGCCGCCATCGCGGTCGACAGTCGAGCCGTCGGGCTCGCCAGTGGCGTCTGCGAGGCGCACGAAAAGCCGGTCGTTGGCGATGCCGCCGTCCGCACGATAGTCGCACGCGCGGATCTCACGCGTGGGCGAGTCGCAGAAATACATCGTCGCGCCGTCGGGACTGAACGCGATGCTGTTGGAAATGGCCGGCGCGGGCAGCGGCAGACGCTCCAGCGACAGGTCGTGATTGAGCCGGTAGAACCCGCCGATCGCCTGCAACGGCGAGCCTTCGTCTTTCGTGCCGAACAAGAAACGGCCCTGACGGTCGCAGCGGCCGTCGTTCACCCGCGTATTCATGCCCGCTTCCACATCGACGATGTGCCGCGTCTGTCCCGTCGCAATGTCGAAAAAGGCCAGCTGCGAGGCAAGGCCAAGCAACAGGTAATGCGGATCGGCACACAGCGCGAACGTGGCGAGACGCTCGGGCATCGGCCAGAAAGTGCTCCGGCCGTCGCTCGGGTCGTAGCGCCACAAACGCGCGCCTTCGATATCCGTCCAGTAGAAGCGGCCGGTTCTCGCGCACCATGTCGCGCCTTCGCCCAACGTGCACTTGGTGTCGAGCAGCAGCGCCGCGCTTTTCGCAGGTTGCGCACCGGCGTGTGAGCGCGCGCTTGCCGTCATGCCCAGCCTCCGTCCACGACGATGTCCTGCGCGGTGATCATTCTGCTGTCGTCGGCGGCGAGGAACAGCGCCATGCGGGCGAGGTCGTCCGGCATGAGTTCCGCGTCGATGCACTGCCCTTCCTTGATCGCACGGCGGCCCGCGTCGTCGAGCCACAGGCGTTTCTGCTTTTCCGTCATCACCCAGCCCGGCACCAGCGTGTTCACGCGAATGTTGAAGTGCCCCAGGTCGCGCGCGAGACCGCGGGTCAAACCCTGCACCGCCGATTTCGACATCACGTACACCGGATAACCGCCGTTCTTCAACATCCAGCTAATCGAGCCGAGATTGATGATCGAACCGCTGTTCGCGGCTTTCATGTCTTCCATCACCGCTTGCGCGGCAAAGAACTGGTGACGGATGTTCACCGCGATGCCCGCGTCGAAAGATTCGCGCGTGACTTCGCCGATCGTGTGACGCTTGTCGTTCGCTGCATTGTTCACGAGCGCCTGAATCGGGCCGAGGGCGGCTTTCACGTCGGCAATCGCTTTTTGCAGCGCGTCGACGTCGGTCAGATCGCAGGGCAGGAAAAGCGGCTTGTGCTTCGAGTCGCCGAGTTCGTCCGCCAGCGCTTCGCCCGCGGTTGCGTCGATATCGAAGAACGCAACGCGCGCGCCCTGCGCCGCGAAATGCTCGACAAACGATGCGCCGATTCCGGTCGCGCCGCCCGTAATCAACACTGTGCGGTCGACAAGACTAGGGTAGCGCGCGAATGCGCTGTTCGCGAGACGCTCGTTTGCATTGGCCGGAGACGACATCGTTCGATTCCTTTTAGAGCGAGATGATTAAGCCGGGATTAGTCGCGCGAACCGCGGTTCTTCAACTGGTCGAGCAGCACGGCTGCGAGCAGGATCGCGCCACGCACGAGGTACTGATAGAACGCGTCGATGTTCATCAGGTTCATCACGTTCTCGACGGTGCCCATGATCAGCACGCCGATCACGACGCCGGAGATCGTCGCACGCCCGCCGAGCAGCGACACGCCGCCGAGCACGCATGCCGAGATCACGTTCAGTTCGAAGCCTTGCGCGGCATTCGGCTGTCCCGACGTGATCCGCGACGCCAGGATCACACCTGCGAGCGCAGTGACGGCGCCCTGAATCAGGAAGATGTACACGCGCGTGCGCTCGACGTTGATACCTGCGAGCCGCGACGCTTCCGGATTGCCGCCGATGGCAAGCGTGTTGCGGCCATACACGGTCTGATTCAGCATCACGCCGAACACGATGAAGCACAGCAGCGTGACCCAGATCGGCAGCGACACGCCGAAGAAGCTCAAGCCGCCCAGCGCAATGAACGTATCCGACGACACACCCACCGCCTGACCGTGCGACACGATAAAGCCGAGGCCACGCACGATTTCCATCGTTGCGAGCGTGGTGATCAGTGCGTTGATGCGCAGATACGCGATCACCGCGCCGTTGACAAAGCCGATCACCGCGCCGGCCGCCACTGCGGCAACGATCGCGATAAACGTATTATCGGTCGCGTTGAGCACCATCGCGCACAACACGCCGGCAAACGCGACGGTCGATCCGATCGACAAGTCGAAATCTCGCGACGCGAGACAGAACATCATCGTGCACGCGACCATGCCGATCTGCGAAATGGACAGCGCGAGGCCGAGCATGTTCTCGATCGAGAAGAAGTGGTCGACGGTCAGCGACATCGTCACGAACATCACCACGAAGATCAGGATCAGGCTGTACTCGGTGATTTGCTGCCACCACTTCGCCTTGTCGCTCGTCTGCGGGATCAGCGCCTCAGCCGCGCTCTTGGCGGCCTGTTGCGCGAGGTTTTCTCTAGCTTGCATGATGAAGACTCCTCCCGTTCCCCACGGGTTGCCGGACTTTCGTCCAATGATGTTCAGGCCGCCTGTTGAGCGGCGGTTCCGGTTGCGGGCAGTGCGGTCGAGCTTTGCGGCAATGCGAGGCTCAACACCGCTTGTTCCGTTGCATCCTTGCGCGACAGTTCGCCGGCAATGCGGCCCTGGCGCATCACGACGATGCGGTCGGACACGCCCAGCACTTCGGGCAGTTCCGACGAAATCATCACGATCGCGCAGCCGCGTTCAGCAAGCTGGTAAATCACGTTATAAATTTCGTGCTTCGCGCCCACGTCGATGCCGCGAGTCGGTTCGTCCAGAATCACGACCTTCAGATCGGGTTCGGCGAGCCAGCGCGACAGAATCGCCTTCTGCTGATTGCCGCCCGAAAGAAAGCGGATCTTCTGGCGGCGGCTCGGCGTCTTGATCTTCAGCAGCTTGATGAAGCGGTCCGCGGTTTCCGCCTCTTTCTTGCGATCGAGGAAGATGCCCGCGCGCAGATAGTGACGGCGGCAACTGATGTTGATGTTCTCCGACACCGTCGCCATCGCGACAATGCCTTCTTCCTTGCGGTCTTCCGGACACAGTACGATGCCGTGGCGAATCGCTTCGCCGGCGCTTTTCACCCGGATCGTCTTGCCGTCGAGCACCAGTTCGCCGCCCTTCTTATGCTCCGTGCCGTACACGAGATGCATCAGTTCGCTGCGGCCCGCGCCCACGAGGCCGAAGAAGCCGACAATTTCGCCGCGCCGCACTTCGAAGCTGGCTGGCTGCGAGAGCGCATGGCCTTCGATCGCTTTCGCCGCGAAACGCACTTCGCCGAGCGGCCGCTCCGAATAGTTGTAAATGTCCGAGATCTCACGACCCACCATTTCGCTGACGATGGTGTCGCGCGACACGCCTTCGAGCGTCGGATGCGAAGCGATCTTGCGACCGTCACGGAAAATCGTGCACGCGTCGCAGAGTTCGTAAATTTCGTCCATGCGATGCGAGATGTAGATCATCGCGCGGTTGTCGGCGCGCAGATCGCGCACCAGCTTGAACAGCACTTCGGTTTCACGATGCGACAGCGAACTCGTCGGTTCGTCGAGCGCGATCACGCGAGCGTTGCGCAGCAATGCCTTGCAGATTTCCACCATCTGCCGTTGCGCGATGGAGAGCTTGCGCAGCTTCGCGTTCGGATCGAGCGCGACGCCCATTGCTTCGAGACGCTCACGCACGAAGCGCTTCGCATCGCGCTTGTTGACCCAGCCGAACGAATTCGGCAACTGGCCGAGCAGCAGATTTTCCGCGACGGTCAGATCGGGCACGTACTGCAATTCCTGGTGAATCACCGCGATACCCGCCGCGATCGACGAAGCCGCGCTCGTAAAGCGCACTTCTTTTCCGTCGATCAACACGCGGCCCGAGTCGGGCTGATATTCACCGCCGAGTATCTTCAGCAGGGTCGATTTCCCTGCGCCGTTTTCGCCCATCAGGCCGTGCACCTGGCCGACGTTGACGTCGAAGGACACACCGTCGAGCGCGCGCACGCCTGGAAAGACCTTGCCGATATTGTCAAAACGTAGCGTCGCTGACACTTCGCCTCCTCGCTGTTTCATCTCGACCGCGCCTCGCTGGGCGTCGTACCTCGACACCTGCAACGCATGGCCCATGTCCTGTTGCTCATGTTCCGTTTCAGTTGCCGGCGCGCGCACCGTAAGCGACGCGCCGGCAATCCTTCATTGCAGCGCGCGTTACTTCGAAGCAAGCCCCATCTTCTCGCGCACTTCGCCGACGTTCTCACGCGTGGCCAGCATGCCGGTCGTCAGCGTGAGTGGGGGCGGCGCCTTGCCTTGCGTGATCCAGTCGTACATCAGCGTCGCGGTTTCTTCGCCATGGCGCTTCGGGCTGATGATGACCGTGCCGAAGAAGCCCGTCGGGTTCGGCTTCTTGAACTCGTTCAACGCCGAATCCGAACCGCCGATACCGATGCCGATCATGTTGTCGGCCTTGAAGCCGCGCCCTTCCGCTGCGCGGACCGCGCCGAGCACGCCTTCGTCGTTCAGCGCGTACGCGACCCAGTGCTTGAACTGCGGGTTCTTCGTCAGCGCAATGTTGGCGGCGTTGAACGCGTTTTCCGTGTCGGTTTTCGCTTGCGGCGCGGCGATCACGTTCGCTTTCGGGAAGCCGGCGGCGAGCAGCGCGTCGGTCGCGCCGCTCGTGCGGTCATGCGCGGTCGGCAGTTGTTCGTAGGTCACGTCGATCGCGCCCACGTCCTTCATGTCCCAGCCGCGCTTCTTGATTTCCGCGGCCAGACCGTCGCCGACCTGCTTGCCGATGTTGTACGCCGAGATGCCCATGTGCGGCACCGACGCGATCGGCTTGCCCGCGCCGTCGACCAGGCGGTCGTCCACCGTCATCATCTTCAGGCCGTCGGCTTTCGCTTTGGCGACGATGCCCGGTCCGAGCTTCACGTCAGGCGTGCAGATCACGAAGCCTTGCGCCTTTTGCGCCGACAGGTTGTCGATCGCGCTCATCACTTTCTCGCCCGACGGCGCGCCGATCTTCACCAGCGTGAAGCCCTTTTCCTTGGCGGCAATTTCGGCGAACTTCCACTCGTCCTGGAACCACGGTTCTTCCGGCTGCTTGACGAGGAAACCGATCTTGACCGGATCGGCGGCTTGCGCGACCGGCGCGTTGAAGACCACACCCGCCGCCGCTGCTGCCAGCGTGAGGAAAATTCTACGTTTCATGTTGCGTGTCTCCTGACTAATTGATAACGAGAAGGTATCGGCCGCGTCTTCTTGTACCGGTTGTGACACACGCGGCCAGCGCGTCGTCCGGTGAAACGGTGCTACGTTTTTCTGGTTCGCTTTGTACTGCGTTTCTTTTTTGCTTTGCTGCTTGTTTGTTGGCCGGTTGCTGCCCCGGTCGCCGGCTCAATCGTGATAAAGCACGGAGCGGCCGCCGTCGACGGTGATACACGTGGCGTTGATAAACGGCGCTTCATCCGACGCGAGAAACACCGCCGTCATCGCCACTTCTTCCGGGCGGCCGATGCGTTTCATCGGCTGCAAATCCATCGTCGCCTGCCGGGCGGCGGCCGGGTCCGGCTGTTCGTTCCACCAGTCATGCGTCAATTGGGTTTCGATGTAGCCAGGCGCGATTGCGTTGACCCGCACGTTGCGCGGCGCGTACTCGATGCCTAGCGCGCGCGTGAGGCCAATCACGCCGTGCTTCGCGACCGGGTACGGAAAACAGCCCGGAATGATCTTGAACGCATGCGTCGACGCGATGTTCACGATGCTGCCCGCGCCGCGTTCGACCATCCCCGGCAATACCGCGCGGCAGCCGTTCCAGACGCCGTCGAGATCGACCGCGAAGCAGCGGCGCCAGTCGTCGTCGGTCATGGTCAGCGGGTCGCAAAACACGTTGATGCCCGCGTTGTTCACCAGCACGTCGAGCGGCCCGAGCGTTTTTTCCGCTTCGCTCACCGCGTGCTGGACCGAAGCCGATTGCGTGACGTCCGTATGCACAGCCAACACGCGCGCCCCGGTTTCCGAACTGATCTGCTGCGCCGTCTGCCGCGCCGTGTCGATG
>Ga0256783_1000425_pt1 | contig 10766 bp, 4 predicted proteins | sample MC6MC0934MT_FD_189995 | JGI IMG/M metagenome (GOLD analysis project Ga0256783, IMG submission 189995) | Metatranscriptome of enriched soil aggregate microbial communities from Iowa State University, Ames, United States - MC6-MC0934-MT... | ecosystem: Environmental > Terrestrial > Soil >... | reverse complement strand
CGGCAAGCTCGACCGGGCGTCGCTGCCCACGCCGCAGGCGGGGGCGATCGAACGGGTGGCGCCGTCGAACGGGGTCGAAGCGGCGCTGCTGTCGATCTGGGCGGCCGTGCTCGGGCGCGACGATCTCGGCGTGACGGACAACTTCTTTGAAGCGGGCGGCGACTCGATCCAGAGCCTGCAGATTATCGCGCGGGCACGCGAGGCGGGCTGGCGGCTGACGCCGCGGCAGGTGTTTGAGCATCCGACCGTGGCCGGCCTCGCGCAACGCGCACAGCGGCTGGACGCGGGCGCAGTAGAGGAATTCGACGACGGCGCCGCGCTGCCGTTGACGCCGATCCAGCGGCTCTTCTTCGAGCGCTATCCGCAAGGGGAATCGCACTGGAACCAGGCGGTGCTGCTGAAGGTGAAAGGGCGGCTCGTGCCGGCGGCGCTTGAGCGCGCGGTGGCGGCGCTGGAGGCGCGGCATGACGCGTTGCGGCTGCGGTTCGTGAAGGAGGCGGGGGAGTGGAAGCAGGTGGCGGTGAAAGCAGCGGGGACGTCAGAGGCAGAGCGAGCCCCGAATGCTTCGCAAGCATCACACGCATCAGACGCGTCAGAGGAAGCACAGGCGTCGCGGACATCAGAACCGCTGCAGACCTCACAACCTTCACAGGCAGCTAGCACAGCGGTGGTCCGTCACGACCACCTCGCCTCGCTTGCCGGCCTGACAGCGGCCTGCGACCGCATCCAGTCGAGCCTGAACATCGAACACGGCCCGGTGTGGCGCGTGGGCCACTTCGAGACGCCCGACGAAACGCGCGTACTGATCGCGATTCATCACCTGGCGGTGGACGGCGTCTCCTGGCGCGTGCTCCTCGAAGAACTGCAAACCGCCTATGAACAGGCCGAACGCGACGAACCCATCGCACTGCCGGCGCCGTCGATGACATGGCGCGCCTGGGTGCGCGCAATCAATCAGTATGCCGAATCATCGGAGCGTGTCAGTGAACTCGCGTGGTGGCAAACATCACTCGACGCGCCGGCGTTGCGCGCCGGCCCGTTGTTCCCGCCGCTTTCTTCGCATCCCCAACCGCAAAAGACGCTGCTGAAAAAACTATCGCCCGACATGACCGCCGAGTTGCTGCGCGAAGCGCCGCGCGCCTACAAAATGCGTGTCGATGAAGTGCTGCTTGCCGCGCTCGCTCGCGCTATCGGCGATACCGTCGCGCGTGAAGAAGTGCTGGTCGAACTGGAGGGCCACGGTCGCGAAGACGTGATTGAAGGCGCAGACCTCAGCCGAACGGTTGGGTGGTTCACCACTCAATACCCGCTCGCGTTACCGCGCGGCATGGACTCCGCTGATTCGCTGCTGCGCGTGCGCGAGCGCCTTGCCGCAGTACCGCTGCGCGGCCTCGGTTGGGGCCTGCTGGCCTGTTGCGCCGACGCAGCCAGCCAGTCAGCGCTGCGCGCGCTGCCATCACCGGAAATTGGCTTTAACTACCTGGGCCGCTTCGATCAAACGTTCGACGGCGAAAGCCGCTTCGGCTTCGCGCCTGAATCGTCGGGCGACGCCATCGCGCCGCATGCGCGGATTCCCGATCGCGCGCTCGATATCAATGGCTGGATTACAGGCAACTCGCTGACGTTCAACTGGGGCTACGCGCCGCAGTTCTTGTCCGATGAACTTGCGGAGGAACTCTTCGCGTCGTTCGAGTCCGCTCTCGGCGAACTGCTGGCCCATTTGCGCACAGCCACGTCGCAGCCGCAGATGTCCGCTTCCCTAAAAGCAGTTCCGGAGTCGATCGAGGCGCTTGCAAGGCGCGACGCCGTCGCTGCAAGCTGGGCTGCGCGTGCGGTCTATGAGGCCAGTCTGCCGGTGCCGTCCGACGACGCGCTCGCTGGCTGGTTCGCGCGACGTCGGCCGCAAGACGCGAATGCGCAGGCGCGCGCCGTGTCATCGCCGGCCGTGCCGTTGAACGCGCTCGGTGCGCCGGCCACGCTGTTCTGTCTGCATCCGGGCTACGGCATGGTCGGCGAATATCGCACGCTTGCGCAAGCGCTCAATGGCCGCGTGACCCTGATCGCGATGCAGGCGCCGGCGCTGCGTGGCGAGCCATGGGAAGGCGACACCTTCGAAGCCCTCGCCGCGCACTACGCACAGCGCATCGAGGCGCTGCAGCCGCACGGCGACTACGCGTTGCTCGGATGGTCGTTCGGCGGGCGGCTTGCGATCGCCATCGCGGATCATTTCGAGCGGCGCGGCGCGCGCGTGTCGTTCGTCGGTATCGTCGATACGGCGACGCATCGCGTAGACGAAGCTGCTCCCATAGTCGACGAAAGCTCCGTGGCTGCGCCCGAACTCGCGTTGCTCGACGGGGCGGAGCCGTCGCTGCTCGGCAAAGCGCTTGCCGTCGATTCCATGCACGCGGACTTGATGTCCCGGCATGAACTGCCGCGCGTCGCCTGCGATCTGCACGTGTGGCGCGCTCGGCGCGTCGCCGATCCGCGACGCCGGATGTCATGGGCGGACCGCACGCGCGGCCGGCTGCACGAGTTCGACATTGACGCGACTCATTCCAGCATCGTCCACCATCCGCTTTTCGCGGCGCAGCTTGCACAGTGGTTCGGACAGCCGCTTCCACGAAACGAAGACCCATCAGCGTCCTTACACGGCGACGCCTGAGCAGTAGGGGTTCTGCAAGGCTCGCCGCATGCCCTGCAGGACTCTCCGACAAGCGCCGTTGTCGCTTCGCCGCGACGATTTATTCACATTGAATGCGAACGATTATTGTTTACATTAGCATCTTGTCTTGAGAGAATCGTCACGCACCAGGAGCGGCGCGGGACGCCGCCCCCTGACTCGGGGATACAAGAATGGGGAAACAAGAAGAATGAAGGTAGAGCAGGCAGGGAAAAGCGGTTCTAAACGGGAGCGCGGCTTGCCGCACCTGCGCCCGATATACGTCGCGCTGATGCTGGGCGTTGCCGGGTTCGGCGCGCACGCACAAGGGTCGCCGGGCGCGGCCTCGGGCACGGAGGCCTCGAAGGAATTGCCCGCGGTTCAGGTGCGCAGTTCTGCTGAGGATCCGCTTGGGCCAGGCGTCGGCTACGTGGCCAAACGTTCCATGACGGGAACCAAGACGGATTCTGCGTTGCTCACGAATCCGCAGAGCGTGTCGGTCGTAACGCGTCAGCAGATGGACGATCAGGGCGCGCAGACCGTCGATCAGGCGTTGCGCTACACACCGGGCGTGTATTCGCAGGACGGCACCGACATTCGTGCTGATCAGCTTTACGGCCGGGGTTTTGCGCTCGATTCGTATCTGGACGGCTTGCATCTGTACCAGTCGCCGCGCTTCGCGACGCCGCGCATCGACCCATATTTCATGGAGCGCATCGACGTGCTCCATGGTCCGGCCTCAGTGCTCTATGGGCAGGGCAGCCCGGGCGGTCTCGTCAACTACGTGAGCAAGTTGCCGACGGAGCAGCCGTATCACGAACTCATGATGCAGATCGGCAACCACAACAACTATCAGTTGGGTTTCGATTTTAGCGGTCCCGTCGACAAGAATGGCACCGTGCTGTACCGGCTGACAGGCGTCGCCCGCACCGCCGAGACGCAAGTCAGCGCGATCAAGGACCAGCGGCTTGCCATCGCGCCGTCGGTCACGATCCGCCCGAACCGCGACACCACGTTCACGCTGCAGGGCAGTTTTCAGCGCGACCCGAACGGTGGACTGTTCAATCCGGTTCCGGCAGGCGCTACACTGTTCAGTAATCCAAACGGTCAACTTGGGCCGGACAAATATTTCGGCGATCCGGATCGCGACGGCATGCACCGCACGCAGTACTGGTTCGGTTATCAGTTCGATCATGCGATCAACGACAAGCTCAGCGTGTCGCAGAACCTGCGCTATCTGCACATCGACCAGCATTATTACCAGACGTCGGTGACGAGCGCGCTCGGAAGCAATCAGCGTACGGTGTCGATGTGGGGCAACGTCGATAACGAGCACTACACGCAGTTCGAGGTCGACACGCACGCGCAGGCCAAGGTGACGACGGGCGCCGTTCAGCACACGATGCTGTTCGGTCTCGACTATCAGCGCTCGATGCTGGGCGACACCGAGGGTAATTCCGTCCTCGGCACGGTCGATCTGTACAACCCGAACTTCTCGTCGCTGCCGACACAGCAAGCGAACACGCGCCTCGACTATTCGTTGAGCACGGTCGGCGTCTATGCGCAGGACGAAGCGCGCTGGCGCAACTGGGTACTGACGTTCGGCGTTCGTGAGGACTGGACGGGGGGCAACCAGCAGACCACGTTGCTCACCACCGGAACCGGCACGACCTACCACACGAACGATCACGCGTTCACCTGGCGCGCCGGTCTCGCGTACGAGTTCGAAAACGGCATTGCGCCGTACATCAGCTATTCGCGTTCGTTCCAGCCGGTGCTCGGCGCGACATACTCGGGCGCGCCGTTCGCGCCGACCAAGGGCCGGCAGGTCGAAGCCGGCGTGCGTTATCAGCCGAAGTGGTTCGACGGCTACTTCTCGGTCGCCGCGTTCACTCTCACGCAGGACAACGTGTCGGTAAGCGATCCGAACCATCTGGGCAGCACGATACAGACCGGTCAGATCCGCTCGCGCGGCGTCGAACTGGAAGCGCACGCGAATGTCACCGCAGACGTGAAGGTGATTGCGTCGTACACGTACCTGAATCAGGAAGTGACGAACACCACGACGGCTAGCAGCCTGAACAAGCGCCCGACGATCGCGCCTCGTAACACCGCTTCGCTGTGGGCGGATTACACGTTCCACCGTGGACCGCTGCGCAACTTCGGCCTCGGCTCGGGCGTGCGCTATATGAGCAGTTCGGCGGGCGACGCAGCCAACACGTTCACGGTGCCGGGGCGCGTACTCGTCGACCTGGGTGCGCATTACGACATCCAGAACTGGCGTCTGTCGCTGAACCTTAACAACGTGTTCGACCGCGAGTACATCTCGTACTGCACGACCGCGTCGGTTTGCTACTGGGGCGCGAGTCGTACCGTGCTCGGAACGGCGCGCTACCAATGGTGATCGCCATGACGAAGGGTGGCGCCGACGGCTCACTGCATGCGTTGTCATGACGGAACGTCTGCGCTTTAGCGGCAGGCGGCGCCTCGCGCTCGCGGGTTTGGGCGCGGCGGCGCTCGCGGCATCGGGCGCTCCGTTCGCCCGCGAGGCGGCCGCGGGTTTGGATGCGCGTTCGGACGCGCGTGCGGCTGCAGGCGCCGCTGTCGCTTCGAATCCGCGCGTCGTGGTGCTCGACTGGCCGCTGACGGAAGTCGTGCTGTCGCTCGGCGTGATTCCGGCCGGCGTTTCGCGTCCCACGTGGTATGCGAAGCTCGACGGCGTTCCACCGTTGCCGTCTTCCGTCGTCGACACGGGCTTGCTGTATCAGCCCAATTTCGAGGTGCTGGAGTCGCTGAAACCGGAGCTTATCGTCATCACGCCATGGCATGCGCCGCTGCGCGCGTTGCTCGAACGGATCGCGCCGACGTTGACGGTGCAACTGTTCGGCCCTGGCATCGACGTCTATCCGGCGGTTCATGCCGCGACGCGAAAGCTAGCCGGCGCGCTAGGACGCGAGGCCGCGGCCAATGCGCTGTTCGCACGCGCCGACGCCGCGCTTGCCGACGCGTCCGCGCGTCTCGCGGCCTTCCGCGCGACCGGACGCCCGCTCTATTTACTACGCCCAATCGACGACCGGCATATCGCCGTGTTCGGCAAGAACAGCCTGTTCGGCGGCGTGCTCGGCGCGCTCGGAATCGACAATGCGTGGCAGGGCATGGCCGATCCGCAAGGCATGTCCGAAGCGGACCTCGGCGCGCTCGCGGCGCACACCGATGCGCAAGTCGTCACGATCGGCGTGCCGCCCGGCGTCGCCGCGCAACTTGCGCGAAGCCCGCTGTGGGGCGCGTTGCCGTTCGTGAGGCAAAACCGCGTGCAACACATCGGACCGTTGCCCGCGCTCGGCGGCGTCGTTGCGTCGATGCGTTTTGCCGACAGCCTCGCGAACGCGCTGCAAGGAGTCACTACATGAATCGCCCGACGGCGACCGTCGCCTTCGCCGCCCCTCGCGCCTGGCGGCTGCCCGCGTTGCTGCTGATGCTGGCCGCGTGGCTCGTTTATCACACGCTATCGGCGCGGCTGCCGGTCGCGCAATGGCCAGGCGTCGTGCTGTCCGGCGCCGACGCAACGCTGCCGCAACTCGTCGTGCGTTATGGCTGGTTGCCGCGCGTCGCCATTGCGTTGATCGCCGGTGCGGCGTTGTCGCTCGCCGGTGTCGTGTTCCAGCAGGTATTACGCAATCCGCTTGCCGAACCGCTTACGCTCGGCGTGTCAGCGGGCGCCTATCTCGCCCTGACGATCGCCGCGGTTGTCGCGCCCGCGCTCGTCGCCGACATGCGTTTCACGGTTGCGCTGACCGGCGCCGCACTCGCAATGCTCGCAACCATGGCGATGACCTGGCGCAAAGGCTTCGCCGCCGTGTCGATCGTGCTGGCCGGAATGATCGTGAACCTGTATTGCGGTGCACTGTCCGTCCTCCTAACTATCGTGTTCGAGCGTTCGCTCACATCCGTTTTCATCTGGGGCGGCGGCTCGCTCGTGCAGAACGGCTGGGCGGGTGTCGTCTGGCTACTGCCGCGCGTGCTTGCCTGCGGTGCGGCTGCGGCGCTACTGGTGCGGCCGCTCACGCTATTTTCTCTCGACGACGGCAGCGCAAGCCAGCTCGGTATGTCGCTCGCATGGACGCGGCCCGTCGCGCTCGCCATCGCGGTGATCCTGAGCGCGTTCGTCGCGAGCGCGGTCGGCGTGATCGGCTTCATTGGGCTCGGCGGTCCGGTGCTCGCGCGACTGATGGGCGCGCGTCGGCTGCGCGACCAGTTGCTGTGGGCGCCGCTCGTGGGCGCGCTGTTGCTCGCAATTGCCGACCAGGCCGTGCAGAGCTTGCCAGGCGTGCTCGGCGAATTGCTGCCGACCGGCGCCGCGGTGGCCCTCTGCGGCGGCCCGCTGCTGCTGTGGATGCTGCGGCGTCTGCACGTCGACGCGCCGCGTCCAGCATCGGCGGAACGCGCAGCCCCGCGCCGCGCGTTGCGCGTGCCCGTGCTGCTGCTCGGCGGGCTGCTCGTTGCCGCGGTTGTCATCTCCCTGTGCTTTTCGGTGACGATGCAGGGCTGGCAGTGGACGGACGCGCAACATTGGAGCGACGTCTGGTTCTGGCGCGTGCCGCGGCTGACTGCTTCGCTCGGGGCCGGCGTGATGGTCGCACTCGCGGGCACGATCCTGCAGCGCGTGACCGGCAATCCTATGGCGAGCCCCGACTTGCTCGGCGTCAGCGGTGGCGCGATGCTCGGCATGCTGGTGGCCGCGGTCGTCGCGACGGAGCCGTCGACGCCCGTGCTGCTCGCGGGATCGGCGGCCGGTGCACTTATTTGCCTGCTGACGATCGTCACGCTTGGGCGCCGCAGCGGTTTCGCGCCCGAGCACGTGTTGCTCGCGGGCATCGCGATCAGCGCGTTCGCGCAAGCAGTCATCATGCTCGCGACCGCGAGCGGCGGCGCTTATGCGAACCTGCTGCGTCCGCTGCAGTACGGCTCGACCTACCTCATCGTGCCCGCGACGGCCATCGCCGTTGGCGTGTGTACGGTCGCCGCCGTGCTCGTCGCGTATCTCGGCGCGCGTTGGCTGGAAATCCTGCCGCTCGGCGCCAACGTGGCGGATGCGCTCGGCGTCGGCGCACAGCGCGCGCGGCTGCTGCTGCTCGCGGTCGCCGCGATCCTCACGGCGGGAGCAACGGTCGTGATCGGCCCGATGTCGTTCGTCGGCCTGATGGCGCCGCATCTCGCGCGGCTGCTCGGCTTTCCGCGCGCGCGTTCGCAGATGCTCGTCGCGGCGCTCATTGGCGGCTTGCTGATGGTGCTGTCGGACTGGCTCGGGCGCAACATGATCTTCCCGCAGCAGATGCCGGCGGGCGTGATTGCGACGCTTCTGGGCGGCCCTTATCTGATGTGGCTGTTGCGTCGTTGAAGCATCGGTCCCGTTGGGCCGATCGTGCTGCAAGCCGGGACGAAGTCAGGGAGCCGATGGCTCCCTGACTTTTGTGCGACGTCTGCGCGCGATCTGCGCGACCTCGCGAATCGCGTCGAATGCCGCCTTAGAACGAAAACGTCGTATTGAGCATCACGAGCCGCGACTCGCCGACGGCGATGATCAGATTGCTGTTGCTCGACGGATAGTAAGTTTTGTCGAACACGTTCTTCACGTTCAGTTGCACATGCGTGGGAATCTTGCCGATCTTCGTGTCGTACGCGGCGAACAGGTCGGCGACCACATAGCCCGGCAGCGTGAAGCTGTTCGCCGTATCGCCCGGCCGCTTGCTTACGAGCCGCGCACCGCCGCCAAAGCGCCATTGTCCCGGCAGGTAGGGGAGCATCGTGTCGTAGACGGCGAAGAGACTGCCCGTGTGACGTGCTGCATTCACGAGACGCGTGCCGTCGTCGCGGTCCGTCGCGTTCGTATACGCATAACTGCCGATCACGCTGACGTGCTGCGTGAGCCGTCCGGCAACGTCCAGTTCGACACCGCGCGACCTCGCGCTGCCCACTGTCTCGGTCGTGTCGCCGACGGTTACCGCGACGTTCTGCTTGTCGATCTGATAGACCGCGAGCGTGCCGGTGATACCGTGCGAGTCGAACTTCAGCCCGGTTTCGAACACGCGTCCATGCTCCGGCGCGAGCGGCTCGTTCACTTGTGTGGCGACGTTCGGCACGAACGACTTGCTGAAGTTCGCATACGCGGAAAGTGCCGGCGTCAGCCGGTACACGAGGCCGAATTGCGGCAGCCAAACCTGTCCATGCGAGTGATCGGCGATCACGAACGGACGGCCCACGCCCGATAGTTGCTGCCAGTTCTCCCAGCGCACGCCGCCTACAGCGATCAGCCTGTCGGTCAGATGAACGGTGTCCTGCGTGACGACCGAGTAGGTGTGCACTTTCGACAAGCTATCGCTTTGCGCCGCGCTCGGTGTGCCGCCCGCAGCGAGCATTCCATAGACAGGCTCGTACAGATCGAAGCCGGACACTGCCTTGCCGCGAATCGTGTCGCCCCGAAAGCTGCGCTGCCGTTCGTATTCGCCGCCCACATACAGCTCGTGACGCATGCCTGCGAGATTCAGATTGCCGATCGCGCCCACGGTGGCGATCTCGTCGGAGTCATTGCGCTGCAGATTCGCATCCGACGTGCGGCTCATGATGCCGGTCCTGCTGTTGAACGCCGTCGCGCGCGTGATGTACTGGTCGTAGCGGTCGCGGCTCCATCCGTAAGTCGCGCGCACGCGCCATTCGTCCGAGAAGCGATGTTCGATCTTCGCCCGCAGCGTTTCCTGCTCGCCCGAGCTTTGCGCCCAGGGTTCCTCGTAGCGCGTGTAGCGCAGTGCATCGTCGAGATGGCCGTTGACGAGCACGGTGCCCCGGTCGAAGGGCGTCGTGTAATCGACGTACTGGTAGCTCACGTCGATCGATGTATTCGCGTCGTGCCATGACAGCGACGGTGCGATCAGCGAATCGCGCTGACGTCCGAAGCTGCGCCAGTAGCGCGCCGTGTTGTACTCGCCGGTCAGGCGAAAGGCGAGCGTGCCGCCCGCGACCTGTCCCGGCTGGCCAATGGGGCCGGTCAGGTCGAAGCCCGTACCGCTGCCGCGATGGCTCGTGTAATTCGCCGAGACGGAGCCGTGGAAGGTGTCCTCCGGTTTGCGCGTGATCAGGTTAATGACGCCGCCCGGCTCCTGAATGCCGTAGAGCAGTGACGCGGGACCTTTGAGAACTTCGACACGGTCGATCGTCGCCAGATAGTTGTGCAAGCTCGGCGAGCGGATGCCGTCGACGAGGATCGAGCCGTCGTCGTTCGAACCGAAGCCGCGTTTGATGAACGCGTCGCGCGTGCCGCCAAGCGTGTTGGTCTGCGTGATCCCGCTTACGTTACTCAGTACGTCGTCGAGTGTGCGCGCCTGCTGGTCCTGCATCACGCTCGAACTCACTACCGCGACGGCCTGCGGAATGTCGCTGATCTTCGTCGCGATGCCGCTCGCCGTTTCGCTCGTGCGCGGACGATAGCCGACGGTCGGGTCGGCGAGCGCTGTGCCTTGCACGGCGACCGCCGGCAATTCCGTCGAAGCGGCGGGCTGGGCGCTCGCGGCGTCGGAGGAAGCGGCGGCCATCGCGGCTGGCGCGGTCACCATGTACATCATCATCGAAAGCGGCAAGCCGATGCCGAACCGGCGATAGCGGCCGGGTAGTGCAGAAGTTTTTACGAAGCGCATGGATGGTTCGGACGACGCGGCACGCCCGCACCAAAGCGGTCGGGAGTGTCCGGCGGCGTCAGTTTTTATTAATGATGCGAGAGAATAATGTAAATGAGAATTGTTATCAAATGAAAACATCGAAAATCTTAGGTAGGCGGAGAGCGGTGAGGCGGCCGCATTGGCTCGGCCTGCTTGCGCTACGCCGGTGACCGCCGCGTCAGCAGAACCCGCATGCTTGCTCTAAACTAGCTGCCGCCCGCGCCCAGCCCAATCAAACAAGACGACCTCGATGCCTCCCGTTCCCGCCGATTCCAACGATCGCAAAGACTCCACCGATACCTCGAGTGTCAGCCTGCCGAAGCAACCGGCGTTTCAACGCTTCTGGTGCACGCGGATTCTTTCGTCGCTGTCGTTCCAGATGCTCGCGGTCGCGATGG
>Ga0256783_1000412_pt1 | contig 10952 bp, 14 predicted proteins | sample MC6MC0934MT_FD_189995 | JGI IMG/M metagenome (GOLD analysis project Ga0256783, IMG submission 189995) | Metatranscriptome of enriched soil aggregate microbial communities from Iowa State University, Ames, United States - MC6-MC0934-MT... | ecosystem: Environmental > Terrestrial > Soil >... | reverse complement strand
GCGCGGCGCATCGGACTCGACGAGCGTATGCTGCGCTACAGGCTCGACGGTTTGCGTCGACGTCATTTCGCCCGATCATCAGGAGTTCGACAGCATGACTGAAAGAACCATCAAGGTCCCCGGCGCCGATCATCCGATTAGCGTCGAGCCCGCGCGGGCTCGCGTTGTCGTGACGGTGGCGGGCCGCGTGATCGCCGACACGGAAAAGGCGCTCGTGCTGCGCGAAGCGTCTTATCCGGCGGTGTATTACATTCCGCGCAACGACGCCGACATGAACCTGCTCGCGCGTACCGACCACACGACCTACTGCCCGTACAAAGGCGAGTGTGCGTACTACAGCATCACGCCGGGCGGGGAGCGCGCGGTCAATGCAGTGTGGACCTACGAGTCGCCGTATGCGGCTGTGAAAGAGATAGCTCAACATCTCGCGTTCTATCCGGACCGCGTCGATTCGATCGACGTGCAAGCGCTGTCGTAACGCGGGAAAACGCGAGGCAATAAAAAAATCCCATCACCGGATTCGGTAGATGGGATTCTTGACATGCGGGCAATGGCGCGGCGGGCGAGGATCGAACTCACAACCTCAGGTTTAGAAGACCTGTGCTCTATCCAATTGAGCTACCGCCGCAAAGGTCGGCCCGGATTATAACCGATCGCCTCATGCCCGCCAGAACGCGGCGGGCACATCGCACATTATCAGACCGGCTGCGGATGCAGCGCAAACCAGCCGAGGAACACGATGCCCGCGATCACGCAGTACACACCGAACGAAGCAAGACGTCCGCGGCCTTCGAAATAGCGCATCAGAAAACGCACGCTCAGATACGCGGCGATGGCGGTCAGCACGCCGCCGAGCAGTGCGTCCGCGAGTTGGCCCGGTGCATGGAAAAGCTTCGGTACCTCGAGCAAACCGGCTGCGAAAATGATCGGCGTGCCGAGCAGGAACGAGAACTCCGCGGCTTTCTCCGCCGTGAGGCCAGCGGCATTGCCGGCAATCATCGTGAGGCCGCTGCGCGAAAATCCGGGAATCAGCGCGCCGACTTGGGCGAGGCCGACGAGGAACGCCTGGCCAAAACCCATTTTCTCCGGCGCCTGATGCGCGCGCGAACGCTGCAGGCGATCGCCCAGCCACAACAGCACGCCGTTGACGATCAGCGCGATTGCCACGATGCGCAGGTCGTGGAAAATCCGTTCCAGCCGCTTCTCGAGCAGCAGGCCGACGAGCCCGGCCGGAATCGTGCCGATGATGAGCGCCCACATCATGTGAGCATCGTCGTTACGGCGGCCGCCGAACGACGCGAAGAAGCCGCGCACGAGTGCGCACCAACGCTCGCGGAAATACCACAGCAGCGCGAACGCCGTACCGAGGTGCAAGGCGACGAGAAACGGCAGCAACTGCGGCGCGTGTTTATCAATATGCATGCCGAACAATGCTGGCACGAGCAGCGTATGACCGAGGCTGCTCACCGGGAAAAGTTCGGTCACGCCTTGCAGCACGCTCAGGAAGATAAGAAACGACAGATTCACGCGGCAGTCCTTGTAAGGAAGATGTCGGGGACAGCGCGCCGCACAACGAATTACCCGGCGCGTTAAAAAGCGCACCGATTATGCCTGGCTGGCAAGTCAGCGCCAAGCGTTTGGGCCACATTCGGGGAGATATTGACGCGCTGCGTCACGACATAAGACTGTCGCCACGCGAAACGCAAACGAAAAGGGCCGCAGAGAGACAGCAGCCCTTTCAATCGCCTAACGGCGAACGCGCGATGAGCGCGTTCGAGAGTTCGTCAAGCTTACGAAATGCAAGCCGCTCGCATGGGCGACGCGACGCATCGTTCGAAGCGAGCGAGCGAACAGCGGGCGAGCACGCAGATCAGCGCTCGAGCTTGTAAAAGAAGTAGACCGTGCTTGCAGTGAACATGCCGAAGAGAGCGACACCCATTGCCATTGCGAGATCCATAACCCCTCCTGAGCGATCTCGCCCGGCGGTAGATATCACCGGGCAGTGAGACGGATTATCGGCAACGATCGGCCGCTTGCGACACCCGCAATTTCCCCAGAAGGGTTTCCCCGTAGCGTAAAGCAGAGCAAAATCGTCGTTTCCGCCGGTACCGGAAGTCGCGGCTGCTGCAGTTGTCGCGTCCGGCGTCTACCACTAACTCCATCACACCATCGACCATGCCTCTTTCACCGCAGCAGGACATCCTCGAAATCGCTCAGGACGCCTCCGTGCTCCGCTTCGCGCCGCAAGCCGGCGGCCGTCTGCTTTCGTGGATCATCGACGGCGAAGAGGTGATCCATTGGCCCGAGCACGCCGACTGGAGTCAGCCCGCGCGCATCCGCGGCGGCAATCCGCTGCTGTTTCCGTTTCTCGGGCGTCATCGCGTGGACGGCAAGATCGGCTACTGGCGAGACGCGCAGGGCACGGTCCGCGAGCTGCCCATGCACGGCTTTGCACGCGACCTTCCGTTCGACGCTCACGCCGACGTGCACGGCGCGGGCCTGCGCCTCGTGCTCACCGATAGCGACGCAACGCGCGGCGGTTATCCGTTCGGCTTCCGCTTCGAGGCGGCCTACACGCTGATCGACGCGCACACACTCGAAGTCACGCTGACGACCACCAACACCGGCGACGCACCGCTGCCCTATTACGCCGGCCATCACTTCTACTTCACGCTGCCGCACCGGCAACGTGCCGAGACGTCGCTCGAATTGCCGCGCACTGAAAGGCGCTTCCAGCAGGCAGACGGCTCGATCAGCGCGGCCGAGCCGGGCGAAACGCGTTACACGCTCGACGAAGCACGCATTCACGACCGCTTCCATTGCCTCACGGGCGCACCGGAACGACCAGTACGGTTGATCGCGCCGGGGCTCGGTCGGATTATCACCATTGATCTGCAGAGGCCGAACTCCGTGCCCTGGTACGCGGTGACGACATGGACGGAAGCGGCCGAGTCCGACTTCTACTGCGTCGAACCGTGGCTCGGGCTACCCGACGCGATTCATAACGGCATGGGCCTGCGCTGGCTCGATCCGGGCAAGACCGAGGTTGCCGCGCTGCGCATCAGCGTCGGAAAACTCGACTAATTTCAGGTCACACGGGCGCAGCGGTCACGTGCGCGCGGCTCTATTGCGCGAGATGCCGAGCGCGCCCAATGCCCGTTTTTCCGATGCTGCAACGCAAAACCGTTAGAATCAGACGCTTTGTATCTACCTGCCGCGTGATCGGGATCGGCGCGCGGCAGCGCTTTGCGAGGTCCAATGTCTGAAACAACAAGAATTATCAAACGACTCGCGTGCGTGTCGTTGGTGGCGCTCATCGCCGCGTGCGGGTCGGCGCCGGTGGGGCCGGGCTTTTATCGCGTCGAACGGGGCGACACACTGTCGAAGATCGCGCGTAGTCACCACCAGTCGGTGCAAAGCATCGTGCGCTGGAACAACCTGACGAACCCCGACAGCATCGAGGTCGGGCAAGTACTGCGTGTCGATCCGCCCAACGGCGCGGCTTCGACGAACGGCGCCGTGCGCAGCAGCGGCAACGGGAGCGCGAGTGCTTCGGCCGCGCCGCGTTCCGCGCCGGTCGAGAGCGCGCCCTCTTCCCCGCCGGCGTCGTCGATCTCGCTCGTGTGGCCGACCAACGGCAATGTCATTCGCGGCTTTGACGGCGGAAACTCAAAGGGCATCGACATCTCCGCTCCAGCGGGCACGCCTGTGGTCGCGGCGGCGGCGGGCACAGTCGTCTACGCGGGCAACGGGCTGCGCGGCTACGGCAATCTGCTGATTCTTAAGCACAACGCGGAGTATCTGACCGCCTACGCGCACAATCGCGTGCTGTTCGTGAAGGAAGGCGAAACTGTCGCGCAAGGCCAGAAAATCGCCGAGGTAGGCGACACCGATACCAATCGGGTCATGCTGCATTTCGAGCTGCGCTATCAGGGCCGCTCGATCGACCCGTCGCGGGCGCTGCCTGCACGTTAGACGTGACGTTAGACGCGACGTAGGCGTGGCGACAGCATGCAACTAGCGCGCCGCCTGGCTCGCGGCGCTACAGTCCGCGCATCCGGAGCACCGCGTTACACGGACTGACAGGGGAACCCTGCGTGCTATAAACGCTCAATCCGACACGCGTGGCTTCGCGCCACGTCTTTCATGTCATCTGTAAGGGAATCTGCAATGAAGAGCGCATTTGCGTCCGTGGCGACGGCCGCAGCGATCAGCGTGGGCCTGCTCACGCTGGGCAGCCTCAGCGGCTGCTCGACCACCACCAACATGACTTATCTGCCAAGCGGCGACACCGGCTTTGCGATCAACTGCAGCGGCAGCGACGCCAGCACGAGCTGGGCCGAATGCTACAAGCGCGCCGGCGAAGTCTGCGGCAATTATGGCTACGACGTCGTATCGAAAGACGTCGATAACGGCGCGACTTCGGGCGGCTCCGTCGGCGGAATTTTTGGAGCGAACGTGAAAAACCGCTCGATGGTGATCCGCTGCAAGCAGTAAAGCATGCGTACCACGCTGCCGGGTTGCACGAAGTGCAGCCGGCCGCGCACCCAACGCCCCGACCGCGGTTCGATGCGTGCGGCGAACGCCAGCAACGCTCCGAATGCAACTGGCCACGCGGCAACGAATATGATTACCCACGTCATAACCGAGGAAAGAAAAGGTAAGCTTTTATGATCCGCGCGGCGTGTGTAATCGCGGTGACGGCAATTAAAAGTCTGCCCAAAAAAAAGCCCGGCGCGAGGCCGGGCTAACGGGGGTTCGGCGCATATCGGCAAAGGACCGGTTCACCATGCGCCAGAACGAAATTTAACAACCCGGTTTTACAAGCGCAATATCTTAATTTCGACAGCAATGTGATGCGACGCACGGATTTCGCATTATGTGAACCGAAAACATAGGCATTAACCGCCTAATAAATCAGGCCAGCCCGGCAGACGGCAGGTTATTAGCCCAGCGGTTCAAACATGTTAATACGCCCGCAAACCCTTTCGCAGCAAGGCTCGGGATCACTCCGCCTCAGCAAGGCTGACAAATAACGCGCCTCTCTTTCCAGCGCTGGCGCCGCGCCTTATTCGCGGATCGTTGGTGTTAAAAACGCTAGGTGCGCCACCGCACCAATTCAATTAAATAATCGGAATCAGCACGCGTTGCTCACGTCCAATAACCCCTCATGAGAACCCGCGAATGGCGAAACTCTAAACTCGCCTCAAATCTACCGACAAATAAGCCGCTTAAAATCCCAGGTTGCAGGCGTTGAATAAATCAGATGTTAGTCATTCGTGCGGTTCCGCACAAGTCGGCCGAAAGTCATAATCCGGCCGGGTTGCGCGGTGGCTTTACATGACTCGCAATCCCAGCTCGGTGATGAGCACCGCAGCCTGTAGATGCGAAATTGTCGCGCCTTTGAAGAGGGCCGCGTCTACCAGCCGCACGCCGCTCAAGTCAGCCTCGCGCAGATCGGCGCCGTCGAACCGTGCGCCCTTCAAGTGTGCGTCCTTGAGGCTGCCGCCATCGAAAATTGCCTCGCGGAAATCGACGCCCGCGAGGTCGGCGTCGGAGAAATCGAGCTGATGCAGCGTCGCCTTGCGGAACGACAGGCCGCGCAAATGCGCGCCGACCAGCAGCGTTTCGACGAAGCTCAGGCCCAGCGCCGTGCACGCCTCGAAGTTCGCGCCGGTCAGCTTGCAGCCGCGAAACGACGCGGACGCGAGCTTGGCGCGCCGCCAGTTCGTGTTGTTCAGATCACTCGACTGGAATGCTGCATCCACGAGATCCGCCGATGCAAAATCGGCCTGGCGCGCCCGGCAACGAACCCAGCGTGTCTGCGCAAGCGCTGCGCCGAAAAACGAAGCCTCGGCAAGCGCGCAGCGGTGAAACTGCGCGCCGCGCAAGTCGAGCCGCGACAGATCGGCGCCTTCCAGATCGCAATCGTTGAAGACGAGCGGCGCGCCGCTCGCCTGCCTGTTCGCGACGGCGCTTGCCGCGATCAGTTGCTCGACGTCGGCGCGAGTGAGCGTGGCCTCGGCCACTTCGTGAACTGGCGCGCCCGGAGCCGGCGCGGTTGAATCGAGTGACATGAAGGTTCAGAATCGGACGAATTGCGAAGGGCTTAAGCGTACCGGAATGCGTGCCGCGCCGGCTGCTTGCGCCGATGGTTTATAGTATCGACCCCCGCCAGAACCCGCTTACGATGACTTCCAACGACGCCGCCCATAGCCCCCTGTACGCCAAGCTCCTCGCCGAAACAGCGAAAATCGGCTGGCCGGAACTGGAACGCTTCTTCGCGCGGGGCATGCTGTTACGCGTCGCAAGCGACCTCGATCTCGTGAGCGTAGCCGAAGCCATCGCCAGCGACGACACCGCGCAGATCACGCAATGGCTGTCGGCGGGACTCGTCGAGCGAGTGCAGTCCGAGACCGCCGCGGACTTCGCCGCGCGCGACCCTGACCTTTGGGCCGTGGTCGTTTCTCCGTGGATTTGCGTGCAGGAACGCCATTGAGCGAAGCGGCGTCTGGGGCCGAGCATACGGCGCCCGCGCTGCCGGTGCGCTGGCATCGCCGCGTGCTGGCGCTTGCATTTCCGATCGTTCTCGCCAATCTGACTCAGCCGATTCTCGGCGCCGTGGATACCGCCGTCGCCGGTCATCTGGACGGAGCGGCGTATCTCGGCGGCGTCGCGCTTGGCGGACTCTTCTTCAACTTCGTGTTCTGGGGCTTCGGCTTTTTGCGCATGGGCACGACCGGCCTCGTCGCGCAGGCGCACGGTGCGGGCGACCACGCGGCATTGCGCGATAACGTCGTGCGAGCACTATTGCTCGCGGCCGCGATCGGCGCCGCAATACTCGCGCTCCAGGTACCGCTGATCGATTACGCTTTGCGCGCCATCGGCGGGAGCGACGCCGTACAGCGCAACGCACGCCTCTACTGCCACGCGCGCCGCTCGCGCTCGGCAACTATGTGGTGCTCGGCTGGCTGCTCGGCACGCAGCGCGTGCGTCTGGCGCTGTTGTCGCAGGTGTTTATCAACGGCGTGAACATCGTCGCGGTGTTCCTGTATGTGTATGTGTTCAATTGGGGCGTCGCGGGAATCGGCGCGGCCACTGCCACCGCCGACGCGCTCGGCTTCGTGCTCGGCGCGGCGCTGCTGTGGCACGGCAGGACGCGCGGCCTGCCCGCGCTCAACCGGCAGGCCCTCTTCGACGCCGCGGCGCTGCGGCGCCTGATTGTTCTCAACCGCGATATCTTTTTGCGCACGCTGTGCCTGCTGCTGTCGTTCGGCTGGTTTGCGCACCTCGGAGCGAAACAGGGCGACGCGACGCTCGCCGCGAACGCGCTGCTGCTGAACTTTCAGACCTTCATGGCTTACGGACTCGACGGCTTCGCACACGCCGCCGAGGCGCTGGTCGGCGCGGCAATCGGCGCGCGCGACCGGCACGCGTTTGTCCAGGCCATCAAGGTTACGGCGCTATGGTCGGCGCTCGGCGCGCTCGGCTTCGCACTCGTGTACGCGGGCCTGGGTTCGTGGATCGTCGAGCGCCTGACCGATCAGGCAGCCGTGCGTGCCACGGCCGAGCGTTATCTGCCTTGGGCGGCGCTCTCGCCGGTGGTGTCGGTAGGCGGCTATGTGCTCGACGGCGTGTTTATCGGCGCAACACGCACGCGAGAACTGATGACGTCGATGGTCCTGTCGTTCGCGATTTTCGTCGGCGCCTCGTGGCCGCTGCTCATGCTGTACGGCAACCATGGCCTGTGGGCCGCGATGCTTGTCTTCATGGCCGCGCGTGGCGTGACGCTTGCGCGTCATCTGACGAAAGTGGTGGCGAGCGTGGGGGTGTAGCGGCGAGGGCGCGTCGGTTTTCCGCTCGCGCTCAACGCGCTACCGGCGCGGGCACCATTGCGGGCGGACGGGTGTCGGTGGGCACACCATGATAATCGGCGGGATCCTGCGGCGGGGCCGCGTGGTGGCCGGATGGTTCGTTTGCACAACCCGCGACACCGGCACTCAGGAACAAGGCAATCATCGAAACACGGAACATGGACGGTAGTCTCTCTTATGGGAAGGAACGCAAGGCGTGAGCGCCGGGGATACGAAGCTGCGGAGCGCGAGAGTCTACCCGCAACGCTCGTTCCATGACGCGGCGCGCGCAGTCCGCTCTGCCGTTTCGCGATGCGTGACCTACTATAAAGTCACAGCAGAACGTCAAAGGAGACTGCCATGGACGCTGAATCGGTTGCCGGTCTGGTCGGACTCGGGATCGGCCTCGCCGTGCTGCTCGCACTTTCGATTTTTGAATCGAAGACATATCGACGCGAACACGGCGAAGGCATGCTGCATCACTGGCTGACTCATCAGCACGTGCACATGCCGCACTGGAAGCGCCGCCGGCACTGAAGGTTTTTGTGCCTCGTTCGATTGCAGGCTGTCCCGCGGTTGCGGGAGGGGCGCTGTCGTGTCGGTCGAGGTGTGTCGTCTGCTCATGTTGCGATTGAGGCGCCACGGCTGGCCGGGTTGCGCCTGAGCCTGTCACGCCCAAATCTGTCCTGCCTTGAGCCTTTCCCGTCAAGCGCCGGTCCTGACCCTCCCTGTCCGGCCTTGGCCTTCGTCTGGCCTGCTCTCCGTCCAGCTTTGTCACTGTGTGCTCTACTGCGCCTCGTCACGCTCTCCTTTGCCCGCCGACTTACCACTGCCTTTGTTGCACCTCCGACTTGTCCGCGTCGTCAAGCATTGCCTCTCCCCAACGTTCCGCTTGGGGCGCAGCCAGCACTACAAGCTTAGGCACACGCATTGCTGATTGGCTGGCTGCAAGCAGCGCACGTTGCAGGTCGCTCATCGCGACGGGCAATTTGCGTCGGATCAACGAACCATGCGGCCCGGCATTCGTCGGAGCCGGACAGGGAGAACTCAAATGACAATCGGAACCATCCTACTCATCGTGCTCATCCTGCTGCTGATCGGCGCGTTGCCGACCTGGCCGTACAGCAGCGGCTGGGGCTACCGCCCGACCGGCCTGCTCGGCGTTGTGCTGATCATCGTCATCGTGTTGCTGCTCATGGGACGCATATGACGTGGCTATTTTCACTCCGACGCAATTCGCGATTGACTCTGGCACCTAAAGCCACGTAGAATCTCGGATTCGTCGGAGCGTAGCGCAGCCTGGTAGCGCATCTGATTTGGGATCAGAGGGTCGAAGGTTCGAATCCTTTCGCTCCGACCACGAAAAAAGCAGCAACGGCATCACAAAAACCCGCGTCGCCTCCGGCTTCGCGGGTTTTTGCTTTTTGCATCCGAATGAACGCAGATGAGGCCGGGCTCGCGATCTGCTAAAACAATTGCAACCGAAGCGCGATTCAGCCGACGAAGCAGGCCGCCCCGCTAGACATCAAGCCCGCGCCCAGGCGTTGGACCGTGCAGCGCGCCGTACAAAGCACTGCAACACTCGCATCCAGACTCGAGGAGCCACGCATGAATCTGATTCTCTGGCGTCACGCCGAAGCCGAGGACTACGCCGCCACGGATCTCGCCCGCGCACTCACCACTCGCGGCCGCAAGCAGGCGCAACACGTCGCCAAGTGGCTGCGCACGCGTCTGCCCGACAACGCCGTGATCCTCGCCAGTCCCGCGGTGCGGACCATCCAGACCGCGGAGACGTTGAGCGATCAATACCGTGTCGTGCGCGAGCTGGCGCCGAATGCAAGCGCGCAAGACGTGCTCACCGCATCCGGCTGGCCGAAGGGCATCGCCGAAACGGTGGTGATCGTGGGTCATCAGCCGACGCTCGGCCACGTTGCCGCAAAGCTGCTTGCGAACAGCGACGCCAGCTGGCCGCTCAAGAAAGCGGGCCTATGGTGGATCGCCAGCCGCGAGCGCCACGGCGACGACCAGGCGGTGCTGCTCGCAGCGATGACGCCCGAACTCGTCTGATCCGATCGGCGAACTGCGCGCGGCCAACGTCCGCGAGCCCGGCGCGGCGAGTACGAGGAACGCCGCCCGGCAAGCGACGCGGCACCCGCAGCTTTCATACAGTCATCCAATCGTCACGGCTTTGCCATGCGAGCGTCACCGGGCGTTACTACATTGGCGAAAAAAGACTCATCCTTTTTTCGACCAGGACGCCCCAATGCGAGAACTGCCGACGCCTACCCTGCCCCTCGCTTCGATCTTCGAGTCGCGTCGCCTGCCCCGCGCCGAAGAGACGGTCACCGCCCAGCACCGGCTGCGAGTCACGTGGGCCCGCACCGACGAAGAGCTTCGCGAGGCGCAGCGTCTGCGTTACCGCGTGTTCGCCGAGGAAATGGGCGCTCGCCTGAGCGGCCCCGCGGGCCTCGACGTCGATCCGTTCGATTCGTACTGCGATCACCTGCTGGTGCGCGATCTCGACACCCTGAAAGTGGTTGGCACCTATCGCGCGTTGCCGCCGCATCAGGCGGCGCGCATCGGGCGTCTATACGCGGAAAGCGAGTTCGACGTCTCGCGTCTCACTCACCTGCGCGCGAAGATGGTCGAAGTCGGCCGCTCGTGTGTGCACGCCGACTATCGCAGCGGCTCCGTCATCATGTCGCTGTGGGCTGGACTCGCGGCTTATATGAAGCACAACGGCTACGAGACGATGCTCGGCTGCGCGAGCGTCGCGATGGTGGACGGCGGGCACTATGCAGCGAATCTCTATTGCTCGCTGCGCGATAGCGCGCTGACCGCGCCGGAATATCGCGCATTTCCGCACACGCCGCTGCCCGTCGACGAACTGCAGACCGGCGCGAATGTCGCACCGCCACCGCTCGTCAAAGGATATCTGCGACTAGGTGCGAAGATTTGCGGCGCACCGGCATGGGATCCCGACTTCAATACCGCCGATTTTCTGACGCTGTTCCGTCTGTCGGACATCAACGCCCGCTATGCGCGCCACTTCTTAGGCGATGCATTGCCGCGCTGACAACGCTTGAGCGAGCTTGCAAG
>Ga0256783_1000408_pt1 | contig 10972 bp, 1 predicted proteins | sample MC6MC0934MT_FD_189995 | JGI IMG/M metagenome (GOLD analysis project Ga0256783, IMG submission 189995) | Metatranscriptome of enriched soil aggregate microbial communities from Iowa State University, Ames, United States - MC6-MC0934-MT... | ecosystem: Environmental > Terrestrial > Soil >... | reverse complement strand
TCAATTTCCAAAAGATAAAATTTATCTAGTTTTAAGAAAATAAGACTGAAAAATTCTAAAAATATCACTTCATTCTATCGCCTATAAATACATGGGAAAATTTTTGAAAAAGTTATAAATATATTTTTTGAACACTTCAAATGCAACCAGAAAAAAGAGTTTATACTCTTCAGTATAAAGAAAACCAAATTCCGAAGAAGTTATCCCTTGATCAAAGTATTGATAAAATTATAACATTGGCTAAAGGGTTGTTTCACTGTGCTGATGAAGAGCAATTTTTCCTTTTTGTCAATGGAAAGGAGGTCCAAGAAGAATGTCTGCTCTCTGAACTGAAACTTGAACTTGAAGCCAGTCCCATTTTAGAACTTATTGAGAAGATTCCTTCGACAGCAAAAGATCTTATCTTTTTTACGATACGAAACAAACCCAAAACTTTCGATTGGCAAGGATCTCTCTCTCGACCAATCAGTGAGGCCCTAAAAACATATTATAGTACCAATGGCTTGGATGCATCATCTTTTGAACTTTTTATTGATGGAAAGCCTTTAAAAGATACGACAATTCTTGATGAAATTCCAGATATAGAAGATGCTGTTGTTGATCTCGCTCAGACGACAAAAGAAATGAAGCAAGAAGGAAGAATACAAGAAGAAGAAGAGAAGATAGAAGAGAAAGAGATTCTCTTCATTTTTAATGAGAATAGAAACCATAAATTGGTTTTAAATTGGAAAGCTCCAATCAAGTCCTTAAAGTTATTGGTAGCGGAGGTTGCCTCAGTTCCATCAGAGGCTTTCCAAATGTGGAGCATAAATGAAGGAGAACTTGAGGATGAAAAATCCCTTTGCTCCCAACTCGGAGAAGATGATGACACAATTCAAGTTCAGTTATTGAAGTTTGCAAAACTCAAAATTATTTCCAGAGCTGAGCAGTTTGAACTCCTGGTTCCAATCTATCCATTCTATAGTATTCAAGAATTAAAGACTAAGTTTGAGAAAGAGATTAAGATCAGTTCTATCAATCAAATCTGGTATCATTCGAGATCTGAGGAAAGACTCAAAAATGATGCAAAACTCGTTAACTACGTCGAAGATTCTGAAGATCCAAAACTAACAATCGTGATTACAGATTTTTCTGAGACTCTTATTCCAGACTCGAAACGGAAATTAAATGAAAAGAAAGTGTTTACTTTGCAACATAAAGGAGAATTTATCAAGAAGTTTTTTAGTATTGGAGAAGAAATAAGCTTTGTTCATCAAGTAATGATGAAATACTTTAAGATTTCAGATGAAAATCAATTGATACTTCTGTTCAAAGAAGATCCATTGGATTTAAATAAACGTTTGAGCGATTATATGTCTGGACCAGTCGAGCCAATCCAAGTGAAAATTCTTTCCCACCAAGAAAATCTGATAAAAGTTGTTTTATTATACAAAGAAGAACATCATGAAATTCAAGTTAAGAAGGAAACTTCAATAAAGGAGATTAAAGATTTGGCATGCTCCCATTTCAAAGCTGAACCTTCTTATCTTTATTCAATCTTTTTTGATAGAAATATACTCCAACCAAAAACATTGCTTCAAGATGTTCAAGATTTGGAAGAGGACTCGGTTTTTGATTTAATCTCAAAAGTCAAGCTCTCATTTATTCTCCCTTATCCTGACCAATCTCAACAAGATGGTCTTCCAAATATTGTTTTTGATCCAGCCTCCTCAATTGATGAGCTAAAGATGCAAGTTCTTGATGCAAAAATTTTCCGAGATCAAAAATTTTATCTGAAGTTTGCAGATAAGCAATTAGAGGGATGTTCCCCTTTAAGTGCTTATTTATACAATGATGACCCAATTTCTCTGACTATTCATCAATGTGAGAATGAAAAAGACCAACCAAAAATAAACATCATTTTCAATAAACTCCCTGAAAATGATGAATTCAGACTTTCAATTTTCAAGACTGAAAATTTTGTTGACTTGACAGGAGTTCTTGATCAAAGATTCAAGATTAATAAATTAAAACAATCTTGGAGATTTAAAGATCAGTTTATTCTAAATCAATCAAACTGGGAAGAGTTGATATCTACATTCAGTGAAATGGATGATTTAGTCATTGATATCTTTGAATGTGCTCGCCCTTTTGAACAAGAAGCTCATATTGTCAGATATCAATCAAACAATGTTACCCGAGAAAGTCGAATCTTTAATTTGATGAAAAGTGTGGCTCAACTCAAACAAGAAGCAGCAAATGATTTAAAATTGTCTGAAAATCATTATCAATCCTGGAGAATTAATTCAACAGAATTAGAAGATAATTTACCCTTTGCAGTCCAATGTAAATTCACTGAGAATGAAATTTTGCGAATATTTATTCGGCCATATCACAGAGAGTTTACATTGTTTTTTGAAGGAGAATCTCAGGTTATTGAAATGGATTTATATTCAAACATGTTGAAATTGAAAGAGACTTTGTTTAAAGAAAATAAAGTGACTGTTAGCCCAGAAAAGCAATTGTGGTCACTTGATAATAGCTATTCGTACATCCTTGAAGATCACCAAATATTCTCTTTTTACCTTTTAAATCCTGTCCAAAATGAACTTTGGATCCGAGAAAAAGATCTTTTGCTAAAAATAAAATTCACTGGTTCAGTAGATCAAACTGAGGAAGTTTTTGATGTTGACGTAGATCCAAATTTATTAATTGGCGAAGCTAAAGAAAAGGCCAGATCTAGACTGAAAATGACTCCTGAAGAACAATGCTGGTTGATAGATCAAACTGAAGTAAAGAACCAATGTAGAATAAAGGATTGTATTGCCAGTCAAGGTTGTAATTTTGTGAATATTGAATTGAAGAGACGAGTCAAATTCTATTTGACTGATGGAGCTAATGCCTTTGAGGTATATTTGTTTCAGACTTCAAAAGTGGGTGATTTGAAGAAAGAAATCAAAGAAACGGGCCGAGATCTTGAAATTGAAAAGATCCAGCTCAAAGTCAATGGAAAAAGACTGGAGGATGATAGAGAACTACAAGATTGTTTTTCAATTGGTGCAAATCTCGCCACGTTTATCCAGATCAAAAAGGCGCCTATCTTAATTATAAAATTTCTTAATAATGAGAGGCTTTTCTATTTGAATGGTCAAATCACAGTTCCCATATTGATGAGGGAAATTGAGAAAGTCTTCTCTTTAAAAAATTCTGAATTCAGACTAAAAGAAGGAGATCAAGAGAAAAATAATAAGGATCTAAAAGAAATTTTACAAAATGAATTTGATACGACATTAACTTGTTACAAACTAAAGACACTTTCCATAATCTATGAGGACCTCGAAGAAAAAGATAATGAAATCCTAATAATTGATGCTCATATTTCAATGAGCAGCCTATTTACTGGAGCAGCAAATAAACTCAACATTTCGGTTGAGGAGTGTTTCTTTATTCATAACGAAAATAGTTATTCAAACAGAGAAGAAGTATGTTTGGATAATTTAGACCCAGAATCAGCCAAAATCGAACTCCGAGTTCGAACTGCAAAAAAGCTTAAAGTGCAAAGATTGGAGCGAAGTTTTACTATCAACTATCTACCCTCAGAAACGATTGAAATTATCAAGAAAAGATTATTTTCACAAGGTTTTAATGATATTTCTGACTTTTCGCTTCAAAAAAATAATGAGCAACTTCTGGACGATCAAACCCTAAGCTTCTATGGAATCAAGTATGGGAGACATACAATTGATGGAATTTTCAAGAGGAAAATGACTGTGATGATAAAAGGCGAGGAGCATACATTTATCTGTGGAGAAAAAATTGAGTCTGTTGAGGATCTCAAAAAATATATAAAAGAACATCATAATATGAATATTGAAAAGCAACTCCTGATTTTAATGAATTCAGATGAATGGCATCGAGTTTTAAACCGAAATGATGAAATTTTAGCAGATGTAAAAACTGATAATCCAAAGCATATCAACATTCTTTGCAAAACGATGAAAAAGTTTCCGATAAAGTTGGGTTCGCAGACAAAGTCAGAAGACTTTGAGGGACTATTTAGCAGCTTAGAAGACCAAAAGAAACTTTTAAAGCTCAAACAAAACATTCCAGTTGAAGAACAAGTCTGGCTAACAAGGAAAAATAAAAAACTAGAGCCAGTTGATGGAGAAGAGTTTTTGGAAAAGCTTGAAAATGGATTGTATGATGTGAGCAATGCAATCCAAATTTTCAGAAAAATTAATTTGTCGATTTGTTTAAATGAAGAGTGGCATGAGCTTAAAGATTTATCAACCCATGAAACTGTCAGGATGCAGAAGGATAAAGTGAATGATCTCCTCAGTATATTAGCTCAGAATCAAAGTTTGTTTTATGAGGAAAAAGAACTGGAAGATGATCGTATGCTTGACGAGTATTTTACGATGACTGAGTGTGTCAATCAAAACAATTCATACTATCCACTAGACCTCATCGTTCACGAAGATTTAGAATACTTTGGATTTACTGAAAAAAGTGAAATTAATAAGGATATTTTCCAGAAATTCTTGATTGAATCTGATAAAGATCTAGACATTATAATCAAAGAAGTTCATTTTAACAAAAAAGAAGCCAGTCTACAATTCAGAAATAAACTTCTCGGGCTATTTTTCAGTAGTCTGAAAAAACACTCTCTCTGGGAGAGCCTTATTAGCAAAATTAAAAAAAGAACATATGATCTTCGAGCCATTAATCTTTGGGAAAATCATGAAAGACATCGAGCCCAAAAATCACACTTTAATACCCAGTTCCTCCTTTACTACTTCTTGAACAGTGGTACGCCTGAATTGAATATTGAGATCCTCAGAATCATGAAACTACATTTCCCAGTACCCTTAGTCATCAATACTTGGTCAAATCGTTTTTCAGTTGAAGGTAATAAAATCTTGAATGAGCTTTACTGGGTTATGCAAAAAAGTTTTATTGTGACCTCTTTTGGCTTTGGTGGGGCTGAAAGTCAAGCATGTGGTAAGAGTTCGTTGAATAATCGACTCTTAAATTCAAATTTTGTTCTCAGCACTGAAAGAAATCAGATATGCAAAGAGTGTCCAGAAATTGCCTTTGATATCTACAAGAATAATAAATTTCCAATCAACTTAATCGATATTCCCAGTGGGACAGACGAAGAGATTAAAAATAAAATTATCTCATCTTCAAATATGCTGATTATTCACTCACTTATCGATGAAGAAGCCACACGTAAGGATATTCAGTCTCGCTTCCATGGAATACCAGTGATTGTAATATACCGAGATTGTCAAAATGCGTTTTCAAATGTCTCGAGTTTTAGACAAAGTCTCATAAAATCTTATGCCATAGCACTCACAACTCGTGTTTTTGAGACTCGAATTGTCGAGGAGCCAAATTATTCACAATCTAATGAGTTGAGTGATTTGGCAGAAAAAGTTAATGAATATATTCTTCAGACATTCCAGACTTTAAAAGATGACCAAGAGCTGTGGAAATTCTTTAAATTTTATGAGAATCACAACCAATCTGTTCATGCTGTTTTTGATCAGATTGGTGAGAACAGTAGCCAGGTGATTCAGGCTATTCCAATGTTTGAATTTATTCAAAGGACAGAAAAAAGTCATGAACCTGAGAGAAAAAGAGAAGCAGATAATAGATTGCAAAATTATTTCAAAAATAATCCGTTGTCTCTTGAAATGATGAAGATTATTGAAATTCTTCGTGCCTCAGACACTTTGTTAGAAAGCAAACAGAATGGAAAGCCTAGTTTAATCTTAGAGCAACTTCAAGAGTATCTGCGTATGGTGAAGAGTCAGCAGACGATGGACTTCTATAAATTGTACGAATTTAAATCTTTAGTGAGTGAGTGTTCTTCCAAAACTGAACAAAAAGTCTTGGAGGATTTTGCAAAATACTGGGAGATAGTGAAAAAACAAGATAGAAACTTTAGTGAATTCCAGATTCCAAGCCTTAGTAAGGGAGAAACTTTCAATTTTATCGAAGCATGTCTCGAGATCTTTGAACAGAAAATTATCCCCAATATTTTTTCAATTGAACTTTTTTGGAGAGAGCTTATTTATTTCAACAGATTAAAGCAAATTCATCAAATAAAGCTGAAAGAAATCTCTGCAAATCAAGATAATTCAGCAGAAAGTCACATCGATAACTTCCTTGTAAGTTTAAAAAAAGAGAACATTTTGAATTCCTATCCTTTCGAAATTATTGATGGTGATCTACTCTACATGCCAAAAGAATTTTATAAAACAACCTTCAAAGATATGAATGATCGTGTGATCGTAATCTCAGTACTTGGTCCTCAAAGCTCAGGCAAATCAACCTTGCTCAACTTTTTATTTGGATGTAATTTTGTGACAAGTTCAGGAAGATGTACAAAAGGAGTGTATGGAACTTACTTCAAGGTTTCTAATTTTGATTCTTGTGATGGAATTCTTGTTCTGGATACAGAGGGATTGTTTGGGCTTTTGAATAAAAAGGATGAGCAAAATCGAGAAAGATTTGATATGAAGTTGGCACTCTTTTGTTTAGCAATGTCTGACTTTGTTTTTATAAATTTCAAAGGAGATATAGATAGGCATCTGACTGAAGTTCTTATGGTCTGTAAAGACTCATTGAAAAGATTGAAGCAAGGAAATGTTCAAATTCCAGAAATGTTCTTGATCCTCAACCAGAATACTCAAACGAACATTGACACTCAGTTACAAGATATTGATAAAATGGGAGATCTTGGCTTTTCTCGTGCAAATGTTGAGGTTCTTCCTCTAGCTTTTGAAACCTCTACAAACAAGAGTGCAGCTGTTGCAAGGTTTATGGAACCAGTGATGAAAAAAACTCCAAAGATTGAATTTTCTGAAAAGTGTTCTTTGTTAACTTCAAAACTATTTGAGAAAATCAGCAGGGATATTGATAGCAGTAAGCAGAGGACGCTTGAAGGTATCATTGACAAAATGGAGCACCTCTGGGAAATGTTCAATAAGTTTCCTCATTTAGTGAGACCACATACATTAATTGATCAGGAAAGAGAGAAACTCATTAAAGAGTGGATTGAAAGAGAAGTTGATGGTACATTCAAAAATAAGATTGGTGAATTGGTGGACAATCTCAAAAAAAGTGAAAATATAAAATTGGATTGGGAAAATGAGTTCTATGATAAATTTAATGAAGAATCTCGAGTGGTGATCAATTTATTTTATAAATCCTTCGAACAAAATACTAGAGAATACTTGTTCAAAGAACTCGAAAGTGTTTTATATGCTCACATAGATCGAATCAAAATTGGAAAGAGGGGTGAATTGACTATGCAATCATATCAAGAAAAAATCAAAGTTTATGATGCTCAGGGGAACGAAACAATTCGAGCAGAAGCTTATAAGATTAAAGGACTACCAAATATAAGCGAAAAAGAAAAGGATGAAAAGTTTGAAGAAATATGGCAAACTGTAATGAGTAACGTCGAAAAGAACTTTGATAAACGAAAAGAATCAGAAACATTGTTTAAGACAGTTGTCGATAACTACAGAGCTAACATTAATAAATCCACTGGAGCTTTGCCAACATTGAATTTTCCTGATGCTAATTTCATATTTGAAGAGTATCAAGATAAACTCAGGGAAAATGTTTGTAAGGAATATGCTGGAGGTCAGTGTTTTGAGTATACTGCACAGCCGCCAGCATTAATTTTTAGAGGTGGGAAAACGAATGTTTCTGGAGAATACTTTAACCTAAAAAGATATTTTACAGAGGTTGAGGTTGATGAAACATTCGGTCTTTCTCGACAAAGACTCTCTGAGATATTTGATATTCACAAAATCAGAAAAGAACTGAATAAAAATCAAACTTTAAATCAAAGGGAGGATGATATTTTAAAGAAACTTATCTCTCAAATCCAAAAAGAATTAAAGTTATTTGGGGTGTCTGTTCATGAAAAAGTTTTGGAAATTAAGGTGAAAAAGAATTTTTCGTATGGAAAATGGAACCCATGGATACAAATAGATAGCAAGTATGAAGAATACTCGAAAAAAACACACGAGGTTCATACTGGCATTCAAAGCTATACTAGTCATTATAATCATCTCGACAGCCCGAATTTTGGATTTATTGATCATGACGCCGTTTTCCGATTTAAGCAGGAGTTATTCTCTAAGAAATCAACTCATAAATGCTTTTTTGAAAAGATATTTCAGTCTGCGATTAAATGGGATGTTATAAACAAGAGTTTTGACTCCGAAATTGAGGCTTTGTATAGAGAACACCCACCAAAAGACCTTATTGCTAAAATTCAAGATGATTTAGCAAAAATTAATCTTACTTTGATTGATTCAGAGGCACTTTTAGAGTTCGTTCGGAAGGACCCATCAAATCTCTCAAAGCTGAACCTAATTCATTCCATCACGTTCAATGCTAACTTAGCAAATCAGCCTTTGAACCGAGCAATGAAGCCTAAAATAGTTGCGGGACTCTCTTCTCAAGGCAAACAGACAGCAAAAGTCGCTCCAAAAGAGAAAGTTTCATTGTTTAAATTTCTCCGAGAAGATTTTATCCAGCAGATCCGACAGAAAATGGAAAATATTGATGATTCTCAGTATCTCCTAATCCAAAAATATCGAGGGGCAAAAAGAGTTGTGAAAAAAGAGTATGAACATATTGCGTGGTTGGGACATTATGCTGATGAAACTACTAACCAATTTTTTGCAAACACAATTGAAGACAAAGATCTTTGTGGATTCGTTTTCAGAGAGTTTAACTTTCAAAAGCTAATTATTGATATTTTTAAAGTTTGCCTGAAAAATGTTTCAAAAAATTCCAATTTTAGCTCTCCACTACTCTATCAAAATATTGTCAGACAAGTTAATGATTGCATTGGTGCTGCAAACAATGACCTTCAGCAAACTGCTTATCGGCTCGAATACGAACTTATCGGTCATATACACGCAACGGCAGTTCATCTTATTTGGAAGCATTTCGAAGAAATACACTGGAACAATATAAGCAAGCCAATCAAAGATACAGAAAAAAGAAAAGAGCAACAAAGGATTTTCTTTAAGTCAATAGCTTCTTCAGATCTAAAAAAAAGCAATGAAGCAGAAGCAGGAAGAGTAAAACAGTTTATGGATGATTATATACACAGAAAGATTGCATTCAAGGAGAAGCAAAGAATAATTAATGAAACATCCCAAAAGTTTAAAACAGAAACAAAAAGAAAAAATATTCAAGAAGAAATAGATTCAAATTATTTTTCAAGAAATTCAAAAGCATCAGTTGATGAAGTTTATTATTACGTCCTCAATCCTTCTGAGGTCATTCTCCAAACTTATGAAAAGAGAAGCCAGGATGCTTTCAGCCAAATAAAAATCCAATTAGGAAAAGTGAACTCAGAGTCAAATTTAAAATTAGACTATCTTTTGGAAAGATTAACAAGTTTTCATACTCTACTAAGCCAATTAAAAGAGGAATTCTGGAACCTTGAGAATATCTTTGAGTTTACGGAATATAGTGCGCTTGAAAAAAATGAGATTGGAGTCAGTGAATACAGTTATGAGCTTGGAGGCATTTACTACAAAATTATAATTGGATTCCTGAAAGGCATTGATCCCAAGGAGAGATCTCATTATGAAATTAATGCTCAAGCGAAAGTGATTGTGAAAACAATAAATACTCTACCGATTTCAAATCCTCGAAACGACATTATTGGAATTTTGAATCATTTGAGCTTGCAGGCGGGAAAAGTAACGAACGCAAAGCTATTTGTCGAGAGCCTAATTCAGCAGGTTGAACAATTGAAATTAGATTCAAATAAATGGTTTGAGTTTGATGAAGAAGATCGAAAAACATTTGAAGATCAAATTAATATTTTTGTTTGCAAAGAAAAATGCCCATGCTGCGACAGAATATGTGGCGAGGAAGATCCTCACCATAACACGCATCAATGTCTCTATGGACATCAAATTAGAGCAATTGGTGGTACGATGCTTCGTACTAACGAAGCTTCAGTAGCAAGATGTGAGGATATTGGAGATACCGATATTATCTTATTCAATGGACAAGAAATGAATTGGGCCGCATTTAAAGAAAATATGCGAAATCAACAAAATAATCCTTGGAGCTTTGATGATCTTACCCATACTCGAGAAGATAAAAGAATTCAAGCTAAATTCGGAATTGCATGGGAAATAATTGGAGAAAGAATATGTACTGAAACATATGCAAGTCAGAATATGATCTACGTTCCCTATAATCAGACAATGATTCAAAAGCAAAAATTGAAACCGACAAGCTATATCTATATGATCGACACCTCAAGCTCAATGAAAGGAGACAAATGGAAAGAGCTGAAAGCGTCACTCAAGGTAACTCTCGAAAAAATTGGTACGCTCAATCCAGAAAATCGAGTTACGATACTTAATTTTTCAAAATCTGTGATAATTGACTATCAGAATGCAGATTCAAATGCCATTAATGTTGAGAGTTTGAAATTCCAGAGCAGCGGAACAAAGTTTAATGTTGTTTTTAAGTCTGCTCTGGAGCAATTAAAATCAATCACCAAGAATGATATTGTTCTTGTTTTCATGACTGATGGTGATGACAGTTATCCAAAAGATGAAATGGCAGAAATTCAAAGATATAAGAATAGTGATACTTTTAAAAAGTTAGGACTTACTTTTGATTTTTACGCAGTTGCATTCAAGTGCAAGTCTGATCTCCTGAAAAAGATGGCAGAAGAACTGGGCGGTATTACATATTTCCCGCTTGATGAAGCACAATTAACGAAGAACTTTATGGAAATCTTAAATAAAAAGCAATAAATATTTTATCGAAAAATTCTTGTTTATATTATTTATTTTATTTTCATTATCTAAAGGAAATAATAGCACATACAAATAAAATTTTATTTTATAGAATGTTTTATAAACTAAATTAAATTGAATATTAATTTAATTTTTCTTTGGAGTCTTTGTTGACTTTTGAGTTCATC
>Ga0256783_1000396_pt1 | contig 11081 bp, 9 predicted proteins | sample MC6MC0934MT_FD_189995 | JGI IMG/M metagenome (GOLD analysis project Ga0256783, IMG submission 189995) | Metatranscriptome of enriched soil aggregate microbial communities from Iowa State University, Ames, United States - MC6-MC0934-MT... | ecosystem: Environmental > Terrestrial > Soil >... | reverse complement strand
GTTCGGCCGGGTGAAGGATGCAACCGTCTATGCGCGCGACAACGCGCAGGCAAGCGAGGCGGACCTTCAGGCCGTGCGCCTGTCGGTCGCCAGCGATCTCGCGACCGACTACTTCGATCTGCGTTCGCTCGATCGTCAGAAGAAGCTGCTCGACGACAGCGTTACCGCATATGCCGCGGCCTTGAGCATCGTGCAACAGCAGTTAAAGGACGGTGCGATCGACGCATCGGCCGTTGCGCAGGCGCAGACGCAACTGGAGAGCACCCGCAGCCAGGACACCGACATCGACGTACAGCGTGCGCAGCTTCAACACGCCATCGCGACGCTGATCGGCATGCCGGCGTCGTCGTTCGCGCTGGCCAGTGAAGTGAAAAGCGTGGGATTGCCGCAGATTCCAACGGGCGTGCCGTCGCAACTGCTCGAACGCAGACCCGATATCGCAGCCGCCGAGCGGCGCGTCGCGGCGGCCAACGCTCAGATCGGCGAGGCGCGCGCCGCCTACTATCCCAACCTGACGTTGTCGGCCACGGCCGGACTCGAAAGCACGTTCTTCGCGCCGTGGCTCACGGCGCCCAGCTTGTTCTGGTCGCTCGGCGCGCAACTGGCCGGCACGCTGTTCGACGGCGGCCGCCGCGATGCCTCGTTGAAGGGCGCGAACGCGCAGTACGACAGCGCAGTGGCGGATTACCGGCAGACTGTGCTGACCGCGTTCCAGCAAGTGGAAGACAACCTGTCCACGCTGACGACACTGGCTAGCGAAGCGGACAGCCAGCAACGCGCTACATCGGCCGCTGAGCTGTCGTTGAAGCTCACGACGAACCGATATCAGGCAGGAGCCGTGAGCTACCTGGATGTCGTGACCGCACAAACCATTGCGCTCACGAATGAACGCACGCAGGAACTGATCGATGCACGGCGTGTTGATGCCAGCGTGCAGTTGCTAAAAGCGCTGGGCGGCGGCTGGAGTCGCACCTCGCTCGATGAAAGCGGGAACGCGGCGGCGACCACGTCACCGAACTCGCCATCTACGCGGCCGCAAACGTGAGGATGAAGCGTGTACCGGCCGCGTCGCTTTCGGCGTGCGCGCTGCCGCCATGCAGTTCCATGATGGTGCGCACAATGGCAAGACCCAGACCCGCAGATCCGGACGCGTTCGGCTCGCTTTTGCGCGACGGGTCCACGCGATAGAAGCGGTCGAACACCCGCTCGAGCAAGGCCGGATCGATCGGCTTGCCCTCGTTCGCCACGGTCACACGCAGCGTATGCGGAGCCTCGGCGGGGGCCTGTGCATCCAGTGTGATCATGGCCCCGCGCGGCGTATAACGGAGCGCATTCGCAAGCAGATTATTGACGGCGCGCCGGAACAGTTCCACGTCGGCGCGCAACTGGCCGCCGCCTGTTACGCGAATCTGCACGCCGGCTTCGTCGGCGACGCCTTCGAAGTATTCGGCGATGCGCGAAAGCTCTTGCTGCGCATCGACCTGGGTCAACGTCTTGACGAACTGCGGGTGTTCGGCGCGGGCTAGAAACAGCACGCTTTCGATCATGCGCGACAATCGTTCGCACTCTTCGAGATTCGATGCGAGCACTGACTGATATTCATCGGCCGAACGAGGGCGAGCCAGCGCGACTTCAGTCGATCCGCGCAGATTGCCAAGCGGCGTGCGCATATCGTGGGCGAGGTCCGCCGTGTATTGCGACATCCGTTCAAAGCCGCCGTGCAGGCGGTCCAGCATCGCATTCAGCGACGCGATGAGCGCGGCCAGTTCATTCGGCGCACCATCGGCTTCGATTCGCGTGTGCAATTTGTCGACGGTGACGGTGGCCGCGCTGCGCGCCATCTCGCGCAATGGCCGCAACGACTCGCGCACCAGCAACCAGCTCATCAGGAACGCGAGCAGCATACCCGCGAGACCCGCGACATAGAGCCGATCGCGATACCGGTCGAGCAGGCGCCAGCGGTCCGCCATATTGCGCGCAATGATGACCGTCACCGGCGTGCCGTCGCGCAACATCGCATCCGCAGCAAGTCCGCGCACCGGCACGCCCTGCGAGGTGCGCCACTCTGCGATATCGGCTTCGGTGATGCGTTGTGAGGCGCCGATTCGTTTCATGAGCGCGGGCGACGGCGTCGTAGTGTCGGCAATGGTCGCCGTGTTGTGTTCGAACAGCAGCTTGCGCTGCGGATCGCGCACTTCCATCGACAGCGCCAGGTTGCCCAGCACCTGGCTAGTCAGACGGTCGCCGTGGCTGCGCAGTTCGTCGAGCGTATTGAGTTCCTGCGCGAGACGCCGCGTGTGCCGCGCGATCAGCACGATATCGAGGTCATCCTGCTGCTTCACCTGGCGGTCGAGCGCGAAGTACAGCACGCTGCCGACCAGCGCGAATACGAGCAGCGTCGTGCCCGCGAATGCGAGTGCAAGCGTAGCGGTCAGCGAGCGTGCTGCCATCAGTCCGGCTCTTTCGCTTCAATTACGTATCCAACGCCGCGCACGGTCTGGATCAGCTTGACGGGAAAAGCGTCGTCGATCTTCGCTCGCAAGCGGCGAATCGCCACCTCGACCACGTTCGTATCGCTGTCGAAATTCATGTCCCACACGTATGAAGCGATCTGCGTGCGGCTCAGCACCTCGCCCTGACGGCGCAGAAGCAGTTGCAACAGCGAGAACTCGCGGGGCGTCAGATCGATACGCGTTGCGCCGCGTTTCACGCGCCGCCGGTTGATGTCCATTTCCAGGTCGCCGACCGCCAGCAGTTCGCTCTCTCGCGGCGGACCGCGCCGCGCCAACGTACGCACCCGTGCCAGCAGTTCGACAAACGCAAATGGTTTGACGAGGTAATCGTCGCCGCCCAGTTCGAGACCGCGCACGCGGTCGTTCACGTCGTCGCGCGCGGTAAGGAACAGCACCGGCGTGGTATGAGTCGCGCGCAGTACTTTCAGCACGGCCCAACCGTCCATTGTCGGCAGCATCACGTCGAGGACGATCACGTCGTAGTCCTGCTCCTGTGCAAGCAGCAGGCCGTCGGCGCCGTCGTTGGCGAGGTCGACGGAATAGCCCGATTCTTCCAGGCCCTTTTTCAGGTACGCGCCTGTTTTCGGCTCGTCTTCGATCACCAGGATACGCATCACCAGCTCCGGCGTCATTGGATCAATCCCGTCATTTTAAGGGACTGGACGAATGTTACCGAAATGTTCCAAATGTTCCGTCACGCCGCGGTGTTCGAAGGCCGTCGCCTCGCTCTTTGGGTCAGTTTTTACCGGGATGTGCCCGCTACGGGCGATGGCTTCTCACTCGGAGGCGACGGAATTCGCGCCGAGCAAAGGCGTGTGTCCGGTGTAAGACGGCAGTCCAGACAACACGCCTTTGAAGTCGCTCAACACATCGCCTACTTCGAGTCCCTTGTCGCTCAGCCGGAATTGCCGGATCGAGCGCTCGTGCATGTTGGTCCGGCTTTTGACCGCCGACACCGCAGTCAACACCGAGCCTTCTGCTTCGAAGAACCGGAACAGCAGCAACGCATCGCTCAGGTAGCTCACGTCGATATTGCTCTGGATCTCGCCGATGATCCCGTGCTGACCGAGAACGAGCAGAGACATGACGCCCTGCTGGTTCAGATAGGTCAGCAGCTCGTGCATCTGCAGCATCAGGTATTTTTCGCCAGGCATCGCCTGCAGATATGCATTGAGGCTGTCGATAGCCACCACGCGCGCACCGTGCGTCTCAACCGCCGCCTGAACGCGGTGAGTAAATTCCCCTGGCGACAGCTCTGCTGGATCTATCGGCTCGATCGACAGGAGACCGCTTTCCAGGTGGGGCGAAAGATTCATGCCGAGCGCTGCTGCGCGACGCAGTAGCGTGCCGAGCGTTTCGTCGAAGAGATAGTAGACGGCGTGCTCGCCCCGTTCGAGTGCCGTCTGCAGGCACCGGAGCACGGTAGTGGTTTTGCCCGCGCCCGACGGCCCCACCAGCAGAGTATTCGTTCCGCGCGCAAGGCCGCCGCCCAGCAGCGCGTCGAGTTCCGGCACGCCGGTCGAGAGATTCTCGTGGTCGAACTGTACGTGTCGATCCCCGGCCACCAGCGTCGGGAAAACCTGAATGCCGCCGCTTTTCAACGTGAAGTCGTGAAAACCTCCCTGAAAGGCCACGCCGCGCATCTTGACGACGCGCAGACGCCGGCGCTGCGTGCCGTATTCGTGCGTGACCTGATTCAGGTTGATGACCCCGTGCGCCAGACTGTGCAACTGCACGTCGCCGGCGTCGGAAGTCTCGTCGTCGAGCAGCAACACCGTGCAGTTGCGATTGCCGAAAAACCGCTTGAGCGCGAGTAACTGCCGCCGATACCGCAGCGGACTCTGCGACAGAAGCCGTAGCTCGGACAGGCTGTCGAACACCACACGTGTCGGACGAGCCTGCTCGACCTCTCGCATCACATTACGCACCGTTTCGCCGAGTTCGAGCTCGGCCGGATTCAGCACCGTCTGTTCGTATTCAGGCGTGAGCCCTTCGTCGCTCAACAACTCCACGATTGCCAGATCGTCGAGCGACCATCCGTGAGTCGCCGCAACGGAACGCAACTCGGACGCGGTCTCGGACAGCGTGACGTAGAGACCGGTATCCCCCAGGCGTCGACCTTCGAGTAGGAACTGCAGTGCAAGAGTCGTCTTGCCCGCGCCGGGCGGCCCTTCGACCAGGTAGACCCGGCTTGCCGTAAGACCGCCGGCCAGGATCTCGTCGAGGCCGGCAACGCCGGTTGATACGCGGCGGTCCATGTGACTGCCACGGAGGTCAGAACTTTGATTTTCCATGAGAGGTAAAAAGACGCCGGCTGTGCCGGCATCGGAGTCAGGAAGAACGTCGGGAAGCGCGTGCCGCAGGACGCGCGCTTGCAACACCGCCAGCCGGCAGGCCGTGTTCGCGCGCCCAGATGATCGCCTCACTGCGGCTGTGCAGACCGAGCTTTGCGTATAGCGTGCTCACGCGGCTGCGGACGGTGTTCGGAGCCACGCCGAGTCTCGTGGCAATTTCCTTGTCGGCAAGTCCTTCGCAGATCAGCGCGAGAACGTCGCGCTCGCGCGGTGTCAGGTCCGAAATCGCCGCATCGATCTTGCCGGGTGCCGTCCCGCTGCGGATATGACGAAGCTTGTCCAGAATCGACCGGCTGAACCACGACGCGTCCTGCATGACCGCTTCGATCGCGAGAAGGAGTTCGAGCTCGGTGCGTTTGCGCTCGGTGATGTCCTGAAACACCATCAGCACGCAGTCGTCGCCATGAATGGGGACCGACTCCGCGGAGATCAGGCAGTCGACCGCAAGCCCGGCCCGCGTGCGCACCTTGAACTCGACGTTGCGCAGGTTGCCCGACGTGGCGAGCATCTGCTCTATCTTCGCGTGCGCATCCTCCGCGTCCCAGAAGGTCGATTCTTCGAGCGTGTGACCGACAAGTTCTTCGGCCGCGAAACCCGTGGCGTCGAGAAACGCCTGGTTCGCCTCGAGCAGCCGGAGCGAATCACGTGCGTAGACGATGGTCGGGATGGGAGCCATCCTGAACGCATTCGCAAACTGCTCCTCACTGCGACGCAGCGCCTGTTCGGCCTTTCTGCGCGGCTCGAGATCCATGAACGTGAAGAGCATGCACGGCTCGTCGGCGAGATCGATCGGCTGTCCGGCGACGATAACCAGCTTGGACTCCGAGTCCGCGAGGCGCAGCAACGCTTCCATTTGCGGAATCGTCTGCCCTGCTGTGAGGCGCTCGACGGCCAGCTCCTTCTGCGAAGCGTTTTCCAGAACATCCAGTTCATAGACCGAACGCCCGATTACCTGCTCGCGTGTATAGCCCGTCATCTCGACAAAGCCGCGGTTGACCTTGATGAAGCGCAGATCGCTGAGCCTGCAGATAACGGCGGGCGCCGGGTTTGCGCCGAATGTCTTTTCGAAGCGCTCCTCCGCGCTTGCCCACTCGGTTGCATCGTGCAGGATGAGCACGAGACAATCCGGCTCGCCGTCCGTGTCGGTAATCACCAGACTTCGCACGCGGTGAACCCAGCGCGGCTCTGCTTGCCCGGCGGGGGCGACCTCCACCAGTACGTCGCTAAAAGATTCACCGGCGACCACGCGATCAATCGGGTAGCTGCCCGGTTCGATGCGGTGATTGTTCCGGTAGCGAAGCTGGAATCTTTGGCGGTACTCGGACACATTCCGGCCGAGTTCCTCGATGCTGCTGGCGCCATGCATGTCGAGGGCGGCCTGATTGGCCCAACGAATGCTCTGGTCGGGTTCGATGAGAATGACCCCTTCGCTCAGGCCTGCGATGATCTGCTGGAGCTGACGGCGGTCAGTTTTCGGGCGTTGCACGGAAGCGTCCATCGCGGCTGTTCTGTTCGGGCGCCGCGTCGCGGCAAGGTTCAAGGACGAAAGCGCCCACGGCGCCGCACCGGCGCATTCGCCGGTTGCAACCGCCTGGGTCGCGCACACGCCATGGAAATCGTCCCGAACGGCATATGCGGCAGCAACATGTGAACGTGCGGATAGGGTCTTCCGGGTACGTTCGCTATCGCGAGATTATCAGGGATGTATTTACCGACCGGTAGCCGCAAATGCACCCAAAGCGTGGGGGCAATTGCATGTTGACAGCAAATGATTCTGCCCTCTTAGCGTCCGAAGTTCCTGCTCGAATGTCGGTCGGGAACTTTCCGAGTGCCGCTCTTCCTTACCTTATGAAAGACAATGGTTTTGTTTGGTGCAAGACGGGAGACAAAAATGAATCACTCACGAGGAAGGACGACTCAGACCAGTGAAGCGCAAGGCTCGGTGAAGGAAGCGATCGGCAAGGTAATCGGCGACACTCATGCGGAAGCGGAGGGTGCAGCCGAGAAAAAGGCCGCGAGAGAACGACGCACACAACGATCCACGCAACGATCCACGCGTGAAGAAGAGCGGCGCGCGCACGCAGGACCTCGATCACGCTCGTAGCGTTGCGTCGCCGCTCGGTATGCTTCAACCCACGTCATCGGGAGCCTAGATTCGGAGCAGTTCCCGAATGGCCCTGAAGAGACTCATCGGCTCGACGGGCTTCGGCATATGCAGGTCGAAGCCGGCCTGCAATGCGCGAGCCCTGTCTTCCGGACGCCCGAAAGCTGTCACCGCGATCGCGGGCGTCTGATTGGCCTGCTGCCGCAGTGAGCGGATAAGCGAATAGCCGTCTTCGTCCGGCATGCCGATGTCTGAAAGAATGACGTCGAATTGCTCCGCATCGATCTGCCGGCGCGCTTCGGGCGCCGATTCGGCACCCCGCACTCCGGCTCCAGCGGACTCCAGCACGGCGAGCATCGCATCGCGCACGTCCGCTTCGTCTTCGACCAGAAGCACTCTGATGCCGGCGAGCGCTTCGTCGCGGGACGATGTCACTGTGTCGGTCAGCGGCGGTCCAGCCGGTGGTTCTCTGTCTTCGGCCAGCAAAGGAATGTGAACGACGAAAGTGCTCCCACGCCCATCGCCTTCACTATGGGCCGTGATCGATCCGCCATGCAGCGTCACGATGCTCTTCGCGATTGCGAGACCAATACCGAGCCCGCCGAAGCGGCGTGTCGTCGCCTGTGAAGCTTGTGCAAATGGCTCGAATACGTGGTTGATGAAAGAAGCGGGAATTCCCGCTCCATTGTCCTCAACCCGTATCTCCGCCCAGTTGCCTGCGCGACTGGCAACGATATCGATCTTCCCTTTAGCGCTCGAGTATTTCAGCGCATTGCTGAGTACATTGGAAAACACCTGACGCAGCCTGAGCGGGTCGCCCTCCACGAGCAATGTGTCTGCGAGCTGCGGGACGATCTCGACTCCCTTAGCGCGCGCAGCCAGCGCAACGTCACTGATTTCGGCGACGAGCAGCGGCACGAGGTCCACCTCGCTCGAATTAATGAACAGCTTGCCGGCGGCGATCCGGCTTAGATCCAGCAGGTCGTCGACAAGCCGCGTTTGCAGTTCGACGTTACGGTCTATCGCCTCGATGCCGCGCGCGATGAGTTCGGGATCGGTGTTTTCGTGTTGCAGAAGATAGAGCCACGATTGCATCGCATTCAGTGGCGTTCGCAGCTCGTGAGACACGGTAGCAAGAAAGGCATCTTTGAGCTGATTGGCGTGTTGCGCCTCTAACCGCAACAGCCGCTCGTTTGTCAGCAGCCGGTCGCGCTCCATTTCAAGCGCTTTGTGAGAAGAGACGTCGATGGTGATGCCGTCGAACCGCAGCGGCCGACCCGCTTCGTCTACATGTGTTCGTCCCTTGGCACGAATCCACCGGATATCACCCGATGGCGAAGCGGTTCGGTATTCGATGTCGTAGGGGACACCTTCGTTGACCGCCTTCTCGACAGCGTCCCGGGTTTTTTGCCTGTCGTCCGGGTGAATCCTTGCGTAGAACAGGTCAAAGCCGACCTCGGCGTTTGCAGGCAGCCAGAAGTGTTCCTTGCACTTGACGTTCCAGATGATCCGGTCCAGCGGAATCGGACAATGGAACGTGCCGATTTCGGCTGCCTGGATCGACAGGTCGAGACGCTCGCGTTCTTCTGTGAGACTTTGCGCGTTGATTAGCGTTTCTTCGACATCGGTAATCATCCCCACCCATTCGTAGATCGCGCCGCTCTCGTCATGCGAGCCCGCCGCGCGAATCTGACAGCGTCTGTAGGTCGAAGATGCGGCGTGCCACAGCCGGACGTCCGCGCGATACGGCCCGTCTGTTTCGAGAGACTTGTTCAGCGCGGTCTGCGCCACGAGCCGATCGTCCGGATGGATCATTTCGGCCCACCCATAACCTTGGTGCTTCTCCCAAGGCTGCCCGGTATAGCTTTCCCACGAAGGTTGCGGCACCACGAATCTGCCCACGGCATCGCACACGTAGGCCGCCGAGCTGGCCACCTTCACCAGCGCGTGATATCGGGCCTCCAACAGCAATCGACGCAATTCCGAATCGTCACGAGCGTCATCGTTCCCGGACGCGGCAGTGCCCTCTAACTTTCTGCCTGCCGCTGAAACCTCGCTCGCGGCGTCTTTGGACTTCACCAGCACCACCATCGCTGGCACCGCGCCGATGGCATCGTCCACGGCGAGAGGATTGAATTCGATCCGCCACGTGATGCCCGACTCAGAACCCACAGCACCCTGCGCGACGTCCGCATCGATCACAGCGTCGGCAATGACGACGCTCTGCGTTCGACCTTCTTCAAATGCTCGGCCCGCGGTCGCCAGAAGTTTTGCTCGCGACGCCTCCCTCGACAGAACCGGCAGCTTCTCGATGACTAGAGAAACAAGGCTCGTGGACACCGACGGTGACGGGCGATAGTCGAACAGGTCGCTGAAACGGACGTTAGCTTCAATTACGGTCAAGTCACGAGCGAGCACTGCACACGCAGCGGGATTCGCCTCTAATAGCGCGACAGCCAATGCTCTAGTGTTAGCAAACATACACAGTTCCACCGCAATCGAAATCTTCTAAAGTTGCCTGCTCAACGGTCTCCACGGCCTGCGCAGCGCGTTCGCGGGTGCCGTTGGCGCTGGCATGATTAAACGTATCCGCCACCGGTCGAGCTGACCAGGCGCGGCGCTTCGTCATGTGTCATTGCGCACACACAATTGCGGTTAGCACCATCGGAATCACCGAATGAGTGACGGCATGGCTGCCCGCCGCAGCCAGTTCCCGCTGCACCGACTCGGACGAGCCGAACACGACCACGCCATAGAGCGGCGCGGACGCTGGCTTGCCGGTGCCGGCCTCGAAAAGCGGATCGCCGGGCTGATACCCAAAAATCGCCTTCACCCGGAAACCGAACGCGGTCAGATGTGCACCGCGGGTTGGGCGGAACGCGTTGACTGAATCCGGCTGAACGCGGTTGGCTGGCGTCTCAATCGATTGCTGATCGACCAGTTCCTCGACGAAGTCATGGGGCGTGCCCTCGCATGCCATTTCCTGATCCAGTGCATGACTGAATGCCGGTGTCGACAAAAAGAGGGCGGGCGTCAGCAGCCATAAAAAGAGTCGCATTGGGTACTTTTTCAAAGTCATCGTTACCCCGGTTGTAGTCCTTGTCTTGCATCAACGATAACTGCATGCAACCGGCCTGGCTGCAAATGCGTCAGCATTATTTGTACCGACTCGCTATCGTCCGTCGCGATCGGGCAAACATTCGCGTGCAGCAGCGGTCCGCCCGGCGCAGCCGGTGCTCCTTGACGATGCAACGAATCGTCTGACGACACCGGTTCGGAGCGAAACCGACTTACAGCGATCTCCAGGTGACGCACTGTTGGGCAGCAAGCAACACCGCGCCGTCTACAGCCCCTTCGCTCACTCATTATTGATCGACCTCGAATGCAGTTGTCCATCTGCCACTCTTTATCTCAAGACGGGCAACGACAAAAATGCGGTCAGTCATGCCGGACCGCCCGGTGCCACGACATGCGCCTCGTCAACGAGGCATCTACAGGAGAAGCACTATGCCGTTTGCAAATTACAAGTTCCCGGAAGGCATTCTGGATCACGCGCGCAAGGAAGAGATCATCCATCGCACCACGGCGATGTTCGTCGAATACTTCGGTGAAGGTGTCCGCCCGTATTCCATGGTCCTTGTCGAGGAAGTTGCCGATGGAGGATGGGGTCGCGCCGACGAAACCCTGACGCTCGAAAAAATGGGACTCGCTCCGAAGTCGAAATAACTGTCGTTCGGGGAACGCGCAGGGTTCACCGGACTACTCGTTCCGGTCCGTGCGCGGTCCGGCACGCTGCTCTCACCCGGTCTTTTCAATTCATGCGGAGCCTGGCTATGGATCTCGACACGCAGGAACTCGACACCCGCAACGCAGATGCGACGGCTCCGAAGCTGATCATCCCGCAACTCGGCCGGCTCTATCGGCTCTTTGATCCTGTGTCATACGCCGTATTGCGACTTGGTTTCGGCATTGTCCTTCTCACGCACGGACTCCCGAAGGTGCTCGGCCACTCACATGGATCAATGGACAATCCATTGGCGAGTTCCATGCGGCTGATCGATTCCAGACTTCACCTTCCGGCAGCGGAAATGCTTGCCTATTTCGTGACCT
>Ga0256783_1000394_pt1 | contig 11109 bp, 1 predicted proteins | sample MC6MC0934MT_FD_189995 | JGI IMG/M metagenome (GOLD analysis project Ga0256783, IMG submission 189995) | Metatranscriptome of enriched soil aggregate microbial communities from Iowa State University, Ames, United States - MC6-MC0934-MT... | ecosystem: Environmental > Terrestrial > Soil >... | reverse complement strand
GTAAATTATCTCTTTTTTTAAATTATGAATTTGAATAATAATCATAAAAAGCAACGATTCTTTTGCTATAAAAATCTGAAAGTAAATGAAGTCAACAAAATTTTCTCAGCATAAAAGATTCTAAATATAATTTATTGTTGCTTATTAAGAATCTCAATAAAGCTTTTTGTGAGTTGAGCTCTGTCATGAGGGAAGTAAGTGGTACCTCCTAATTCTTTAGCCATGTCACTAAGAATTGTGGAAGAACATCGGAATCCAAGAGCATTAAACTCAAATTTAATATTCAAGTCTTTGAAAGTTTGACCCTCAATGTATCTTTTAATTTGTGCAATTTCATTCTGGGGATAGGAATCTTCTCCATCTGTCATAAAGACAAGGCTAATGTCATTGCCAGTTATTAATTTTATTTGTTCCAATCCAGTTTTAAAAGCAGCAGCAAAATTTGTCCCATGATTCTGGAACCTCAAACAATCAACATTCACAAAGTTTGGTGGCATATTTTCATAATCAATATATACAGAGCTTGAAAAGTTAATTATCGTAACTTTGTTATCTTTGTTGAGAGTGTTAATACTTGCCAGAGTTGCTTTCAGCGCAACTTTAAGATCCTCCCAATTTTCCCCTTTCATTGAGATTGAAGAATCAATCATATAGATGTAGTTTGCAGGTTTTGAACCTTTGAATTTTTGGTTTGCTATTGTTGTTTGATTATATGGAACGTATTTCATATTCATATCTGCATGCGTTTCTTGGCAGACTCTCTCACCTATTAATGTCCAAGCAAAGTTGAACTTCTCTTTGATTGATTCATTCTCTCTAGTTTGAATCAGGTCATCAAAGCTCCAAGGATTATTTGGAAGGTTTTGCATTTTTTCCTTAAACTCGGCCCAAGTCATTTCTTGTCCATTAAAAAGCATTTTATCAAAGTCTTCAAGATCTTCACATCTTGCGATTGAAGCTTCATTATTATCAAGCATTGTCCCACCGATAGCACGAATTTGATGACCATATAAGCATTTATGTAAGCTATGATTTGGGTCTTCCTCTCCACAGATTCTATCACAGCAAGGACACTTTTGTTTGCAAACAAAAATGTTGATTTGGTCCAAAAATTTCGTCTTATCTTCATCGCTAAACTCGAATAATTTGCCCGAATCTCCTATCAGTTGTTTGACTTGTTCAACTAAAGTTTCGATAAAGAGTTTTGCGTTCGTGACCCTTCCAGATTGCGTTTCTAAGTAGTTAATTATATCATTGAGCTCCTCATTTGGAGATGTTGCAATCTGCAGAGCATCAGTTATTTTCAGAGCAACTTTTGTCTGTGAATTAATTTGATACTCCGTTTGATTTTTTGCAGCAATGCCTTTGATTAAATCCAAAAGAATTTTATAATAAATTCCTCCAAGCTCATTACTATATTCATTGATTCCAACTTGATTGACTCCAAGAAGGCTAGATTCCCCGTACGTTTGAAATTCAAAAATGCTATCGAGGTCAAATGATTCATCTGGAAGAGTGCTGAGTAAAACGTGAACACTTGTCAATTTTTGTAAAAGCTCTTGAAGCAATTTATTCGCATTCAGATTTGCTTCTTGTAGTCGATTTCCAATTTCATCGATAAAGCTTTGACTGATCTTTCCATAGGTTTTTATCAAAATTTCATGTGGATTTAGGATGTAATAATAGAGCATATCATTATTTATTGTAGCGTTTCGTGAAAAATAATCTGAATCAATCTTTTCTTGAAGATGCTTTCTTTTTGATTCAGCTTTGAATTTTGCAGATGAAACATCAATAATGTCCTTCTTTTCCTGAGAAGCGATATTTTTCTGGACGAATTCCTCTAAATATTGCTTCACCTTCTCTGCTTCAGCAGCATTCATCTTTTTAAGATCTGAAGAGGCAATCGACTTGAAAAAGTTTCTTTGCTGCTCTTTTCTTTTTTCCATATCTCTTAATGGTTTAGTTATCATGTCCCAATTTTTTTCTTCAAAGAATTTCCAAATTAAGAGAACTGTTTTCGTGTGAAGATGGCCAACAAGATTAAAATCGAGTCTATATGCGGTTTGCTGAAGATCATTGTTCGCTTCACCAATAGCATCATTCACCTGTCTGACAATATTTTGGTAAAGTGGAGTCGAGTTAAAGTTCTTATTTGAAATGATATTAGAGATACACTTTTCAAAAATCTCATCTATGAGCGCTTCAAATTTAAACTCTCTATGAACAAATTGAAGAAGGGCCTTGTTCTCGATCGTATTTCCAAAAATTTTACTGTTTTCTTCATTAGCATAGGATTCAAGCCATTTCACATTTCCATAGTTTTTGAGAACAACTCTTTTTTTGCCCTTGAACTTTTCGATTGGTAAAAAGTGGTAATCATATGTATTAGTAATTTTTTGCCGAATTTGCACAATCTCGTCTTTTTTTAGAAAATTGAATTTCAGATCATTCAAATCTGAAGTTTGCTCCGAAGATTCTGAAAAAATATTGATCTTTTTCCAAACCTGAGTGAAAAAATTTGGATTTGGCAACGATGAGATTGAGCTGTTGATTCTATTCTTCATGTCATTTGATTCTGAAAGGTAAATAAAATTAAAAAGCGGATCTGGATTGTCTAGAGTCAGTTGAATTTTCGACAAATCTTCATTGATTTTAGAAACAAGCTCTTTGACTTGGAATTCTTTATAAGAAACATCAAGTTCGGTCTTCAAAGTATGATTGATCACATTCCAGTGAATTAGCTTTTGTGTAACTTTCTCAAAGAAACAGGTCCAAGTTTTTAAAGATCTTCCAAGCTTCATCTTTGCTTTAGTGACTTTTCCACCATTATTTTTTTTTTAGTAATTTAGTGATGGGGCAGCCCATCTAAGTCAGTTTACGAATATATAGTTATTAATGATTTATATGGGTTATATGTACTTATATTGAGTTAAAGGAGTTATATGAGTTATATGTACTTATATTGAGTTAATAGGAGTTATATATATAGTAGTAGTAAAACTTTTCTGTAGTAGTAATTTATAGACATCTGTAGTTGATTATCAGTTCTTTATTTTTTTAGCTTTTGAACCAATTTTTGTTTGTAATGTATTTCCACCATTAACATATTCCATTTCATTGTAACAATTTTGAGAAAAGTTCACTTCACAGGGATAATCAAGGTACTCTTTTTCCTTTACATAATCGTGTGAGAAATGTTTCCATTTCCAAAAATTAGTTTTAAATTTCAAAGTCCTTTCCAAAAGAGGACGAGGAATCGTGACTCCGCAATTTGCTAATTCTCTGGTAAGCTGATTCATTATTTTGTTGATGACATAGTTCTCCTTTTTTGTGGCATCAGGATCCTTTAGTAGAACTTCTCTAATTTTTCTAAAGTCAAACATCTGATAAAGCTTTTCCCTAGGAATGCCAAAGGTTTCTTCAACATCTGTTTCTGTGAAAAAGTTTTTCAAATTAAAATATTTTCCTGAAATATTTGTTTTTCCCCCTTTAAAAATCAGAGCTGGAGGGTCCGATGTGGTTTCAAAACATTTATCCTCGACATATTCTTTCAAAATCTGTCTTTTCAATTCTAATTTATAATCATCAGAGGTAAAATTCTGATCATAAGGAAAACGCAAAGCTGGTAAAGCTTTAGTCGACTTATTGATATTGACCCTGTAATTTTCAACCACTGTATTAAATAATCTTTCTGATTCCTTTGCTTTATCAAAAAAGTTTTGGAGCTTGCTCAATAAAACATTCCAAGTTTCTTCGAAAATTAAGTCCTGTTGGTCCTCAGTTATGTTTGGTGAGTTTCTGATTTTATAAGCTGCTGCTCGAATTGTTTCGTTACCTTGAGCATCGTAAACTTTCATTTTTTCCTGATGCGTTTGGAATTTTAACTCACCCATCTTTTGAATTCTGATTCCCTCAAGGTGTGCATCCAAGATGTTTTCGAGCTCTTTGAATAAATGTCCTTGTGTGTCTTTTTTATATTCATCACAAAATACTCTTTTTGTTTCATCTAATTCTTCATTATACTTTTCAGAAAATTCCTTTTCCCAGTTTTGCTTCTTTTTCGGATCTCTTTTGATATTTTCTACGATCCTTGCAATTTTATTTGTAAATGTAACGTCAACTTGTTTCTGAATCCAATCTTTGATCTCACTTTCTCTCTTTTGGTCGAGTAATCTATCATGTTTTACGAGATCTGGATACTTATCCAATAACTCCCAGAGATGTTCCATTCTGTCGATGATTTTCTCAAGTGTTCTCTGCTTTCCACTCTCAATCTTTTTACTGATCTTTTCAAATAGTTTTAAAGACAGTTTGCGGCACTTATCAGAGAAATCCATTTTGGGAATTTTTTTGGTACCAGGCTCCATAAACTTTGCAATAGTAGGACTTTGATTTATTGAAGTTTCAAAAGCTAAAGGAAGAACTTCAACATTTCTACGTACATATCCATATTCTCCCATGCTATCAATATCTTTTAATTGAGTATTGAGGTCTGTCTGAGTATTTTGATTGAGAATTAAGAACATCTCAGGCACTTTTTCGTTGCCTTGTTGGAGTCTTTTTAATGAATCTTGACAAACCATCAGAACGTCAGTGAGTGTTTGATCAATATCTCCCTTGAAATTGATAAGTACAAAGTCTGACATTGCTAAACAAAATAGGACCAATTTCTTGTCAAACTTGTCTCTCTGCTGCTTTTCTTTTTTATTTAAAAGCCCAAACAAACCTTCAGTATCAAGGACAAGAATTCCGTCACATGAAGGGGAATTAGAGACCTTGAAATATGTACCATAAATGCCTTTTGTACATCTTCCAGAACTTGTGACAAAATTACAGCCAAACAAGAAATTCAGCAGTGTTGACTTCCCTGAACTCTGAGGACCCAATACTGATACGACAATAACACGATCATTCATCCCTTTAAAAACAGTTTTGAAAAATTCTTTTGGCATGTACAGCAAATCTCCATCAATAATCTCAAAAGGATATGCATTTAACAGATTTTCTTTTTTGAGATTGACTAAAAAGTCATTAAGATTAATTCCTGAAGTATTATTCTTCTCAGGAGACTGATTATCGGATTTTTGTTGAATTTTAATTTGGCAGCCTGGCCTTAGACTGTTAAAGTAAATCAGCTCCCTCCAAAAAAGCTCAATTGAAAAAATATTTGGGATAATTTGGAGTTCAAAAGTTTGAATACATTTTTCGATAAAAGGACAAATATCTTCTTTTCGAGAAGATGATGGGTTCTGGTCTTTAAAATGTCTATCTTGTTTTCCAACTTTGTTCCAATATTTCAAGAAATTCTCGATGATCATTTTTTCATCTTCTGCTGTGCATTCGCTGAAACTAGTTTTGTATTCATATAATTTATAAAAGTCCATTGTCTGTTGACTCTTCATCATCCGTAAATATTCTTGAAGCTTCTCAAGAATTATAGCAGGTTTTTCCAAGAATTTATTTGTAGATAAAGAATCCAAAGAGCTCAGAATAGCCAAAATCCTTGTCATTTCAGGGGCCAACGATTTTTCACGGAACTTTGCCACCAAAGCTTTTGTTTCATTCTCTTTTTGGCTCTCTGCCATGTTTGTCCTCTCAATTGTTTTGAGCTCATTGAAAACTGGGATAGCTTTCACTAACTGGCTACTGTTCTCACGTATCTTGTCAAAAGCATCATGAATAGAATGATCAGATTTTTCAAAGAGGTGAGAGAATTTCCAAAGTTCTTGATCCTTGTCAACATTCTGAAACGACTGAAGAATGTATTCATTTATTGTTTCAGATATATCATTCAGCTCATTTGACTCCAAATAGTCAGGATTTTCATCAACCTTCACTTCAAAAATGTTTGTCTTGAGTCCTTCCGCATATGACTTCATCAAATTTTCTCGGAAACTTGAGACATTAGAAAATGCATTTGGATAATCTCTATAAATCACAATCTTTGGAATCTTCTGGATTTGTGATTTGATAAATTCTTGTGCCATCTTTTCATCATCATCAGCAAGAGAGTGAATGATAAGCATATTTGATGATTCTATAATCTTCTTTTTGATCTCTTCACTGGTTCCACTCGGAATATCGACAAAGTTTATTGGAAATTTATCATTCTTGTAAATATCAAAAATGATTTCTGGACATCCCTTACAAATTTGGTTTCTTTCAGTGCTTCGAACAAAGTTACTTTGCAAAAGCCTATTGTTGAGTTCTGTCTTCCCACAAACTTGACTTGCCGCTTGACCAACACCAAATGAAGTTACTATAAATCCTTTTTGTAGAACCCAATAAAGATCATCCAAGACTTTTGTCTCTTCGATTGTAAAGCGATTTGTCCAAGTGTTTATAACAAGAGGCACTGGGAAATGCATCTTCATAATTCGGAGAATCTCAATATTCAATTCAGATGTTCCGCTATTTAAAAAGTAATAAAGCAGAAATTGAGTATTGAAGTGTGATTGTTTAGTCCTGTTCTTTTCATTGCTTTGCCAAATATTTATATTTTGTTCTTTATAAATCTTATGTTTGATTTTGCTGATTAAATTCTCCCAGAGCGAATGTTTTTTTAGGGTGCTAAAGAATAACCCAAGAAGTTTGTTTCGAAAGAGGAGACCTTCTTCTTCAACGCCAAAACGTATACCCTTTATGATAAGATCAAGTTCCTCATCAGATTCAATATAAAACTTGTGGAAAGCATCTTTTCGAATCTCACTTCTTTTTGTAAACCCAAAATATTCCAAGTCTTTCTGTACAATCAAATCGAGTGCATACTGTGATTTTCCTTGATTGTCTTCTCTGGTTGTATTGAAACACTCTTCAAGGCTTTTGCTATCATCAAGTTGCTTTTGTTCATAATGCCATTGCTGATTCTGAGGCAAAATATTTAATATGTCGTTAATTTTCGCTTTTTGGGCCAGTATTGTTTCATGTGTGGAGAGGTTTGATAAAACGTATGATTTGCCATTCAAACAAACAGCTAGGTTGATTTTTCTAAAGATTTGTATAGGATTAGAGTCTTTGTAATTATCTTCTGCAAGGTTATTTGAAAACTCTTCTTCGTTTATTAATCTCATCTTCTTATTTTGTCCAATCACCCAAACTTGTTGATCTGCTGGGATTTTGTATGTGATTTCAAGAAGTTTCTTTTGATCTTCTAAGCAAGCGCCTGCAAGTCCTTCAAAGGTTTCTGGAGCGAGATGACTGGCAAGTTTGATTGAGAACCTTTTGATTGGTTTACACAAGACTGTAATTTGGTCTTGATTTTCTGTTTCAATCTCTTCTAAAACTTCATTGTCTTGACTTAAGGTGCGTTGCCATTGATCCTTGTTCATCAGTAACAAAAGCTGCTTCCCAATATCAAGCTTTAGAGATTCTTGGATATGACGCTTTAAATCTGCTACAAGCTTCAACTTTCCTCCGCAAGTTTCAGAGTGCTCTTCACCTCTAATAAGAATGGATATTTTTTTCTTGGAAATCGCATCAAGAGTGTGCTTTCCATATCTTATTCCAGAAAGCTCCAAAGATTGCTCATCCTTCAATAAAGATTTATCATATGCAAGTGTAAATTTTTCAGCATCACTAAAACCTACAGATATTAATTTATTCTTGATATCTGCTATTGTTTCTGAAGGAAGATAGTTCGTAGTATAAATCTGCTCGAGTTTACGCACTTCGAGAACTTTGACAGTTTGAATCTTCAATTCTATTTTTGAGCATTCAGGATTCAGGTGATCAAGCAGCATTTCATCTGTTTTCTGACAAGGATGGCCCTTGTAAAGGATGATACATTCGTCAATTGAAACTCCCAACTTTTTAGAGACTTTGACAGCAAGGAAACTGATTGATTTGAGAGCATCAATTTTTATAATCGCCTTTTCAGCATCTTGTAAATCTTCAAAAATAAGAGTGAATTCTTTAACTTTCTGACATAATAACACTTTGTCCGAATTCATTTTTAGTATCTCTTTCAGATCTTTTTCCAAAATTTCTTTCTCCTTGTCATGAAGCCTAAACGTATGGTCTCCAAATGAAAACTTTTCTTTGATTTCGTTTTCCAAGATAGGGACTGTTGTTTCATGATCAAAATAGATTTTGTGAATTTTATTCAAGAAATGAATCTCTAACATTGCCTTCTTTTTAATCACAATACTTGGTCGATCTTGTTCAATCCAATCAATTAAGTACTCATGAATTTCTCGAGAATCTTCTAGTTTTTTCCCTCGTGCTTCGAGGATCATTCTTTCAACTTCAACCCCTTGAAGATTTTTTTCTTGAATTCTTTTCTTTAAATCAACAACCTTTAGATTCAAAGGCAACTGGAAAGGAAATCTGTTTTCTCCATCAAACACAATGAACTCTTTCAATTTGAGAACTTCAACATTGAAACTTGAGTCACCATCTTTTGTAAGGGAATCAGTCAAGCAAAATTCATCCTTTAATTCTGTTTGACCATGAATCCAGTACTGCTTGGAAGGATCAATATCTAATTTGGGCTTAAGATCTTTTTTCAGAGCGCCAACAGTCAATGTTGGATCGACTTCAATATCATCAAAAGATTTTATTGAGTTTACTTCAAGATCATTGAATGTTATCTTCAATAAAAATACTTTTTTAGTCACAGAAATTCGAATTTTATCATTGCCCTTGAGGTAGAAAACGAGTGTCTTGTCATCTTCAAGTCTTTGGGGGACATCAGTCTCAAGGGACCAAAACTGCAATGTAGGAGTGATATTCACTTTGTTTTCTTTGAACAAAGCCTCCTTCAATGTCAAAATCGGAACATCTAAATCCAACAGCACTGGTAAAAGTTTATCTTCAATACACAAAGTCAGCTCCTTCTTGTTTGATAAATAAATATCAAATCCTTCCAAGCCCTTTTCCTTTATCAAATTATAATGAATTGCGAAAGGAAGATCATCTGATAATTCCTGAGACTCAATCTTCCAGATCTGATTGCAGTTCTCTGAGAACACAAGTGTTTTTGCAACTTCTTGCTTGAGCTTTCTCATCGATGTAAGCAAATTTAATTGAAGAGTTTGAGAAATTGAGGTGTCCCTCTGATGGACTGTTATGAGAATTTTTTGGTCAAGTGGTCTTCTACACTCAAAAATATCAATCACTAAATTCTCTTTTCCATCATACTTTGTTAGAAATGCCTCCCAATCAGATTGTTCAAGAAGAAATTCGTCTTTATTTCGCCAAACTTGCGTGAGCTTATCAAGATTAAACTCTTTGCTAAGCAACTCTGTTAAATCTTGAAAACTTTCACTTTTCAAAATTGATTTGAGGTATTGAATATTTTCAGGAAGCTTATTGAAAAGAATCTCGATCTTGACTTCTTTCTCTTCTTTTTCAAGAAGTGTGATAACAACAGGATCATCATTTTGCAGGTAATTACTGAGGACACTCATTTCTTCCAATTCTTTCTCTCCAATGAAAAGATTAAACTCTTGACTCTTCATAAATTTTTTGCTTGAAATTTGCTTCTTTAATTCTTCAACTGTTAATGTTGGATCGAAAATAATTTGCTGCACCTGACCAGATTTCGGAACAACTAATGAAATCGGAATTTTTTGGAACAGATCAAAAACGGAGTCTTCACTAAATTCTGGAATGTCTTTCAGAATTACTGTAGAGGCCAATAAATCTTTCTCCAAAAAAATTGAATAAAGTTGAGAAGGTAAGGCTTTGAAGTGAGGACAAGCCAAATTCTTGATCTCTTGGACTTTTTGGTTCCGATTCACAGATAACACAAGGTCATCTTTCTGAAAGAATACAACTAAGTTCATCAAGTTTTCTTCATTTTGAAGGTCTTCAATCTGGATTGGTCCTGTTGGCTCAGACATATAATCGCTCAGGCGTTTGGTCAGATCCATAGTTTTCTCTTTAAATTTGAGAATGAATGGAGCATCTTCATCTGAGCGTTTGATGGACTTAAAAATCGTTTGATAGACAGCACTTAGATCTTCATCAAGACTCAGATACTTTCGAATATCCTCTCCTTTGTATTGAAAAATAAATACTTTCCTCTCTTTTAGTTTTCCTTTAGCCTGAGAGCTAAGAGTGTCAGAAGTATCCTTGATAAAGATTGTTAGCTTTGGGTCTTCAGGGTTATCCAAATATCCACTCAGTTTTGCATAATCTGGCAAGCTGTCATTTGATCCATAAAAATGCCAATGTTGATTGTGAGAACTGATTCTTATCTCTTTCTCAAACTTTATTTTTAGCTGTTCAATCGTGTAAATAGGATAGATTGGCACCAGTAACTCTGATTGTCGACCTTTAGAGTTAATTTTGAGGGTAGCATACTTCAACAATTTGACATTAATTATGAAACTCTCTCCGTTTAATTGGGAAGAAAGTGGCTTCTCATAATCAAGCTCTCTTCCTTGGACACTCCACATTTGGAAAAAGTCTGATGGAAACGAAGCTCTCTCTGCCAAAGCTAGTTTCAAGGACTTGACACTATCTTCCCATGTGACCAGGAAAGTATAACTTTCTGTTTCACTCAAAATGAATTTGATCTGTATTTCTTCTGTTTTCTCCTCTCTCTTTGGAGTTTCTTGGTTTGCATCTTTTGATTTTGGATCAAGATGAATAATATCGTCAACTGGATTTGGAATATCCCCAAGTAACATGTCTTCAGGAATAGGAGTTCCATCAAGTGAAGGCTCAAAGGATGAGAGATCAAGTTCATTAGAGTTGCAGAAAGTTTTTAAAGCTTCGAGTATTGGAATTGAGGAAGGACCTTGCCAAGGTAATAATCCTTTTGTGTCTATGAAGATCTGAAAAGTCACAAGATCGCTTGGTGGAAGTGTTCTTTGGACGAGGTCTAAAACAGTTTGGTCTTCAAAATTTAGGTCAGAAAGGAGCAGGTCTTCATTGATTTCCTTGTTGTTAAAAGAGAGATAAAATTGATCTTCATCTGCAAAGCGAAAAAAATTTTTAGCGAGCGCTAAAATTTTATTTATGCTTTGATCAACGGTTAGTTTTTTTGGTATCTTTTTGTCTTTGTGCTGAAATATAATCACTAATTTGTCTGATTGCATGGGAAATAAATAAAAGGAATTTTTGTTATAATCCTTCAAGAATGAATCATGCATATAAAGG
>Ga0256783_1000389_pt1 | contig 11184 bp, 9 predicted proteins | sample MC6MC0934MT_FD_189995 | JGI IMG/M metagenome (GOLD analysis project Ga0256783, IMG submission 189995) | Metatranscriptome of enriched soil aggregate microbial communities from Iowa State University, Ames, United States - MC6-MC0934-MT... | ecosystem: Environmental > Terrestrial > Soil >... | reverse complement strand
CTGGGTTAGCGCGCGCTTGATGTCGCCAGCGCTGCTGTACGTCGAGAAAGTCGCGCCCTCGCCCGCGACCCGCGCCAGCGACTTGAAGACGGCGGGCGTCCACAGTTCGGGGTTTTTCGCCGGCGCAAAGCCGTCCAGGTAGAACGCGTCGGCGCGCAAGCGCAGGGTCTGCAAGCTTTGCTGAGCATCGCCGAAGACTAGTGTGAGGACTACGCGTCCATCTTCGAACTCGATTCGATGCGTGCCTGGCACGAGCATCGGCCATTCGTCAGCGAGCGATTGCGCGAGCGCCGCTATCGCCGGATCGCCGATGGTCGCGGCGTAAGCCCGGCGCAGATCGGCGAGCGTGAACGGATGTTTTTCGGTGGATACGAAATGGAGTCGCTCGCAACGCGACGGATCTGCGCGCCACGCGGCCCATGTCACCAGGAAGTTGATGCCCATGCCAAAGCCCGTTTCCAGCACGGTGAAAATGCGCCGCCCTTGCCAGCGTTCGGGCAGCAGATTTCCGCGCAGAAATACATGGTCGGCCTGCTCCAGACCGCCGACGGCGCTGTGATAGATATCGTCGTAGAGGGGCGAAAACGGTGTGCCGTTGTCCCGGAACGAGAGGACGGCGGGGGTTAGCGGATCGGTCATGCGTGACGCAAAGTGACGCCCGCGACGAGCGGGTCGAACGTTACCGCCGGCGCGCGGCTCGCCGGGCGGCGAAGAAGACGCGCTGAGCGTTGGCAAAAACCAACGTCAAAGCCCCGTCCGTGCTGGGTTTCGGCGCTCGCGGCGTGCTCAGATACGCAAAAAGTACCGTTTCCTTGCTGTATCTGTTCTAAAACCGCGTAATTCTTCGAAACCCTTGTCCTGATTGGGTTTGCGCTGCGCTATCATAGCAAGCGCCGCGAGAGGAGCGGCAGCACGGCCGACGGACACTTGCTGTCCGGCGCTTTCGATCCGGAGGGGCTCCGGAGCCGTAGCTGCTTAACGGCGTGGCGCGCGCACGTATAATCGGCGCGTTCGCGCTGTTCGTGTCAACCTAAACTCAGAAAGGAACCTTAATGAACAAACAGGAACTGATCGACGCCGTCGCAGGACAGACGGGCGCCAGCAAGGCTCAAACCGGTGAAACGCTGGACACGTTGCTTGAAGTGATCAAGAAGTCTGTGTCGAAGGGTGACGCGGTCCAGTTGATCGGCTTCGGCAGCTTTGGTTCGGGCAAGCGCGCAGCGCGTACGGGTCGCAATCCGAAGACGGGCGAAACCATCAAGATTCCGGCCGCAAAGACCGTCAAGTTCACGGCTGGCAAGGCGTTCAAAGACGCAGTCAACAAGCGCTAAGCAGATTACTGCCAGGCAGTTGACACCCGCCAACGGCGGGTTTTTTTTCGTCTGCGCTCCGCCGGCGAAGGCTTTCACGCTGATACGAAAGGCCGCTCAGTCGTGGCGATGCGTGATCTCGCCGTGACCGTGGTCATGGTCGTGGTCATGGCCGTGGTCATGGCCGTGGTCATGGCCGTGGTGATCGTGATCGTCTTCGTCGAAATCCCACGCTGGGAACGGGTCGGCGAACTGCTGCCAGCCTTGCGGTCCCAAGGCGTACTCGGCGTCGGTAAGAAGGCACGCGTCGAATTTCGCGGACCACAGCGCCGGGTCGATACCCACACCGATCATCACCAGCTCCTGCCGACGGTCGCCGATGCTCAGGTCGTCCGGCGCGCCATACCAGTCGGCGGCAATTTCAGCGGCCAGTTCGTCGTCGGCTTCGGGCCATTCGCTGCGGTCCTGAGCCGCCCACCACATGCCCGCGGGACCGTGCCGGCAGGCGCCGCCCGCCTGAGACAGCGAACCGGCGATGTCGTTACGCGTCGCGAGCCAGAAGAAGCCTTTGCTGCGCAACACGCCCTTCCACTCCTCATGCAGCAGCGCCCACAGGCGTTCCGGATGAAACGGACGACGCGCGCGATAAACGAAGTTGCCGATGCCGAACTCGTCGGCTTCACTGTGATGGCTATGCCCGTGCTCATGCTCATGGCCGTTGAGCGCCGCAAGCCAGCCAGGCGTGCTCGACGCCTCGTCGAAATCAAAGCGGCCCGTGTTCAACACCTGATCGAGCGGTACGGCGCCGAAGCGGCTCACTACCTGCACCGCCCGCGGGTTGATTCGCGCGAGGATGCGTTGCAGACGCGTGAGTTCGTCGGCGCTGACCAGATCGGCCTTGTTCACGACGAGCACGTCGCAGAATTCAATCTGCTCGACCAGCAACTCGACCAGCGTGCGGTCGTCCTCGTCGGTGGCGGCAATGCCCCGTTCGGCAAGCGCATCTGCGGAGCCGTAATCGCGCAGGAAGTTGAACGCGTCGACCACCGTCACCATCGTATCGAGCCGCGCGACGTCGGATAGCGACGCGCCGTCGTCGTCGACGAACGTGAATGTTTCGGCGATCGGCATGGGCTCGGCCACGCCGGTCGACTCGATCAGAATCGCGTCGAAGCGTTTTTCCGCGGCGAGGCGTTTCATCTCGACCAGCAGATCGTCGCGCAGCGTGCAGCAGATGCAGCCATTCGACAATTCGACCAGCTTCTCTTCGCTATGCGAAAGCGCGGCGGCGTCCCGTACCAGCGTCGCGTCGATATTGACGGCGGCCAGATCGTTGACGATCACGGCGACCCGCAAGCCGGCGCGATTCGCGAGGATGTGTTTCAGGAGCGTGGTCTTGCCGGCGCCCAGAAAACCGGAGAGCACGGTGACGGGCAATGGCGGCTGGTTCATCGCAGTACGGGAAAGCTGGAAATTGGAGGGCTTGCCGGGCGCAGCATTGCTGCGTGAGCGTCGAAACAGGATCGACGCTCGAGCGCCGGCGGCAGCACGAAGCCGCATTGTGCATCAAATCCGGGAAGGCAAGCAGACGGTAGCCGGCAGCCGGCTATGGACCGGGTCGCTCTGCGGGCGGATCAACGGGCAGTGAAAGGACTAATCAGCGTGCCGCTACGAGGGCGAGTCACAACCCAATCAACGTGTTGCTCAGCGCGCAGCCGGCATCAGGTTCCACTTGCGCAGAATCGCGGCGATCTGTTGCGCGTACTTGTCGCGCAACGAGGGCGTCTCCGAGTGATACGCGCCGATTGCTTGCCACGTATTGCCGTACTTGTTCATCTGACGGCGCAGATGCCAGGCCGCGATATAGACGTTCTTGCACGGCTCCATCAGCGTGCCCTGCGAAATGCCGTATTGAGCAAGCGTGGGCAAGTGAATCGAGTTGATCTGCATGACGCCGTAATCGGTCGAACCATTCGCATTCTTGTGCTGCGCGTCCGGCCGATTGTGCGACTCTTGCCACGCGATCGCGCGCAGAATCAGCGGATTGACCTTCTGATATTTCGCTGCCTCGTCGAAACAATCGGCGCGCGCCGGCCCGGCTAATGCCAACAAGGTAATTCCTGCCAGGGCGGTAACGAGGGATCGATTCATCGGTCAAGCTGACTTGGCAAAACCGCAAGGGTAAGGCTTCGTAATGCATTGCGTCGGCCATTGTTCAGACGCGAGAAGCCGGAAACCGCACTGTGGTCGGGCGTTGACGCAACATCGGGGAAAACCCGCGTTGGCAACAGCGAACCGGCGGCTCGAACGGCTCGTATGATACCGGCAGGCCGATACCCGTCAAGTTGGCTAACAGACATAAGAGCGCGGAACACGAAGTTCCGGCGCGGTTTTCAGTGCTTATCGGTTGCCTTTCAATGTCCCGACGAAGCGGGCGGATGCTGGAGGAAACTCTCGGCGCCTTTCCATTTGTGACAAATCCGACATGAAAAACTGTTACTGTTCACTTTTTTCGGACATTGGATGGCCAGCATTTTAGGGCGGGATTCCGCCCACCTGGCCCGCCAGCAGACCGACAGACCGGCGCTCTGCTCCCATGTCCGCGCTGCATGACCGCCGGCGGCTGGAGCTGCCGGCATCGACATTACATTCCATGAGAAGAAATCGTATGGCTTTGCGTCGCGTCGCAACGGCGTTGCTGGTGGCTGGACTGATCACTGCGCAGACGGCGGACGCACAGGTGACCCTCAACTTCGTCAACGCCGACATCGATCAGGTGGCCAAGGCGATAGGCGCTGCGACCGGCAAGACGATCATCGTCGACCCGCGTGTCAAAGGTCAGTTGAATCTCGTGTCGGAAAACGCGGTGCCCGAGGACCAGGCGCTGAAGACGCTGCAATCCGCGCTGCGCATGCAAGGCTTCGCGCTGGTACAAGACCACGGCGTACTGAAAGTCGTACCCGAAGCCGACGCCAAATTGCAGGGCGTGCCGACCTACGTCGGCAACGCGCCGACTGCGCGAGGCGACCAGGTCGTCACGCAGGTATTCGTGCTGAAAAACGAGTCGGCCAACAATCTGTTGCCGGTGCTACGCCCGCTGATTTCGCCGAACAACACGGTGGCCGCTTACCCCGCCAACAACACGATTGTCGTGACGGACTACGCGGACAACGTGCGGCGCATCGCGCAGATCATTGCCGGCGTCGATACGGCGGCCGGCCAGTCGGTGTCGGTCGTGCAACTGAAAAACGCCAACGCGCTCGACATTGCCGCGCAACTGAACAAGATGCTCGACCCGGGCGCGATCGGCAGCACGGACGCGACGCTCAAAGTGTCGATTACCGCCGACCCGCGCACTAACTCGCTGCTGATCCGCGCGTCGAACGGCGCGCGTCTTGCCGCCGCGAGAACGCTCGCGCGCGAACTCGACGCGCCCACCAGCATGCCCGGCAACATGCACGTCGTGCCGTTGCGCAACGCCGAGGCGACCAAGCTCGCGAAGACCTTGCGCGGCATGCTGGGCAAAGGCGGCGAAAGCGGCTCGTCGGGAGGAACGAACGAGGCGAACGCGTTCAATCAGAACACCGGCGGTGGGCTCGGCGGCAACAATTCGACGGGCACCTCCGGCACTCCGCCGCTGCCGTCGGGTGGGCTCAACAGCAGTTCCATGTCCTCGCCGATGGGCGGCTCCGGTGCGGGCGGCTATGGCTCGAACAGCGGCAATGCTGCGGGCGGGCTGCTCGGTGGCGACAAGGACAAGAACGACGACAATCAGCCGGGCGGCATGATCCAGGCGGACGCCGCGACCAACTCGCTGATCATCACCGCGTCGGAACCTGTGTACCGCAATCTGCGCACGGTGATCGATCAGCTCGACGCGCGCCGCGCGCAGGTCTATATCGAAGCGCTGATCGTGGAACTGAATTCGAACACGAGCGGCAATCTCGGCATTCAGTGGCAGGTCGCGAACAACTCGCTTTTCGCCGGCACCAACCTCGCAACCGGTTCGAGCAACAGCATCATCAACCTGACCGCGGGCGCCGCGGCGGCCGGAGCCACAGGCGGTCTCGCCACGGCGCTGGCCACGCAAGGCGTGCAGCAAGGTTTGAACATCGGCTGGCTTCACAACATTTTTGGCGTGCAGGGTCTCGGCGCATTGCTGCAGGCGCTCTCGCAGACCGCCGACGCGAACGTGCTGTCCACACCTAACCTGATCACGCTCGACAACGAAGAAGCGAAGATCGTCGTCGGCACGAACATACCTATTCAGACGGGTTCGTATTCGAACCTGACGAGCGGAAGTGCAAGCTCGGCCTTCAACACGTACGACCGCGTCGACGTGGGCCTGACGCTGCACGTCAAACCGCAGATCACCGACGGCGGCATCCTCAAGCTGCAGCTCTACACGGAAGACTCGGCGATCGTGAACGGCACGACCAACGCGACGACGAACCCGGCCGGCCCGCAGTTCACCAAGCGCTCGATCCAGTCGACGGTGCTCGCGGACAACGGTGAAATCATCGTGCTCGGCGGTCTCATGCAGGATAACTACCAGGTTAGCAACAGCAAGGTACCGCTGCTTGGCGATATTCCGTGGATCGGCCAGCTGTTCCGCTCGGAGCAGAAGAACCGCAACAAGACGAACCTGATGGTGTTTCTGCGCCCGGTGATCATCAGCGATCGCGACACCGCGCAGGCTGTCACGTCGAACCGTTACGACTATATTCAAGGTGTGCAGGGCGCCTACCGGCAGGACAACAACCTGATGAAGGACAAGGACGACCCGGTGGTTCCGCCGATGCCCGTCGGTCCGAGCCAGGGCGGATCGCCGTTGAATCTGTTCGATCTCGACCAGATGCGCCGTCAGCAGATGCAGCCGCCTCAGCCACGTTCGTCCGCGCCGCAGCCGAATAACGGCACGTCCTACACAGCGCCCGCCGCCCCCGCGGCGAACGGCGCCGTGCAGAGCAACCCGGTGCCGGTTGCGCCGTCCACCGCATCGCCAGGAGTTCAGCCGTGAATACGCCGTCCATGCCGCCGTCAGCCTCAACGTCGCCGGCATCGTCGCGGGCCGCCGGCGTTTCATCGGCGGCAATGACAGAGCACGCCGACCATGCGGAGCGCGCGGCGCCGTCGGCGATCGCCGCGAGGCTCGTGCCCTATGGCTTCGCGCGCAGCGGCCAGATTCTGGTCGCGCATCAGCACGCCGACAGCCTCGAAGTGTGGATCAGCGAGCGTACGAGCGAAGCCGCGCTCGCCGAAGTGGCGCGCAATTTCGGCGCGGTGTCCGTGGTGCGTATTCCCGCCGACGAACTCGCCCAAGCGATCAACCAGGCCTATGCGCGCCAGGACGGCAGCGCGGCGCAGGTGGTCGGTGAAGTGGAAGGCGAAGTGGATCTGTCTCGCCTCATGCAGGACATCCCCGAGGTGGAAGACCTGCTGGAATCCGAAGACGACGCACCGATCATCCGCATGATCAATGCGCTGCTCACGCAGGCGGCGCGCGAACAGGCGTCGGACATTCACATCGAGCCGTTCGAAACGTCGTCGGTGGTGCGTTTTCGCGTCGACGGTACGTTGCGCGACGTCGTGCGTCCAAAGAAAGCGCTGCATGGCGCGCTGATCTCGCGGATCAAGATCATGGCGCAGCTCGATATCGCCGAGAAACGTCTGCCGCAAGACGGCCGTATCACGCTGCGCGTGGGCGGGCGTCCGGTCGACGTGCGCGTGTCGACTCTGCCGACTGGCCACGGCGAACGCGCGGTGCTGCGTTTGCTCGAAAAGGACGCGACGCGCCTGAACCTCGAAGCGCTCGGCATGGGAGCCGACACGCTCGGCAAGTTCGACAAGCTGATCGGCAGGCCGCACGGCATCGTGCTGGTAACGGGCCCGACCGGCTCGGGCAAGACGACCACGCTATACGCGTCGATGTCGCGGCTCGAAACGGCGACCACCAACATCATGACGGTGGAGGACCCAATCGAATACGACCTGGCGGGCATCGGCCAGACCCAGGTGAACGAGCGGATCGGCATGAACTTCGCGCGCGCGCTGCGCTCGATTCTGCGTCAGGATCCGGACATCATCATGATCGGGGAAATCCGCGACCTCGAAACTGCGCAGATCGCGGTGCAGGCTTCGCTCACCGGCCACCTCGTGCTGGCTACGCTGCATACCAACGACGCCGCGTCCGCCGTCACGCGTTTGACCGACATGGGTGTCGAGCCGTATCTGCTCGCGTCGTCGCTGCTAGGTGTGCTGGCGCAGCGGCTCGTGCGGCGTTTGTGCCCGGTGTGCCGCGAAAAACGCGTCGAAGAAGACGGTCGCGTGCATTGGCATCCGGTCGGTTGCGACAAATGCGGCCAGTCCGGTTACGCAGGCCGCCGCGGCGTGTATGAGCTGCTGCTGATCGACGACGAAATCCGCACGCTGATTCACCGCAATGCGTCCGACGCGGACATCCTCGCGGCAGGCCGCGCGCAAGGCATGCTCACGCTGCGCGAGGACGCGGAGCGCTGGCTCGCTTCGGGGCTGACGTCGCTTGAAGAAGTGATCCGCGTGACGGGCGGAGCATAAGCGCATGCCGGCATTTCGTTTTGAAGCGATCGACGCGGCGGGCAAGGCGCAAAAAGGCGTGCTCGACGCCGACAGCGCGCGCGGTGCCCGCACCAACCTCCGTTCGCAGGGACTCACGCCGCTTGTGGTCGAACCGGCGGCCACACGCACGCGCGGCGAGCGCAATCAACGTCTGTCGTTGGGGCGGCGGTTGTCGCAGCGCGAGCAGGCGATTCTCACGCGTCAGCTGGCCAGTCTGCTGATTGCCGGCCTGCCGCTCGACGAAGCGCTCTCAGTGCTCACCGAACAATCGGAGCGCGACTACATTCGCGAACTGATGGCCGCGATTCGCGCGGAAGTACTCGGCGGCCACTCGCTCGCGAATGCGCTGACGCAGCATCCGAAAGACTTTCCCGAGATTTATCGCGCGCTGGTTGCAGCCGGCGAACATACCGGCAAGCTCGGACTCGTGCTGTCGCGGCTGGCTGACTACATCGAGCAACGCAACGCGCTCAAGCAGAAGATCGTGCTCGCGTTCACGTACCCGACCATCGTCACGATCATCGCGTTCGGCATCGTCACGTTTCTGTTGAGTTACGTGGTGCCGCAAGTCGTCAACGTGTTCGCAAGCACCAAGCAGCAACTGCCCTTCCTCACGATCATGATGATGGCGCTGTCCGGTTTCGTGCGGAACTGGTGGTGGGCCGTGCTGATCGCGGTGGCGATTCTCTTCTATGCAGTGCGTTCGACGCTCAGACAAGCCGGCCCGCGCCTCGCGTTCGACCGCTGGCTGCTCACCGCCCCGCTACTCGGCAAACTCGTGCGCGGCTACAACACGGTGCGTTTTGCGAGCACGCTCGGCATTCTGACGGCGGCCGGCGTGCCGATCCTGCGGGCGCTGCAGGCCGCGGCTGAAACGCTCAGCAATACGGCCATGCGCGGCAACATCGACGACGCGATCGTGCGTGTTCGTGAAGGCACGTCGCTCTCCCGCGCGCTCGGCAATACGAAGACGTTTCCGCCGGTGCTGGTTCACCTGATCCGTTCGGGCGAAGCGACCGGCGACGTCACGACCATGCTCGACCGAGCGGCGGACGGCGAAGCGCGCGAGCTCGAGCGCCGCACGATGTTTCTGACGAGTTTGCTGGAGCCGCTTCTTATTCTGGCGATGGGCGGCGTGGTGCTGGTGATCGTGCTGGCGGTGATGCTGCCGATCATCGAGTTGAACAACCTGGTGCAGTGAGGGCGGCGTGAGGGTGGCGTGGCGGCGCCTTTGTGCGGCGGCCGTGCTGCGGGCCGATGCAAAGCGGCGTGCGTGTCGCCCCGCTCTGCTCCGTTTTAGCGAACGTAGATCGTGGGACCCGCCGCGTTGGCCGGCAGGAATACTTCGGAATGCGCGCCATTGCGGTCGATAACGATCGAACGGGCGCGGACTTCGGAGAGTTTGGCGCCTTGCATCAGTGTGCTGCCGAGCGATACCGCACGCGGGGGTTCGCCGCCCACGCTGACGATGGCCGCGGCGCCTTCACGCAAAGCAAGAATGCCGAACAGATGCACGTCCTGGTTCGCGGTGCGCGTGAGCTGGCCGCCGAAAAGCGTGGCGGCCTGATCGGTCGAGACCTGCGCGTGCGCGGCTGCTGCGGGCAACGGTGCGCCCGACGTCGTGGTGAGCGTGATGATCCAGTAGGTCAGCGTCGCGCAGAACACGGCGAACAGCGCAAGCGACAGAAGGCGGATTTGGATGGCGTTCATGCGCATCATTGTACGGACTATTGTGAAAATTGCGTTGGGTTGAAACCCCGCGATTGCATGACATTAAAATGACCGGCCGGGCGTGTTCAATGGCACCGAAAGTGCTGGACGCGAATCCCGCCCAGTCGAAAATTCACCTGAAAAGAGGTAGCAAGCTATGCAACTGTCGACCACTCGCCGCACAGCAATCGCGGGTCCGCGCAGCCGTCGTCAACGCGGCTTTACGCTGATCGAAATCATGGTCGTGATCGCGATTCTCGGCATTCTGGCCGCGTTGATCGTGCCCAAAATCATGAGCCGTCCGGACGAAGCGCGGCGCGTTGCCGCGAAGCAGGACATCGGCACCGTGATGCAGGCGCTCAAGCTTTATCGTCTGGACAACGGCCGTTATCCGACTCAGGAGCAGGGCCTGCGCGCATTGATCGAAAAGCCGGCCACCGATCCGGTGCCGAACAACTGGAAAGACGGCGGCTACCTCGAACGTCTGCCGAACGATCCGTGGGGCAATGGCTACCAGTATCTGAATCCGGGCGTGCACGGCGAGATCGACGTGTTCAGCTACGGCGCGGACGGCAAGGCGGGCGGCGAAGGCAATGACGCCGATGTGGGCTCGTGGCAATAGACGACAGCAAAGCACGCGTGACGATCGAGCCGCCGCTCGCCGCGGCCGGCACGGCTACGCACGCGCGTGACTGCCGCCGTTCGGCTGCATGGAGCGCAATGAGTGCGAGAGCCGGCCGTCGGCGCGCGGCGGGTTTCACACTGCTGGAAATGATGGTGGTGCTGGTGATCGCAGGCTTGCTGGTGTCCTTGACCGCATTGACGATGACGCGCAATCCGCGCACCGATCTGAACGAAGAAGCGCAACGTCTCGCGTTGCTGTTCGAGTCGGCCGGCGACGAAGCGCAGGTGCGCGCGCGTCCCATCGCATGGCAACCACTGGACGGTGGCTTTCGTTTCGACATGCGTACCGAAGACGGCTGGCGTCCGCTGCGCGACGATCTGCTGAAGCCCCGTCAGTGGGAAGGCGGCGTGACCGGCGTGACGATCGACTATCCGGGTTCGAGTTCGCAAGCAAGCCGTGTTGTATTCGGCACCGAGGCGATCGACGTGCCGGTGCGCATCACGCTCTTCTCCGCTGCGGGGCGCGCGACGATCGTCGGCACCGGCAACGGCCGCTACGAGGTTCACTGACATGCGTCGTTGCAGCAGCACGGCGGCGCGCAAGGCCGCTAACCGCCAGCGCGGTTTCACGATGATCGAGGTGCTCGTTGCGCTTGCGATCATCGCGGTGGCTCTCGCCGCATCGTTGCGCGCGGTAGGCAGTCTCGCGAGCGGCGAAGCCGATCTTCACCGGCGCCTGCTGGCTGGCTGGAGCGCGGACAACACGCTCGCGCAATTGCGTCTTACGCATGCATGGCCGAACGTCGGCTCGACGAGCTTCGATTGTTCGCAAGGCAATCTGCAGTTGATCTGTACCGAGCATGTGACGTCGACGCCGAACCCGGTGTTTCGTCGCGTGGAAGTCATGGTGACGATGCCTGGGCGTTCCGGCAACCTCGCTCAG
>Ga0256783_1000383_pt1 | contig 11245 bp, 11 predicted proteins | sample MC6MC0934MT_FD_189995 | JGI IMG/M metagenome (GOLD analysis project Ga0256783, IMG submission 189995) | Metatranscriptome of enriched soil aggregate microbial communities from Iowa State University, Ames, United States - MC6-MC0934-MT... | ecosystem: Environmental > Terrestrial > Soil >... | reverse complement strand
CTCGTCGTTGCGCTGGCTTACGACCGGCTCTGTACTTTCGAATTCGGCTGCGTGACCGAACTGTTCGCCCTCGAGCGTCCGGAGCTCGGTGTCGACTGGTATCGATTCGCGGTTTGCGCGAGCGAGCCAGGCCCGCTCCGCGCCGCGGGCGGCATCACGGTCGCTGCGCCCTACACGCTCAAGGTGCTCGATCGCGCAGATACCATCGTGGTGCCGGGTTGGCGCGATGCGGACGAATTGCCGCCCGAGGCGCTGCTTAAGAAGATCCGCAATGCTTACCGCCGTGGAGCGCGTCTTTGCTCGATCTGCTCCGGCGTGTTCGTGCTGGCAGCGGCCGGCGTGCTCGACGGCAAGACTGTGACCACCCACTGGCGATACGCCGCGAAACTGCAGGAGCGCTACCCGCAAATTCGCGTGCAGCCGGATGCGTTGTATGTGGACGAAGGACAGATCATCACATCGGCGGGCTCCGCTGCGGGGCTGGACATGTTGCTCCATCTGGTGCGACGCGATTACGGTGGAGCGGTGGCAAATCGGGTTGCACAAAGGCTCGTGGTGCCGCCTCATCGGGAGGGCGGACAGGCGCAGTTCGTCCCGCGTCCAATGCCGCAAAACGACAGCGGGCGCCTCGCGAAATTGATGGATTGGGTGCGCCAGCATCCCGCTTTGCCGCATACGCTGCGCTCGCTTGCAGAACGGGCTGCGATGAGTCCGCGCACGTTGCAGCGGCAATTTCATGACGCCACCGGCATGGCGCCATACGAATGGCTTGTGCGTGAACGCGTGACTGTGGCCCGTGAGATGCTCGAGGCACAGTCAGCATTACCCATTGGCCGCGTCGCCGAGTTAGCAGGGTTTGGCTCGGAGGAGTCAATGCGCCGGCATTTCCGACGTATCGCGCTCACGAGTCCGGCCGCATACCGGGCGAAGTTTGGCCATGGCGCGAGGACTCAGAAACCTGGTTCTGGAATCGGGGGACGGTCGGGCGGAATTCGGGTTGACGCGCAGCTCGACCGATCGAAATTGCAATGGCAGGAAAGTCCGTTGCGAAGGCCGACGCCGGGAAGAAGAGTTAAAGGTTTTTTAAAGCGGCGCGCACGAACGGGACGAATCGTGATGTAACCGGGTTTTTCTGGGCATCCGCCCACACAAGCCCTACACGCCACTTCGCGTGCGCTCCGCGCAGCGGCAGGACGGTAGCATTCCGGAGCAAATGCTGCGCACGTGACGGCACAAATGCCACGCCGACGCCTGCGGCAACAGATGCCAACACGGACTGCACATCATCGGCTTGTTGCGTCACATTGGGTACAAAGCCTTGTTCGCGACACCAGGCGTCGACTTGAGCAGCGAGTCCGGGCCCGCGCCCACGTCGCAACGCCAGAAAACCCATTTCGTTCAGCTTGCCAAAGTCCGCAGGCAGACGCACTCGCTCCAAACTTGGGGGCAAAGCCAAGGCCAATGTTTCGTCAATCACGCGAACCGACGAAAGACCCTCAACCGACGGCACCCGCATGAACCCCACATCCAGCTTCCCCGACAGAATGCGGCGAGATTGCTCATCGGAAGACAGATCGCTCAATGCAATCGCAACACCCGGATATTGCTGGCGGAAGTCGGCGATGATCTGCGGCGCAATTGTCAGCACCGACAGGCAAATGCCGATTCGCAATTGTCCACGCCTGCCGCTGCCTGCCTCTCGCGCACGAGCGAGAATCTCGTCCGCATCGTCGACGAGCGCGCGTGCATCGGGCAAAAACGTTTCTCCGAACCGCGTCAACTCTGCGCCGTGACGGCCCCGTTCGAACAGCTTCGCGCCCAGACTAGCCTCAAGCGCGCCGACCTGCTTGCTCAACGCCGGCTGGCTGATGTGCAGAGCGTCCGCCGCCCGCCCGAAATGACGCAGTTCGACGACGGACAAAAACGTCCTTAAGAGCTTCAGTTCCATTCTCTACCGTTATCGTATTGATCAAATCATTCATTTTACTAATCGATGGCCGAGTTGTTCAATGCGAGTACATCTTCTCGGCGAGCGACTGTCAAATGGCTTCGACAAACTCCAGGCGTCAATCACACGGGCCTATGCCTGCAGATGTCACGGCAGGTGACGACATGGGAGAACCTGATTCGACGCCGCGCTGTTCGGCCGGTCACGACCGCCGCTCCCGTCGCTCTCGCCTCGCTGACCTTATAGATGCGGAGGAAAGCCACGCTAAAGGAGGGGCGATCGCGGTGAGCTTCGCCGTGGTCTCCCGGAAGCGATGGCCGCGGTAATCGAGACCGCTCTACCGCAATGAACTTCATCGTCAGTCGAGGCTCGGCTTGCGGCATGACACAGGCTACTGACGAGGCAGCAGACCGTCATCGTCCGCATGTGTGGGTCGCACGTTCCAGACGCGCGTTCAACTGGCCCTCGACGTGACGGCTGTCCGGCTTTCGTCGTCCCGATCCCATGGGGGCGTCCCGCCGAATGCACTGACCAGGAAATCGATCATCACCCGCACCCTGGCGCTCAGGTGTCGACGGCTCGGATACATGGCGAGTATGTCGATCTCAGGCAGGCAATACTCGGGCAACACGCGAACGAGCGTGCCGGCACGTAGATCGTTGCCGATCAGGAATGTGGGTTGCCAGATCACTCCTTGTCCGGCGAGTGCTGCTGCGCGCGCCGTATCGCCGTTATTCGTATGCATGTGACAGTCGACCTTCACCGTGTGGGTCTTGCGGCCAGCATCGATCAGTTGCCACTCGTCGCCGGTGGCTGCATACGTGTACCCGATGCAGCGATGTTCCATCAGGTCGGCTGGCATCGCCGGCACTCCCGCGCGAGCCAGATAGTCCGGCGACGCGCACAGAATGTTCTGCGATGTCGCCAGTTTGCGGGCTGCATGGTTGGAGGAACCGGCTCGCGAAATGCGGATGGCAAGGTCGTAGCCTTCATCGACGATATCGACGACGCGGTCGATCAGTCCAACGTCGATTTCGATGCCGGGATACTTCCGCATGAACTCCGGCCATAGCGGCGCCAAATATTGAATGCCGAAGCTCACAGGCGCGTTGATACGCAGGCGTCCGCGGGGCTGCACCGACGCCGACGACACCAGCCCTTCTGTATCGGCGACATCGTCGAGAATGGATTTGCAGCGGGCGTAAAGCGTCTCGCCGCCCTCGGTTAGAGAAAGCGTGCGGGACGTGCGATTCAACAAACGCGTGCCCAGGTGTGCTTCCAGTTCGTTCACATAGCGGGTCACGTTGGCGGGCGACGTGCCTAGCACTTCCGCCGCGCGCGCAAAGCCGCCGCGGCTCACCACGGTCACGAAAACTTCAAAGGCGCGCAGGCGATCCATCTCAACTCCGATCATTCACAAAAGCTGATTGATACGACCATGTTTTTGACCTTTCCGCTATCAGGACTGAAGCCTATATTGCTTCCACGGGCCAAGGCATAGGGCACTGGCCGAATGCATCAGGAGAGAGAACATGCAACGCTTGACCGGAAAAGTCGCTATCGTGACAGGTGCCAGTGCAGGTATTGGCCGCGCTACTGCAAAGTTGTTCGCGAAGGAGGGCGCCAAGGTTGTCATTGCCGCCCGGCGCGCGGCGGAACTCGAAGCACTGGCTGCGGAGATCGCAAGCGAAGGTGGCGAAGCCGCATATCTGGCGGGCGACGTGCAATCGGAAGACTTCGCGAAGGCGCTGGTGGAACTTGCAGTTGGGCGCTTTGGCCGTCTGGATATCGCCTATAACAACGCCGGTACGCTGGGTGAGATGGGCCCGAGCACCGGCATTTCCGAAGCCGGCTGGAACGCCGCGCTTGCGACCAATCTAACGAGTGCGTTCCTCGGAGCGAAACACCAGATACCTGAAATGCTCAAGCAAGGTGGCGGATCGATCATCTTCACGTCGACGTTCGTCGGTTACTCGTTCGCGTTTCCGGGTACCGCGGCTTACGCGGCGAGCAAGGCCGGACTGATTGGCCTGACGCAGGCGCTCGCCGCCGAATACGGCGCGCAAGGCGTGCGCGTCAACGCGGTGTTGCCGGGCGCCGTGGATACGGACATGTATCGCGGCATGAACGACAGCGACGAATCGCAGGCATTCGTGACCGGGCTGCATGCGCTGAAGCGCGTCGCCAAGCCGGAGGAACTGGCGCGGTCGGTGCTCTATCTCGCGTCGGACGATTCGTCCTTCGTGACCGGTACCGCCTCACTGGTCGATGGTGGCGCATCCATTACACGTACGTGAACCCCTTGGCGGCATCCGGCATCAAAGCTTCGATGCCGCCGTACTTACTTCAACCACGGAAAGGAATTCACTCATGGACTTGAATCTCACAGGCAAACTCGCACTGGTAAGCGGCAGCACAGCCGGCATCGGTTTCGCTATCGCGAGCACGTTGGCGCAGGAAGGCGCACGTGTGATCGTGAACGGCCGCTCGCAGTCATCCGTGGATGACGTGGTCGCACAGCTGAAAGCGGAGACCGGCACCGACGTGCAGGGATTCGCGGGCGACCTCAGTACGGCCGCTTCGGCAGAAGAAGTCGCACGACGCTATCCGAACGTCGAAATTCTGGTGAACAACCTGGGCATCTTCGAGCCGAAGCCGTTTGAAGACATCCCCGACGCGGACTGGCAGCGCTTCTTCGACGTCAACGTCCTGAGCGGCGTACGTCTCGCTCGCCTGTTTCTGCCCGCGATGAAAAAGGCCGACTGGGGCCGCATTATTTTCATCTCGAGCGAAAGCGGGGTGCAGATTCCCGCAGAGATGATCCACTACGGGATGACGAAAACCGCGCAACTGGCGGTTGCGCGCGGACTCGCGGAGGCAGTTGCGGGCACGGGCATTACGGTGAACAGCGTGCTGCCCGGACCGACGAAGTCGCGGGGCGTGGGCGATTTTGTGGAGTCTCTTGCCAAGGCCGACGGCAAGTCGTTCGAAGCGTTTGAGAAGGAGTTCTTCGAGAAGGTGCGTCCCACATCGCTCATCAAGCGATTCGGCACGCCGCAGGAAGTCGCCTCGCTCGTGGCCTATGTCGCCAGTCCGCTTGCGTCGGCCACGACGGGAGCTGCGTTGCGGGCCGACGGAGGGGTCATCAAGAGCGCATTTTAAGGGGGCGCTGGGGTTGGCGCCGGGCTCGATGTGTGTTTGGTGGATCGTTCTTCCGACGCAGTGGGCCCGGTTGATGCGTTTTACTTTTGATGCGGGACCGTGAAGTCGGGGACGGCGGTCTCTCATAAATCGCTGTTCTATACGGGAAGATTCACCGGCTGTGCTCCCGAGCGAAGTTAGTCATGCAACCCCGTATCGAGGCTTGGGTGTGTTTCAAGCGCAAGATAGTAAGTCAGCCCTGCATGAGACAAAGCACAGGCCGACCGCAGGAAGAAACCCGCGCCACGGCAAGACCCGATGATGCACCAACGGCTTTGGCATTCCATTCACCAACTGCCTTATGCGCGATGTCGGTGATGTCAACCACCGCCCGACCCGTGCCCACCTCCGCCGCCTTCACCACCGCCATGTCCACCGGATCCGCCACGAGATGACAGAAAGCCACCACGTGAAATCGCGCGTCCCTCGCTGACGGACACCGTTAGCGGCGTCGAACGAAACGCCGTCGAACCCGCAGACAACGCGCTTTCGCGCACTGCGAGCGCCGACACGATGCCATGCTGAACCGCTACGCCGGTCGTGTGCAATCCACTCTCGTGATAGACGACGCCATCGCGCGTGTAGTACGGGCCGTACCATCCGCTCGTCGCGCTGGCCGTCGGCGCCGTAGAATGGGTTTCGCCGCTGCCGTTCGTCGTCGCGACGCCGTGGTCGGTATCGAGCGGGCTTTTCGTTGACCCATCCGTCGCGCCTCCAGCCGTCTGTCCGGTGGCATCCAACTCCGCACTGACGCGCGAAGCGTGACCGCCACCCCATCCACCACCCGAACCGTGTGCGCCGCCCGCATGACTAGCTCCCGACGCATCGGACGCCACGGCATTCGACGCAGCCTCCGCCACGGTTGCCGTGTCGTCACCGTTGACGAACTTGCAGTCCTCAGGTGTATACCAGTCCTGCATACACGCTTCGCGCGACGCATAGCGCGTACGCTCCGCCTGCACCACCTGATTGTGCGGTGACAGCCACATCGCCGTGCCCGCCGCGAGGCCGCCGAATCCGATCAGATAAAGCAACGGTTTTTTCAAATTACGCTTCTGCTCTGGCACGTACGGCGTCGTGGCGCTATCGCACGTCGGCGAATTCGTGTGCGTCATGAAGCCTGTGCCTTTGCGACTTACGCGAGCATTAGCGCCTTCGCGGCTCTCCCCATCCGGAACGCTCTCGTTTTCGTTGTTATACATGGTCATGTCAGATTCTGCGGTTACCCATGCGTAAAGTAATGAGGAACAAAGTTTGATGTGTTGGTGGCAATCAGCCCCGCCTGCTCTCGTACGCAAAGGCCTGCCGGTGCGTCATCGACGATCCACGCACCAAGCGTCACAAATCGGTCGCCGAATTGTGGTGCGGGTGCGAACGCCTGATAGACGAAACCCTCACGACCATAATCGCCGTCGGTTTCGATGCGGCGGCCATCGGGCGTGACGAGGGTGACATTAGCGCCTTCGCGCGATAGCAGCGGCTTTTTCACATAAGGGCGGCGACTAAAGTGCGCCTCATGGAACGACGCTTCAAGCAGGTTCGGATGACCGGGAAACAACTCCCACAGAATAGGCAGAATCCCTTTGTTGGACAACACCGCCTTCCATGGCGGCTCTATCCAGCGGCAATGATCCTTCAGCAGTTCATCTCCGAAGGCGGAACCCATCATCCACTCCCAGGGGAACAACTTGAACATCAGTTCGATCTGCTCACCTTGCAGATCGACGAAGTGTCCGTTTCCATCGTTGCCGATGTCTCGCATGTCGATCAGCTTGACCTGCCAGCCGGCCTGCACCGCACAATCCATCAGGTATTCGGTATTGCAGATGTCTTCCTGACTGTCATACATGCATGCGAAATGCAGGAGCGGCGCGGTGCGGCAGTGGTTGCGCAGCCAGCGCCACCGCGAAATCAGCGATTCGTGCAGGCTATTGAACTGATCGTCGCCGGGGCGTACGTCCTCTTTCCAGAACCATTGCGCAAGACTCGCCTCAATGATGGACGTTGGCGTGTCGGCGTTGTACTCGTACATTTTCGGCTGACCATCGGCGCCGATAGTCAGGTCGAAGCGACCGTACAGCGTCGGGTCGTCCCGCTCCCAGGATTCGCGAATCCACGCACCAGCGCGAGTGCCGATGCCCAGTCGGACGAACAGGTCGTGCTCGATCACGTGTTCAACGGCGGCGAGACACAGGAGGTTCAGTTCGAGTGCGGCTGCGTAGAGGTTTTCGACTTCATCCTCGGAGAACGCATACGCAATGTCCTCACGCCAATAGACAAACGTGTGTTGATCGACAGGCTGCGCAACATCGTTCTCGTCGAGCGAATGGAAGTGAAAGCCAATCGATTCGAGGCGGGCTGGCCAGTCCGGGCGCGGCGTTTGCGCGATGCGTTTCATGCGAGCGACGAGTAGAAATTGAATGTGGCCGTGCCCGCAACGTCAGCATCCGTATGGCGCGCACCGCTAATGAAATCACCGAATAACAACTCTGTACCGCCGGGGCGCCAGCGTGTCCAGACGCGCTCAATCGGCTCCCAGAATGCCCGCACGCGTTCGAAGGTCACGGCATGATCAAGCGCATCCGATTCGACGATCCCGGCCCATGGATGGTCGATCATCCACTGCATTCCGCCGACGATGCTCGACACCACTTGCAGACTGGTCGCGTTGTTCAAAGGTGCGAGCGAGCGTGCTCGCTCGACCGATAGCGCCGAACCAAGCCACAGGGATTCGCCGCGTCCGCTCATCACCAGCACGCCGAGTTCGTCGATGCCGGTCACCAGTTCGTCCTTTAAGACGTGCGCCCCGTTCCGATCGTCGAGCCCGTGATCCGACGATGTCAGCCCGCCGGGGAGCGATGGCAGCCATGCGAGCGCGGCGTCAATCGGGCGGTACGCATAGTAGACGGTCGGCCGATAACGCACGTTGTCATTTGCATCTTTCAATGTCAGATAGTCGGCAATTGAGATTGATTCATTGTGCGTGAGTACATGGGCGTCGAACGCGCCGTGATGCGGTGTCCAGGTTCGGACCTTCGTGTCGATGCCATTGGTCGCCAGACGTATCGCAGGTGCGTGCCGCTTATCGCCGTCGACATCCCGATAGCGCCGGGCACCGGCTGGCAGCAGTGTCTCGTGCGTGCCCCACCCAACCTCCGCATCTTGCAGGCATTCGGCTATGAAACCGTCTACCGACCACGTATTGACGAACGCACGTCCAATTTCCGACGTCTCGGTACGCTGTGTGTCGCGCTCCGAAATCTGAATCACGCGTACGTCAAGGTCGGCTGCGAGCTTCGCCCATTCATCGCGATCGACGGGCACCCGTTGCTGCCAGGCGTGTACGTCGAAGCGCTCCACCATGGCGACGAGCGCACACTTCACGAGCACCGACACAAAGCCGGGGTTTGCGCCATGTGCCACCAATGCCGTCCGGGTCTTGTGCCGCCTACCCGCGAGCGCAAGCATTTGCTCGCGCAGGGCGTGGTTGGTCGTGGAGTCGGCGTTGCCGAGCGAGTAGGTCCACGGTTCGATACAGGTGTCGAGATAGAACGCGCCGTGTTGTTGTGCGAGCTGTATTAGGGCCGTGGTCTCGACTGCCGTCGCAAGATTGAGTAGAAAACCGCCGTCCCTGAGCAGAGGACCAAGTGCATCCACGTAGTTTGATGCCTCAACGCGACGCACAATGAGACGTACTCCCCATGCGTTGGCTATCGCGGCGCGCACCTCATCGCTGTGCTGCTCCACTGCCGTCACGGCACATGCTGGAAAGGCCGCGCGCAGCAACGGCAGTAGCGCTTGGCCCAAGTTTCCGAATCCGACGATGACGACATTGACAGGGTGATTCATCGGGTCATGAGAATGAGACAATCAGCGCAGAGGTGAACGAATCGAGCAGTCCGACCGTTGCGTCGCATGATACCTCAGCACCGTGCACATGCTGCTCGTGACAATGGGGCTCTAACCCGGTATCGACTAACTTTCGCCCATCGCGTGCCCCCACTTCTGCACGTGATAATCGACAATCTCGCACGACAATCGGCTGCGATCTATGCATTGTCGTCGATTGACCGCTCTTGGCCAGTCCAGAGCCCGACGGCGCGCGAATCGCGTCATCGCTAGACGGACGATCAACGTGCAGCGGGCCGCGGGCGGTGGTTCGTCGCGTCTTGGTTACGTGAGATTCAAACCGCCGTCCGAGAGCAGAATCTCGCCTGTTAGATAATCCGAATCGACTAACAAGGCAACCGGCTGAGCGATATCCTTGGGGCTTGCGGCTCGCCGCATCGGTGAACGCTCTTTCCAGAGTTGCTGAGCTCGCGCCCACTCTGCCGTGAGAGGTGTATCGACCAAGCCAGGCGCGACAGCATTTACGCGGATGTCAGGGGCAAGTGAAAGCGCGGGCAAGCGCGTCACATGATTTAGCGCTGCCTTGGTTGCTGCGTAAGGGATAGATGCACCTTTAGGTCGCACTCCGGCATGGGAACTCACGTTGACGACGCACGCCGCCCTACCTCGCGCGGCAGCTTCGCGCAGCGCCGATTGCGCTTCGGTTACAAGCCGAAACGGTGCAACAACGTTGACTTCATGCAGTTCGTGCCACACGTCCAGCGTGGCAGCCGCAAGATCGTTATGGGGGATCACTCGACTGATGCCTGCGTTGTTGACTAGAACGTCGAGTCGGCCCTAAACGCCGATTGCCTCGCGGATGAGATTCACTCTCTCTGCATCGTTGGCTAGATCGGCTTGCACGTACGCCGCGGAGCCAAGGTCGCGGGCCAACGCGAGCCCCGCATGGACGGAACTGCGCGAATGGAGAACAACAGAGAATCCATCCTTTGAAAGCCGTCGCGCGATTGCGGCGCCAATCCCGGACGTCGAGCCGGTTACAACAGCGACAGGGGCTGGGGTCTTCACAGGGGCCATGCGGTCTTCTAAAGGCCAATCGTTAGTTGGCGATTGTGGGCGATTCAGCGCCCTGTGTCGAATGGCTCAAAGTGGCCGAACCCTGCCTGATGCCGAAGCGCGCCAGAACTCAAAAACCGCACGTCGCGCAGAGGACCGTAACCGACACTGAACTGCCCGTTGAAAAACACTGACGGGAATGGCCGCTCTCTGACACCACCGAACGTGAACAACGCATGCGTCATCAGTCTCCCCGCCGTCCGCCGCAGCATCGTGCCCGAGGATCAAGTGGCAGAAGATGACTTGCGTTTTCGGGTACGACGCGCACCGACGGGCCACGTCGAAAGCGCCTGTTCCGCAACAGCCTCCAGCGTGTCACGACTGAAGCCGGCCTTCGCCTGAACAGCCATGCCGTGGGCCACGGCGCACACGTACGCAGCCAGAGCGGCACAGTTGGCTGTCTTCGGCAAATCCCCTTCCTGTTGCGCCCGTTCGAGCCGCTCGCGCAGCGATGCTTCGCCGTTCGCGCGCGCCTCGATGACCGCACGGCGGACGGGCTCCGAATCGTCCGAGACCGCGAGAGCACCATGAACGCCGAGACACCCCTTGCGATCCGGATAACGGGTGTTGAGTTCGGCCGTTCCTTTGAGAATGTACTCGGCCACTTCTCGTGAAGTCGGCAGCTCCAGTGCCGTCGAGAAAAAATCCAGGTAGTGCTCGTAATAACGCTCAAGCGCTCGACGGAACAAGTCCTCCTTGTTGCCAAACGCCGAGTAAAGCGCTGGGCGCTCGACACCTGTGGCCTGCGTCAGGTCCGCGTACGACGCGCCTTCGTAGCCCTTGCTCCAGAACACGCCCAGTGCCGCGTCCAGCGCCTGATCCACATCGAACTCGCGGTGACGTCCCATAACTCTGCCTGCCTCGATTTTCTCGTAACGATCGTGACTGATCAACGACACTTCCGCATATCATACCGATCGTTATCGTAACATACGTTACGGTTCACCGCCTTCCGCACAGAGCTTCCAATTACCTACAAAGCGGTCCTCTCGTGCGGAGCACCGTCAGGCTAGTCAACACAAGTCGAGATGCACCCAAGGATTATTAGCTGAGGCTCACTTCCTCGCTCCCCGACCGTCTTGCGCTTTCTGCTTCGAGCGACTTTCCTGAAACCATTGCACCGGTGACGCG
>Ga0256783_1000380_pt1 | contig 11285 bp, 10 predicted proteins | sample MC6MC0934MT_FD_189995 | JGI IMG/M metagenome (GOLD analysis project Ga0256783, IMG submission 189995) | Metatranscriptome of enriched soil aggregate microbial communities from Iowa State University, Ames, United States - MC6-MC0934-MT... | ecosystem: Environmental > Terrestrial > Soil >... | reverse complement strand
GATCACTACATAATAGGCGGACAATGAACAACAATCTAGTGGGAAAACGGGCATTGGTCACCGGCGGCTCCCGAGGCATCGGCGCCGCGATCGCACTTGCGCTTGCAGAAGAGGGCGCGGACGTTGCGGTAACGTTCCAGAACTCAGCCGAGCGGGCGCAGGCAGTTGTGGCCTCGATCGAGAAGCTAGGACGTCGCGGTGTCGCGATCAAAGCCGACAGTGCTGATCCGTCCGCCATCAGGCGATCAGTCGATGAGGCCGTCGGCGCGTTGGGTGGACTCGACATTCTCGTCAACAACGCGGCCATCGCTCGCTACAACACGATCGCCGACTTCGACCTGGCGGACATCGACGCACTCCTTGCGGTCAACGTCCGCGGTCCCATTCTCGCGACGCAGGCAGCCATCCCTCACCTCAAAGCGGGCGGTCGCATAATCACGATCGGCTCTGCCGGAGCCGATCGCATCGTGGGTTCAGCGGGAACGGTTTACTACATGACCAAGTCCGCGCTGCAGTCGTTCACACGGGGGCTGGCTCAGGAGTTGGGCCCGAAGGACATCACTGCCAATCTGGTTCAACCGGGCTCGACTGATACCGAAATGAACCCGGCTAACGGCGAGAGTGCGGAATTCCAGCGCAGCCTTACGCCGTTGGGACGCTTCGCCGCACCGGCTGACATCTCCGCGGCCGTCACTTTTCTTGCAAGCCCGGCGGCAAGGCATGTCACTGGAACAATTCTCACGGTCGACGGGGGCTTGCTGACTTAGGTCGGTAGTGCGGTTGGCTGTGACGCGAAGCACATTGTGGAAGTGACTCACACCGCGCGTTCGGGTTGATGTTGTGGGTTCAAGCGAGGCTTATACGACCGTTGATCTGTGCTTGACTGCCTGGCCGCTTACCGGGCGTCATCGGCATTCAGGCATGCTCTTGTCGATGGCGCCAACTGAATGTTGGGGCGGTATTTGCGGCGTATGGCTTGTGATGACCGCATTGTCCCGATGCGGGCTGACCGACGCCGACCCCGAGCGGTCGTATGATGCCACCCAACAGCGGACCTTCGAATCGAGAATCAGTACCTACACAATCCTTCGCAGGTTGATTGCGCTAGATTTTTCGCAATTGCCTCGATGTAACCCTTCAGACTTACTGGTGCATTATTGGTTGCAGTTCTTGCCGTCAGCTCTAGCTTCTCTCGCTCGTCTTGTTTCATTATCGGAACGAATTCCGAAGCGGTCTCAGCGAGTGCTTTGAGTATGCTGGCCCGATAGTGCTCGCTCAGTGAAATGTCATTCGCCGAGATTAAAGTTCCAAGAAAAAAACCATCGATTCCCCTCCGGCCCTGCTCAAGACCTCTCAACCGTACAGGCGTAATTTCCTCTGGCTTGAGACGTTCGATAAACCGCGCAAGTAGTGGTGTTTGCCGCGCCATGCAGCGAATCTCAAACGGTTGCAGTTCAGATAGTTCGTCTTGGTAAGTCAGCAGGTTCCGCTGCTCAAGTCGAAGTACGGCCTGCGGAAGGGTTTCAGCGGGCATGCTCTTGTCAACATGGCTACCTAAATCGAATAGCATATAACTCATGACTTTGCGGTTCGCTTTGTCACATACGTCCATCAACGCTGCTAGCTGTGCGTCGTGGAACGTAATGCCGTCGAGAAAGCGCCGATTATCGGATAGCGTCGCGAGCAACGCAGCGGCTCGTTCATCTGTCTGGCGGGGCATGGCGCCGGTTTTCGCGACCCATTCGTCGAACTGCTGGCTTGCCTGAATGTAGCCATCAAACTGATCCGCGAGGACGGTGGCAATAAAACCGAAATACAAACCGACAAAAGTAAGCCAAAACTTGGCACGATGCATTCTTCCCCCTCCGCGTAGCGTCCGGCGCGGCAGACATACCGTTTTGTTCGAAACGGATTTAGGCTGATCAACAGTTAGTTTCGATCTGATCGACGATTTGAGCCCTACCGCCGACTGACGGCCCCTGGCCGGACTGAGCCCGAAAACGACTGGATCACGTTCAAACAGGCGATCGGCTAGCGAACCGTGGGACAAGCGGTCTGAGCACTGCCGTTCGGCGATAATTCTGAGTTGCTTAGCGCCCGTCCATCTTCCGTTCGCGCCACAGGCGAAGCAATTCTTCCTGCTCGCCGACACTTCCTTCGAAACTAGGAATGCCATCTGGAATCAGAAACCATGGCTGTTTGCTGCGGGTGAAGATGTGCGCTATCGGCGAAAATTCGCTTTGGTTTTGCAATGTGCCGGGTCTGAGTATCGCCAGATCGGGCTGATCGGCGGGTTCAGCCCAAAGTCGCGTGTCACAGCGCGCGCATGCCTTGCTGCGCCGCTGCCGCCCACGACCAAAGTCAAACGTCAGCATGATCGGCTCACCTTCCAAGACATGCAAATCGGCTCGCCGGACCCACATTACAGGGAGCGCAGCACCGCCTGTTCTTCGCTGACAGGTGGCGCAATGACACACATAAAATGTGAGTGGTTCGAGCCGGAGCTCAAACTTGATTTGACCGCAGAGGCAGCTACCGCTGTAGGGTGCAGGCATCCAAGGTTCCTAAATATCGCAGAGTGAAAAACGGCAAACGTTGTTCGCCCGGAACGTGCATGAGCCACCGAGAATTGTCGACGATCCGCCGACGATTGTCGAACGACCGCTCATGGCCGATTGCCAAAGACCACGCGTGAAACGCACGCATCCCCAGCGACTTCGGCCCTAGCTTTCGGACCCGACCGAACTCGGCCGCTTGCATGGGGCGTGGGCCGACGGCTCTCAGTCCACATCAAAGCAGACGTTTATAGTGGCAAGTCTTGCCCTGATGTCTCCTCAGCCATCCTGCTTAGCGTGCAGTGTCGTCACAATGGCCCGTTTGATTCCGGGCCAATCCAAGCGGCGCCCAATCTTCGGCAAAAACGCCACGTAGGTTTGTTTAGCGATGCATTCTTCGAGAAGCGCGCGCCCTTGACCTCCTAGAATGCCATTTGGTGCGCGGGCAATTGTCGTACACAGAAGCTTGCGGTTCGTATTGAAGCGGAATTCGTCATCCGAGGCGTAAGCGGCCAACTCCTCGAAAGAGAACTACATATCCAAAGGAACGATCATGCAGCAACTGGTGAGACACCCATTTGTCCTCTTTGCCATCTCTTTCGTGCTGATGTCGATTGCGGCCCGGCTGGGTAGCCGCACTCTGCGCTCGCGGATACAAATCGACGAAGACACGCGTGATGACTTCAAGATCGTTCAGTCTGCAACGCTGACTCTGCTTGCGCTGGTCATCGGGTTCAGTCTGTCCATGGCAGTGGGCCGCTATGATCAGCGAAAAAACCTCGAAGAGGAAGAAGCCAACGCGATCGGAACTGAGTTCGTCCGCGCTGAACTGCTGGCCGACGCCGAGGCGGCCGTGGTCCGCTCGCTACTCGTGCAGTATCTCGCATTGCGTGTCGAGTTTTACCAGACCCGCGACCTTCAACGTGTCCAGCAAATCGATGCCGCGACCGCGGACCTGCAGGCCAAACTGTGGACTGCAGCCAAGGCCGGCGCCGTTAAACAGCCGAGCCCACTTAGCGCGCTAGCCATCGCGGGCATGAACGATGTGATCAACACACAAGGCTACACGCAGGCGGCATGGTGGAATCGAATCCCTGTAGCCGCATGGATATTAATGATCGTCATTGGCCTGTTCAGCAATCTGCTAGTGGGCTATGGCGTCAAAAATGCAAACGCTAAAAACCGCTTCCTCGTGATCATGCCTTTAACAGTGTCTCTCTCGTTTCTGTTGATCGCAGATATCGATAGTCCGCGGAACGGCATCATTCGGATTGTGCCGCAAAACCTCATTAGCACCGCGCAATCACTCCCGAAACCGTAGTGCCTGGAAACAGGACTATTGGACCCGAACGCATGTCAATTAGCTGCACGTCAAGCCGGATACGAGACCGTTCAAGCGCCTGACAACAGCCGGTTTGTCGACGTTCAAACGCCTATGTACTGCCGTCGACAAATGAACGCTGATGGCCGGTTTTCTGCCTGACGGCGATTGGCCGCACGCGACCCACTGGAGACGGCCGCATCTGCCCGAAGCGGCCGCTCACAACGAACGAACAACGACGCGGCCGGCAGCCGTGACCGCGATTTTCCTCAACGCTTGGAGCGGGAAAATATGTTGACAAGATTCCCATCCGGATCGCGTAGCAAGAGCGAGCGATTGCCCCACGGCATCAACGTCGTCGGCATCACGATGTTTGTCCCGGACGCCTTCATCCGTTCGAACACCGCGTCGACGTTCTCCACTTCGAACTCCAGGATCGCCGATTGATTTGCAGCCGCAGTGGCAGCACCGACATTGAAAAGCTCGATCAGATGCTCGGACGAAATCGCAAGCGTCGCTCCTTCGAACCGCATTTCGGCAAATCCATCGGCCGGACGTACAGCCTCGATACCGGAAAGCCTTTGATAAAACTCCACCAGCCCATCGATATGCCGGGTAACAACACGAACCGATGCGAACTTCATTTTGAACTCCTCGAAGAAAGGGAGCTCAGTCTAATGGTCGATACTGTCAGATTCTGGCAGTATGTCTCGGCTGGCGACGTGATTGAGCCTACGCCACTCACGAAGCAGTGTTGACCGCCTTTTGGGGTAGCGCTCTTCCAACTGCTCGACGTTCGAGATGCGGTCCGAACGGAAATTCCGAAAATCAGCTCGAAGCTCGCACCAACACATCAGGACCCGTGCCTGGTCGAAATACACCAAGGCAAAGGGCCAAACGACACGCCGCGAGTGAATACCACTGGCGTCCACGTATGTAATATTGAGCTTCTGCTCTTCCCGGACTGCGGCACGCAGAAGGTCAGGCGAGATTTTGTGGGCAGGTCTCGTCAACGGCGCGCCGACTAGCAGCGAAGACTCCTCCAGTTCGCGACGCAGTTCAGTGGGCAGTATGGCGGCTATCTTAGCAAGCGTGCTCAGCGCACCGGACGACAGCGTGTTGTCGCAGCGATCGGCCACCCAGCGCATGCCAAGAACCAGGGCGTCGAGTTCCTCTGAGCGAAACATGATCGGCGGCAGCATGAAGCCCGGTTTCATAACGTAACCGATGCCCGGTGCCCCCTCGATCATTGCTCCTTGCGCTTGCAAACTGGCGATGTCCCGGTATAGCGTGCGGATGCTCACGCCGAGCTCCTCGGCCAGGGCTTGGCCACGCACGGGACGTCGATAACGACGTAACACTTGCAGGAGATGAAGGAGACGTTCGGAGCGGGACATACGTGAATCCTGGTATTGACACTGAAGCAAATCGACGACGCTATCGGTTACTTCAAATTGAATGCGATATGTCGCGTCCAGACAGACATTGCATTGTTGACGATCTATGCGGCTCTGTCGAACGTCTCAATCTGGCCGTCCGCTGCCCGTTGCATCAGTCGTGATACGCGAGTGCGACCAGAGCACCTCCGTGCTCGCGCGTACGACGCCAGTTCACAAAAGCGCATGCGTCTTGCAAGCCCGCGAATTGGTCCGGACAGCGCTTTCTGAAACTGTCGACACCGCCAAGTAATATCGTTAGTGTGCATCCTGGGCTCACGTACACCTGCGTCATCGCGGCTTCGGGCTCGTCGAGGTAACCCAAACAGTCAATTAGCGCATCCAAGTTATTGCCGTAAAACGGCGCGAAGCCAAAGTTTCGCGAGAAGACCCGATGAAGAGAGGGCCAGTCTGTAATTTCGGTCGTGTCTACGAACACCGTCGTCATCGCTGTTTTCCGAATTGTGCAGGCGCCTATTTTGCATTTGAAGCCTAGCGCACAACGCAAGGCCCGGCGTCGTCGATTGTTGACGATTCAGATGCTCGCGTCGAGTGACTGTTTGTGGCCGCACAGAGCCCTCGGCATACACCCCAACGCAGGCCGACGCCCGCATCCAGCCGAACCGACAAATCCGCGTCCCAAAAGATTATTCAAGCCTGGATGAGCCAACTTCGCGAAGCGCACAAATCCTGACCACATTAATTTAGCAACATCGCGAACTCGGAAACGCGCAGCCAAACTAATCCGCGAGCTTTCAATCCACACCGCCACCTGCAGCCAGCGATATCCACTCCACATCCCACCCGCGCGAAGTCCAAAACGCCGCCACTCCCATGGGCACAACGCTTGCGCACTCCCCAGATGCTTACCGGAGGACCAGAAAATGAGCAAGCGGGATGTACCAGGCGTCGGGCCCTATGGCGGCCCGGCTGGCGGCTGGGGAGCGTTGCAGGCAGTGGCTCGCGCCGTGCGCCAGCAGATGGGTGTGGCGCGCGAGGCGACGATGCTGTTGAAGGTTAATCAACCGGCCGGTTTCGATTGCCCAGGGTGCGCATGGCCGGACCCGCGCAGCACGTCGTCGTTCGAGTTCTGTGAAAACGGGGCGAAGGCTGTGTCCTGGGAAGCAACGAGCAAACGTACGACACCCGATTTCTTCGCACGGCATTCACTCAGCGAACTGTGGCATTGGAGCGACTTCGCGCTTGAGGACGAGGGGCGGCTGACTCATCCAATGCGCTACGACGCTGCCACCGACCGTTACGTGCCGATCGAGTGGGACGAGGCGTTTGCACGTATCGGCGCCGCGCTGCGTGCCTTACCCGATCCGAACATGGCGGAGTTTTACACGTCCGGCAGGGCCTCGAACGAGGCGGCGTTTCTGTTCCAGCTGCTCGCGCGCCGGTTCGGCACGAATAACTTCCCTGATTGTTCGAACATGTGCCACGAGCCCACGAGCGTGGGTCTTCCCGAATCGATCGGCGTCGGCAAGGGTACGGTCACTCTCGCCGACTTCGATCATTGCGACGCGATATTCTGCATCGGACACAATCCCGGCACCAACCATCCGCGCATGCTCGCGACGCTGCGCGCCGCCGCGCGGCGCGGGGCGAAAATCGTGGCGCTCAATCCGTTGCGCGAACGTGGACTGGAGCGTTTCACTTCGCCACAAGACGCTATGGAAATGGCGACCGGGCGTTCTACGCCCATTGCCACCGACTACGTGCAACTCAAGATCGGCGGCGACGTCGCGGTCCTGAAAGGGATGATGAAAACGCTGCTCGACATGGACCGCGAGAGCCGCGGTAACGGAGGCGAGGGCGTAGTGGATCGCGCGTTCATCGACGAACACACGACCGGGTTCGACGAGCTGGTGCGCGATCTGGAAGCCACGCCGTGGGAGCAGATCGTGTCGACGTCGGGCGTTGCGCGCGACGAGATCGAAAAGCTTGCGCGCATTTATGCGGAGTCGCGCGCCGTGATCGTATGTTATGGCATGGGCATCACTCAGCATCGCAGCGGGACCGCGAACGTCCAGCAGATTGCGAATCTGTTGCTCATGCGAGGAAACATTGGACGCGATGGCGCAGGCATCTGTCCGCTGCGTGGCCATTCCAACGTGCAAGGCGATCGCACGGTGGGCATCACCGAAGTGCCGCCGCCTGCGTTCCTCGATTCGCTCAAGCGCGTGTTCGGCTTCGAGCCTCCGCGCGAGCACGGGCACGGCGCGATTGCCGCGATGCAGTCCATGCACGACGGCCGCGCGAAGGCGCTGATCTGTCTGGGCGGCAATCTGCCTGTCGCGATGTCGGACCCCGGCGTCTGCTTCGACGCGATCCGCAAGCTCGACCTGGCTGTGCATATCGCCACGAAGCTGAACCGCTCGCATCTGCTGGCCGCAAAAGAGACGCTGTTGCTGCCGTGTCTCGGGCGCACCGAACTGGATGTCCAGGCAAGCGGGCCTCAGTCTGTCACCGTTGAAGACTCCATGTCGATGGTGCATGCGTCGCAAGGATCGCTGGCGCCGGCGTCGGAGCATCTGCGTTCGGAACCGGCGATCGTCGCGGGCATTGCCAAAGCATCGCTCGACGATCCGACGCTCGACTGGGATGGCTGGGTCGCGGACTACAGCCGCATTCGCGACCTGATCGAAGCGGTCTTTCCGCAATTCGAGCGCTACAACGAGCGCATACGCGAACCGGGCGGCTTCCGGCTTTACAACGCCGCGTCTGCGCGCCGCTGGGACACGCCCGACGGCCGCGCGCGTTTCATCGCCCATAGCGGCGTCATGGAAGATCCGCGCGTGAATCGCAGCGACGCGCTACTGCTCGCCACGATACGCAGCCACGATCAGTACAACACGACCATTTACGGCTACAACGACCGCTATCGCGGCATATCGGGTCGTCGCGATGTGATTTTCGTCAACGAGCAGGATCTCGACTCGCGCGGTCTGCAGCATGGCGATCTCGTCGATGTCGAAGCGATCGAAGACACCGTGAGCCTCGGCGGATCGCGTCGTCTGTGCGGGCTGACGGCGGTCGCTTACGACATTCCCCGCGGATCGATGGCTGCTTACTATCCCGAGGCGAACGGGCTCATCGCATTACACGACTGCGACGCGCGTAGCGGGACTCCGTCGTACAAGTCGGTGCCCGTGCTGCTCTCGCTCAGCACGGGAGATTGCTTGCCGGACGACCAGGCGTCGACGTGGCAGCAAGGCGACGTTCGCAACGACCGCACAGGAGCTGCCATCGCAGGCGACACTCCCCATCGTCCGAACGATGGAGCGATGCCGACATGATTGGTAGTGACTGCTACTGATTCGTGCGCGGCATGTCGATTGCGCAGCCAGGTCCCATCAACTTGATTAACGGAGAGTCGCAATGAGCAAGGATCTCAAACCGAAGGATCGGGTCAGCTGGAACACACCGCAGGGCGAGACGCACGGACACGTCAAACGCGTCATTACTGAGCGCGCGAAGGTCGATGGACATGTCGTTGCGGCATCGCCGTCCAGTCCGTCGTATGAAGTGGAGAGCGAGAAGAGCGGCAAGCGCGCGGTTCATAAAGGCGAGGCGCTGCGCAAGTCGCGTGGCTAGCGCGCACGCCCGGTATAAAACTTCCTAAGCGCCAGCGGCCGAAGGCGGTTGGCGGTCTTGTCCTCGTCGCATCGTCTGTGCAATTTTTGCGTCAGGCGTGCGGCTCCTCTGACGCAACTAACGGTCTGTCGCGCTTGCCGTCGCCGAAGGTGGTCAACCTCTTGCGCAAGTTGAACCAGGAAACGGCATGCTTGCATCGGAATTCCGACCGCACGTGCCGGCAACATCGCATCGCTCTTGAGCGTATCCGCAACTTTTGCGCGTGCGCGGCGCTGACTATCTAAACAACGGGACAAGTGACCGACGCCTGAAGCGTCGCGATTTTGGGGGCGGAAAATTTTGCTCTCACGCGCGTTTTCACACTGTCTGTCCACCACGATGCAAGGGCCGCGAAAGGGCCAAAGAGTCAACACGGAGGCGACAACAATCGTCCGACATGACCACACAACGAACTGCATTATTTGAAGGATAATGTCTGCCTTTTTGTCCCGTTGAGGTGGCCGTGCGCGACCAGACTTCATCCGACGCAAAACGTGCAGCAGTGTCTGTGGCTCATGATTTCCTTTATGGCGGCGGCGAAATGGGCGCGCTGTTGCGCGCGCATAACTGGAGCGCCACGCCTCTAGGCGAACCGGACACGTGGCCACAAAGCTTGCGGTCCGCGTTGAGCATTTGTCTCGAAGCCAACTTCCCCATCGCCATCTACTGGGGACCGGAACTGGCGCTGCTCTACAACGATGCGTGGAGTTCCATTCCCGGCAAGAAGCACCCTGGTGCCTTGGGTCGGCCGGGCAGGGAAGTGTGGCCCGAGATCTGGGACACGATCGGTCCGCTATTCCATCAAGTACAGGAGTCCGGAGCCGGGGTTTGGCAGCATGACCAATTGCTTCCCATGCACCGCCACGGATACACAGAAGAGTGCTATTTCAATTTCACGTTCAGCCCGATCCGGGGTGAAGGTGGACAGGTAGAGGGCATCTTCAATGCCGTCCTCGAAACGACGTCCTCCGTTCTGGCAGAGCGGCGTGAGCGTGCGCTGCGCGAACTTGCCGAGGCCCTGGCGGCGAGGCGTGATGAGTTAGAGGTATTTGCAGTCGCGGCGACGCTGCTCGCCACGAAAAGCGTCGATGTGCCATTCAGTCTGCTTTACCGGATCGACGACCAGGCACAGCAGGTGCACCTGATGGGACTCACCGGCGTCGAGCGGGACAGTGCGGCTGCGCCGACGGTGATCGACCTTGGCGACGCCGACACGCCGTGGCCTCTGGCTAGCGTGCTGCGCACAGGGCAGAAACGTCTCGTGGAAGATCTTGCCGAACGTTTCACGACGCCGCTCCCGGGCGGTCCGTGGCCCGAGCCGTGTACTCAGGCGCTCATCCTTCCGATTCAGTCGACGGCGCACCCGGGAACGGTTGCCGCCATTCTTGTCGCGGGGATAAGCCCACGCGGCGCCGCCGACGACGACTACCAGGCCTTCCTTGAGCGAGCCGCCTCACATATTGCGACGAGCCTGGCGAGCGCCCGCGCCTACGAGGAAGAACGGCGACGCGCCGAAGCGTTGGCCGAAATCGATCGCGCAAAGACGACGTTTTTTTCCAATGTCAGTCATGAGTTTCGTACGCCTTTGACCCTGATGCTAGGGCCGATAGAAGAGTTGCTCGCCGATCCGGAGCAACTTGGCGAGGAAGGGCTTCGGCAAATTCAGCTCGCCCACCGCAACGGCTTGCGGCTCCTGAAACTCGTCAATTCCCTGCTGGATTTTTCGCGGATCGAGGCAGGTCGCCTGAAGGCCAGCTTTCAAGCCACGGATCTTGCGCAACTGACGACGGACCTCGCCAGCAATTTCCGCTCGGCCATGGAGCGTGCGGGGCTGACCTTGACGGTCGATTGCGAGACGCTCACGCAGCCGGTCTATGTCGACCGTGACATGTGGGAAAAAATTGTTCTGAACCTGCTCTCCAACGCGTTCAAGTTCACGTTCGAAGGCGGGGTATCGGTCGAATTGAGGCAGCGCGACACGGCTGAACTGGTTGTTCGCGATACCGGGACCGGTATTCCCGAGGCGGAGCTGCCACGGATCTTCGAGCGGTTTCACCGTATTGAGGGAGCACGCGGTCGCTCATTCGAGGGCAGCGGCATTGGTCTCGCGCTCGTCGAGGAACTCGTCAGGCTGCATGGCGGCACCGTTCGCGTAGAAAGCGAGATCGGCAAAGGGACGGTATTCACCGTTGCGATTCCTTTTGGCGCGAAGCACCTGGCGACTCCGCTGATCGAACATGAAGGACCGGTCGGCTCGAGCGCCTTACGTGTCGAGGCCTACGTCGGCGAGGCTGAGCGCTGGTTGCCGGACGCGGAGGCGCCTCACGAGACTTC